>Ga0163150_10002973_pt1 | contig 24729 bp, 27 predicted proteins | sample OliLakLV19P2IB_FD_148628 | JGI IMG/M metagenome (GOLD analysis project Ga0163150, IMG submission 148628) | Freshwater microbial mat bacterial communities from Lake Vanda, McMurdo Dry Valleys, Antarctica - Oligotrophic Lake LV.19.P2.IB | ecosystem: Environmental > Aquatic > Freshwater > Lake >...
TCTTTTTCGGCAACTGTTTCCAGAACGGCTTGTTGCCGATCGTGCTGCCGCTGGCCACGGTGGAAAAGCTCGGTGCGGCGCTGGCGGCCGATCCCGCGAGAGCCACCATGACCATCGACCTCGCCGGCCAGAAAGTCATTACGCCCTCGGGGGAAGCGCTTGCCTTCGAGATCGAGCCGTTGCGCAAGCGCGCGCTGCTCGAAGGGCTGGATGAGATCGGCCTGACGCAGCTGCGCGAAGCGGACATCGCCGAGTTCCAGCGCAAGGACAAGCTGCGCCGGCCCTGGGTGTATGTCTGAAAGCCGGACTTTCGTTTCGTACGACCCAGGCAGGTGCCCTTGATTGATCAACGGGCCGTCTCGCGCCAGGGCGCGTGACGATGATGTTCGGTGCCGCGAAAATCGGCTCGTCGGCCGCCGATCCTCGCCGCCGGGCAGCTTCAGGCCAGGCGCGAAAGTGCCTGGCGTATCCGCGTTGCACAGCCTTGCAGCGGCGCAAGCAGTGGGTTCGTTAGGCCCCTGCGGGTGACTCGGCTGGAGAGCGTGCTGAGCGCGACCGACGCGACCACGCGCCCGGTGCGGTCAGAGATGGGGACAGCCAGCGCGCGCAATCCGATCTCGAGTTCGCCGTCAACCTGCGCATAGCCCTGCTTTCGCACTTGCGCCAGAATGGCGCGCAGCTTTTTCTCGTCGGTCACCGTTTTCGCCGTCACTGCGGAGATCCGCGCGCACGCGAAGTAGCGGTCGAGCGCAGTATCCGGCAGAGCGGCGAGCTGCACCCGGCCCATTGCGCTCGCGTATGCCGGAAGACGGTCGCCGACCTTGACGGCAATCGACATCAGGCGCTCCGCCGCGGGCAAGCGGACCACGTGCACGATCTCCGTACCGTCCAGGACCGAGACGGAACAGGATTCCCGCGTCTCGCGCACGAGGTCTTCGAGGAAGGGCTGCGCGACGTCCCACACGTCCATGGATGACATGTATGCGAAGCCCAGGCCGAGCACGCGCGGGCGCAACTCGAAGTGCTTGCCGTCGAAAGCGGCATAGCCCAGCGAGACCAGCGTGTAGAGCAGCCGGCGCGCGGCAGCACGGCTGAGTTTCGCGCGACGCGCTACTTCGCTCAGCGTCATCGCCTGTCGCCCCTGCCCGAAGACCTCGATGACCGCGAGTCCGCGCGCGAGCGACCTCACCAGTTGATCTTTGGGGATGGTTTTACTTGACATGGGTTCGGTTCGAACGCAGTATTTCTGAACATATGTTCGCATAACGAACAAATCTCGTCCACGTCCAGATACTGTTCCGCCTCCGGCATGCCCCTCTCTTTCTCCGTTTTTGTGGGTACCCTGGGCACTGGGTTATGGCGCAGCCGCGACACCGGCGGGCACTGGGAGCCGGTGCGCCAGGGGCTCAGTCCCGAGACCCGGATCTTCTGCCTGGCCTGCGATCCTTCGAACCCCGACGCGATCTACGCAGGCGCGGCCGACGGCCTCTGGCGCAGTCTCGATCGGGGCGCGAACTTCCACCATGTCGAGTCGCCGATGAACGCGCTGGAAGTCTGGCGCATCGCGGTCGACCCGGCAAACTCGAGCGTCCTCTACGCGGGAACACGCCCCGCCGCGTTGTTCCGTTCGCTCGATGGTGGGGTGCGCTGGACGCGGCTTTCGGCGCAGTTTCCCGAGACGTGTCCCGCGGTCCGCGTTCCACGCGTCACTTCGCTGGCCGTCGACCCGACGGACAGCCGGGTGGTCTGGGCAGGCATCGAAGTCGATGGCGTCCAGCTCAGCATCGACGGCGGCGAAACCTGGCGCCGGGTCGGGCCGGCCTCTGGTGAACTGGATATCCACGACATCATCGTGACGAACCGGGGCCGGGTATTCGTGAGCACCCCGGGCGACGTGTTCTCCACCGACGCCGAGGCCACGCTCTGGCGGCCTTTTCACGTGCAGCCGCATTTTCGCTACCCCTACTGCCGCGGATTGGGTTTGAAGGCCGATGACGCGGAGGTCTTGTTCGTCGGTACAGGCGAGGCGGCGGTGGGCGCAACCGGCGCGATCCAGCGCTCGGCCGATGGCGGCGTGACATGGACGCGGCCTGAGCTGCCGATCGAGCCCAATTCCCCGGCATGGGCTTTTGCGACCCACAAGTCCGATCCCGATTTGGTTCTCTGCTGCAGCCACTATGGCCAGTTGTTCATCAGCCGCGATGCCGGCTTGAGCTGGGCCAAGGTGCGGCGCGAGTTTACCCAGACCCGTTCGCTGATGTTGCTCGTCAATCCCTTAGAGGAAAGTTCATGAAACACACGTTCTCGAGACTGCTGCTTGCGTTGCTGTTCCTGTGCGCACTCCCACCGGCGCCGGTGTTTGCGCAAGCCTGGCCGGCCAAGCCGATCCGCCTGATCATTCCTTATCCGCCCGGGGGCCAGACGGACATTGTCGGGCGCTGGCTTGGCGCGCTGCTCTCGCCGGTGCTGGGACAGCCGGTCGTCATGGACAATCGTGCTGGCGCGCAAGGCATTCTAGGCATGAGCGCGGCCAAGAATGCCGATCCGGATGGCTACACCTTTGTCTACAGCAACGTTTCGATCAGCCTGATCAACCGGTTCGCGCATGCCAAGCTGCCCTACGACGCACTGACCGATTTCGAGCCGGTGTCGATGCTCGGGTACACGACACTCGGTCTCGCGGTGCCCTCTGCTTCTCCTTTCAAGAACCTGGCGGACCTGGTTCGATTCGTGAAAGCCAATCCGGGCAAAACCACGTTCGCCTCGTTCGGAGTCGGCAGCAGCGCCCACATGTACGGAGAGATTCTGAACGGTGCCGCCGGGTTGGACATGGCGCATGTGCCGTACAAGGGCACGGCGGCCGCCACTATCGATGTGGTAGCGGGCCGCGTCACGGCGGGTTACATCGATTTCTCCAGCATGGGACCGATGATCCAGGCAGGCAAGCTCACCGTTCTCGCGGTGACGGGTACGCGGCGCTGGCCGCTGTACCCGGACATCCCCACGTTCGGTGAGACCGGTTATCCGCTCGACCTTCCGGGATGGGCCGGCATCATGGCGCCCAAGGGCACGCCGCGTCCCGTGGTCGATCGCATGAGCCAGGAAATCGCCCGCATCTTGCGCACCCCTGAGGGACAGAAAGACATGCTCGAGAAGGGAGGCATCATCGCCGTCGGCAGCACGCCTACCGAGTTTGCCGACGTTCTCAGGCGCGACGCGCCGCGCTGGGGTGAGGCTTTCGCACGTTCCGGAGTGAAGCCCGAATGAGCGCGGCCCTGGACGCAAGTAGACGACTGGCCGGCAAGATCGCTCTGATCACCGGTGCCGCGGGTGCCCAGGGCCGCGCGGCTGCCATGACTTTCGCCCGGCACGGCGCGAAGCTTGCGCTTGCCGATATCGACGAGACACGGGTCCAGGAAGTGCGCTCACAGGTCGAGGCCGCGGGCGGCGAGGCTTTTGCTGTCGGCGTCGATGTCACCCAGGAGGCGAGCGTAAGGGACATGGTCGAGGCTTCGCTGAAACACTTCGGCATGCTCAATGTGCTCTACAACAATGCCGGCATCAATAACGGCGGGCCGACCGAGGCTGAGCGCGATGTAGACGTGGTGCGTCTGCCGATCGAGATCTGGCAGCGAATGATGGGCGTGAACCTGACCGGGGTGTTCCTATGTTGCAAGCACGCCATCCCAGCCCTTATCGCCGCGGGCGGGGGATCGGTGATCAACATTTCGTCCACCGCCGGAATTCTCGGAAGCTCGCTCTCCGGACACACCTATTCTGCGAGCAAGGGCGGACTCAACTCGCTCACCCGCTCCATGGCCGCCGCCTACGCGAAACACAAAGTGCGCGTGAACGCGATCTGCCCCGGATCGCTTGAACCCGTAATGCGATTCGGCATCCCGCGCACGCCCGAGCGGCAGAAGATGCTCGAGTCGAACTATCCGCTCGGTCGCCTGGGCACGGAGGAGGACGTGGTGCAGCTCGCAGTGCACCTGGCCTCGGACGAATCGAGCTGGACCACGGGGGCGGTGATCCCGGTGGATGGAGGGTTCACCTCGACGTCCTGAGCTTGGAAGCCGGGGTTGCCTTATTCGGCCTTGACGCCAGCCTTGCGGATTACCGCGCCCCACTTGACGACCTCGTCTTCGAGGAATCGTGTGGCTTCCCGCGGGGTGTTGCCGACGGGTTCGATTCCAAGTGCGTCGAGCTTGCCCGCCAGGTCGGTCGTGCCAACGGCTCTGGCCACGGCTGCCGAAAGCCGGTTGACGATTTCCGGAGGCGTTTCGGCCGGCGCAAGAAACATCATCGGTGTGGAGGACTCGAGGCTTGGGCCACCCGCCTGCACGATCGTCGGTACTTCGGGGGCGCCGCTGCTTCGCTTCGCGGAGAGCATGGCCAGCGCCTTGATCCGGCCGCCGCGCACGTGGGTCATGACCGAAAGCGGGGTTTCGAACACGATCTGGATGTTGCCGCTGATCAGGTCCGTGAGCTGGACCGCGAATCCCTTGTAGGGCACATGCACCATGGCGACTCCGGCTGCCTGCTTCAGCAGTTCTCCCGACAGGTGGGATATCGCCCCCACCCCCGAAGATCCGAAAGAGATCTTGTTGGGATTGGCGCGAGCGTAGGCAATCAGTTCAGCCATGTCTTTTGCCGGCAGGGTATTGCTGGCGACGACGATGAGCGGAGAAACACCCACCAGCGAAACCGCGGAAAAACTCTTGACCGGATCGAAGCTCATCTTGCCGGCGTGCAGGGTTGCGTTCGAGGCATGTCCGCCAAGAACGGTGATGAATGTATACCCGTCGGCGGGAGCTCGGGCGACTTCGGCCGCGCCCACCATCGAATTTGCGCCGGGTTTGTACTCCACCACGAAATTCCAGCCCGTCTGCTCGGTGACCTTCTGCAATACCATGCGCGTCGCATTGTCGGTCATGCCGCCCGCGGTGTAGGGCACGATCCAGCGTATGGGTTTGGAGGGCCAGGCTTGCGCTATGGCGCCAGTGACCGGGAGGGCAAGTGCAAAGAGTGCGGTGAGAAAAATGCGTGCGGCATGATGCATGTGAGTCTGCCTCCGATTGGGGTGGTTCAATAGCCTGCTTCGAGGTCAACCAGGTACAACGGCCTTTCACCGCGGCGTACTCGATCGATGTTCTCCACGGCGACGTTTATGGCGGTTCGAGGTTCCGTGCGGGCGGCGATATGCGGCGTAATACTCACCTGCCGGTGCGTCCACAGAAAATGGTTCTCCGGCAGAGGCTCGTCCTCGAACACGTCGAGGTAGGCGTACGCGAGTTGGCCGGAATCGAGTGCGGTGAGCAGGTCGGCGGTGACCATTTGCGCACCGCGTCCCAGACTGATCAGCGCGGCACCGCGCTTCATGCGTTCGAATACGCGCCGGGAGAGCAGGCCGTGTGTCGCCGGAGTCAGAGGCAGCAGGCAAACCAATACGTCGGATTGCTCCAGAACTGCATCAAGCCCTTGCCTGCTCGAATGGCAGGCGATACCCGGGATCGATTTCTGGGTGCGGCTCCAGCCGCAGACGTTGAATCCAAGTCTGTTCAATGCTTGCGCGGCCGCCCTGCCCAGTTCGCCCAGCCCGAGGATGCCGACCGTCCGGTCGCTGGCGATGCGCTGGGGGATGTAGGCCCAGCGACGTTGGGCCTGCTGTTGCCTGTACTGATGGAGACTGCGATGGAAATCGATGACCCACGCGAGCACGATTTCCGTCATGGCGTTGACCATGCTGGGGTCGACCATCCTCGCCAGAGGCACATCCCTGGGCAGCGAGCGGTCGCTGAGCAGCGTATCGACACCCATCCACAGGCACTGCACGAGTTGCAGATTCGGCAGTGCATCGAGTTCCCCCGCCTGCGGGGAACCAACGAGGGCGATTTTCACCTGTGCGGGATCGTCAAGATCGGGGTAGATGAAGAAGCGGTCCTGCGGTAGCCGCTCGCGCAACAGGGGAAGCCACTGTTGCGGATAGGTCTTGTCGCCGACGAGTGCAATGTCCATTGTGAAGTTTGCGGAATGTTCGTATACCGAACAAATGTTTAAAAAGCCTATCTGACCGGAAAGAGCGCGTCAACGCTCATTTGTCCCCACGATACTGCCGTAGTGAAACTGCATCGAAGCCCTCGGTCGAAGAGGGTATCTTGGCGGCAAGCTGCAATTGGAGGATCTCGAAGATGAACACGCTTAAGGAACCTCGCATTGTTCGCCTGGCAGATCAGGTCGATGTAAATTTCGGGCCGCTGTCCACCTACCGGCGGCTGGTGGGGGGAGGGGAGGTGCCGGCATTCACTGGAATTCAGTCCTGCGAGCCGGGTTACATGACACGCATGCACTGGCATCCGTATGTCGAGCTTCTGTTTGTCATCGAGGGCGAGGCGATCGTCTACCTGGAGGGCGGGGAAGACGCGGCTGAGAGGCTCCTGGCCGGCGACATGGTGGCGCTGCCTCCCGACATTCCGCACGTGTTCGGAAACGCGAGCACAGAGACGCTGCGTATCCTCGGTATTCATACTTCGGCCGAGCGCGTGGTCAACTTCACCGATGGCACGCAAACCGCTGCGCACGGCTTCGTCGACTATTCGGGGGGCGCAGATGCGCCTCCCGTCGCTTCGGCCGCCACGGCTTGTCCCGGTCCCGGCACCCGACAGGCGGCACAAGCGGAAGGACCGCCGGTATGGCGCGGATTGAGCCGCGCCGAGATCAGCCGCCAGTTCGACATGCGCGTTGCCGTCCCCGACGGCGCATCGTTCACCAAGGCACGGGCAACGCGCAGCGCACCCTTGCGCATAAATTTGCCGGGCGAGCGCGACGTGAGGTACGGCACTGGCCCGCGCCAGCTCGTCGACATCTACCGCGGCGTGCCAGAGGGGCCGATCGTGATTTTTTTCCACGGCGGCGCGTGGCGTTACCAGTCGAAAGACGGGTTTGCTTTTCTCGCCGAACCGCTGCTGGCCGAAGGGATCACGGCAGTGGTGGTGGGCTATGACCTCGTCCCGCAGGTATCGCTACCCGAGATCATGGACGAGGCGTACCAGGCCGTGGCATGGACCTGCGCAACGCTATCTCCCGCAGGTAGGCGGCGCGTCGTGCTTGCCGGCCATTCCGCCGGTGCCCAGCTCGTGGGCATGGCGCTTGCGCACGATTTCACGAAGTACGGCCTCGCGCGTTCCCCGGTATGCGCCGCGCTGCTGGTGAGCGGCTCTTACGACATGGAGCCGCACCGCCACCATGACCGCTACCTCGACATGGGCCTGGACGAAGTGATGCTGCAGAAGGCGAGCCCCATGCGCAATCCTCCGCTCGACCCAGCGGTGGAGATGGTTGTTGCGGCGGGTGGCGGCGAAACGCCAGGCTACATCCGCCAGGCGGAGGAGTACCGAGACATGTGTGCCGCCCGAGGCCATCGTGCGAAAGTGCTGTTGACGCAGGAAGATCATCATTTCTCGATCATTGGCCGTTTGGCTGAACCCGACCACCCCCTGACTCGCGCACTTGTTTCGCTCGCGAAAGGGCCGTGACCCGCAATCCCAAGGAGAGACATGATGAACACCCCTGCGACGCGCTTTCAGGCAGTCGCGATGAAGGCGGCCAAGCTGGGCGAATCGAAACGCATAGAGTTCGGCCCGCTCGCTTACTATCACCCGCTGGTGGCTGACGGAACGACTCCCGTGCGAACCGGCATCCAAACCTCGGCGCCGGGCTATGTCGCGCCCATGCACTGGCATCCTTATACAGAGATACTGTTCATCATCGAAGGCGAGGCGGAGGTCTGGCTTCAGGGCGCGGAAGCGGAACGCGCGAGGGCCCAGGCCGGTGATTGCGTGGTGCTACCGCCCGGCATTCCGCATAGTTTCTGCACCGTCGGCGATACCCCGATGAGGCTGCTCGGCATCCATACGAGCCCTGAGCGTGTGGTCAACTACCTCGACCGCGAAACCGATGCATCCGGCTACCCGATGCTCGACGCCGACCTCCATCCGGTCCGTTGAAGTCATGCAGCGCGAACCGGCTGCCGTACTGATCATGATGATCGACGTGAAACCCGAGGATGAGGCCGAATTCAATCGTTGGTACAACGAGGAGCACATTCCGGAACTCATGGCCCTGCCGGGGTTCCTGGCAGCGCGGCGTTTCGAGGTCGAAGGTGAGGGAGCGAAGTACCTGGCCATCTACGAACTCGAGGATGCGAAAGTCTTCGATACACCGCAGTACAAGGTTTGGCGCGAGGCATCGGAATCCACCCGGCGCATGAGCGCGAAATTCGTCAGCCGCACGCGGCGGGTGTACCGCGAGATTTTCTCGACGGTATGCCACAAGAGCGGCAGGCGCACGCGCTTCTCCGGAGTCCCGCCATGAGCCGGGACTATCAGCGTCTCCGTAATGGACTCGTCCACTACGGCCGACCTGTCATTTGCCGCGAGCTTGAAGTAGGCCACGACTTCGGCCAATCCTTGCTCCGGCGGAAAGGCCGCCGCGACTTCCACCAGCGTGACCTGTAGTCGACCGCGCAAGAGCCTCGTTATGTGGTCGCGCAGGAGTCGTTCGTCCACCGAGGTCTGCGCGAACAGCGCTGCCAAATCCAACGTCGCCTCTCCGTCTTCCACTTTGTCGAGGTCGAAAACCGGATTTCTCGGTGGCCGAAACAACGTACGACAGAGGGGCAGCGCGAGTTGTGGCCCCAGCTCGTCGATTGCCGTAAACGCTGGGGCCGGTGGGAGCTCCGCCTTAAGCCGAATCGCATGGCCTTCGATCTCCCGGATCAAGTCCAGAATGCGGCGATTTTCCAGATGCGCCTGGTCGTCGACGAAGCGCCTTAACTGCTCGACCAGTTGCGCCACCGTGCCATGCACTTTCTCGCCCGCCTCCAACAGCAAAAATGGAATGCTTCGGACGAAATCCTCGGTACTCAGCTCCCGCACTTCGGACAGTTCGTGCACGGCCCGCAGCCAGGATTGCAGTTCGTCCTGGCGCGCCGGCGACATCAGAAATTCCCAGAAAGTGTCGAAGCTCTTGCCCTGATCGGACTTCTGGATATGATCGGTTTTGCCGAAAATCTGATCGAGCAACAGGCCTTTCGGTTGCGTGCTGGTGGCGATGCGTTCGCGTGTTTGTGCATCCAGGCCACGAAAATTTTCTTCGACCTGGCGGAAATCGCCCAACAGGCGGCGTGCTGTATCCTCGATTTGGAAATAGCGCTCTTTTACCTGAGTAGCGCCCATCGGACCGGTCTGCCCGCTGCGTACGCGTTCGATCTCGACTTCGAGTTCGACCTTGCGGCGCTCCAGTTCCCGGACCCTTGCAACGGGATCGGGCTGAGCGCCGGCCGCCAGATCGCGTAGCAGCTGAAACAGCGTCAACAAGCGCGATTCGGTCCCCACAAATTGCTGCGGCGTGAGGCTCTGAATCCACTCCACCGCCTTTTCCGCGGACGGCGTCAAGTCGAATTCGGCTTCCTCTCCAGACCGCGGATAATACTTGCGCAGATAGCCTCGCTCGGGCGCCGCCCAATCCTCGAGGTACGAGCGTGCGCTCTTCGGATACCGCGCCGCTCCATGTGTTTCACTCAATTGCACGAGATATCCATCCAGCTCGGCGATGAGTTCCGGTGCGGAAACGGCGCGGCGATTCGGCTGAATAAATGCGAGGTGGAAGAAACTTACGATCAGCGGCGCATGATCGGCCGCGAGCAGCCGCCATGCGGAGTGAGTCTGTCGAAATCGATCCAGGATATCGTGGTCCATACCAAGGCAGTTGATTGCGCAGTTAAGTTGCGTAAATGCCGATGAACCGGATTCGAACCCGCATCTCGCCAATCGGTTCGGTTGCGGGAGTGCAGGAAGTGTAACGTGGTACTTCGCGCACCGATCGGCATGTTGGCTCCAGTTTCTGGCCTATCCGTGATTCACTAACCCGCCTGCCGATCCGCCCACCACATCGACAAGGGCACGGCAAACAGATCCGCATCGAACGCCACCACTTCGCGTCCGGCATACAACACAATCCCACGCTGGAACGACTGCGGCTCGGTTTCCTTCAGATGACGCAGCGCCTTGAAATCTTTCCCATCCACTTTGCCGCTCGCCTTCACCTCGATGCCGGTCAACTTGCCGAGCCGGTTTTCCAGAATGCAATCGATCTCGAGATTCGTCTGTGTCCGGTAATGGCTGAGTGTGAGCCGCTTGTCCGAGAAAGCCAGATGCTTGCGCAACTCCCCCAGCACATAGGTCTCAACCAAGCCGCCCGGCAGACCCGCTCTATCGGCCAAGGCATCCTGGGTTATCCCGGCGAGATGCGCCAACAGTCCGCTATCGGGCAAAAAGACCTTCGGCGCTTTCACCATCCGCTTGCCCGGATTGCGCTCCCATGAAGGCAGGCGAACGACGAGGAACAGCATTTCCAGCAACGTGAAATAACGCTTGAGCGTCGTCTGCGTCAACCCGCTGGTACGTGATATTTCGGCGAAATTGAGCAACCCGCCACTGCGCGCCGCCAGCAACTGGAGCAAGTTCGGAATTTCCGTCAACTGTTCCACATTGGCTAAATCACGCACATCCCGCTGTAAAACGGCTTGTAGATAGCTCTCGAACCACGCGGCCCGGCGACGCTGCGAACTGCGCCCGACCGCCTCGGGGAAACCACCGTTTAGCATTGTCATGATCAGTTGCGCGCGCTCACAAGCAGGAATTTCCAATGCGTGGATTTCCCCATCAAACAGCCAGTCTGCGCGATTGAAAATCGGCGAGTTGCCGATCTCGGCACTGGATAACGGCCAGAGCGACAGCACCTCCATGCGCCCGGCCAGCGAATCGGCCATGCGAGGCAAAAGCAAAACATTGGCCGAACCCGTCAACAAGAAGCGCCCCGGCGTACGGTCACGATCCACCTCAGCCTTGATCGGCAGAAAAATCTCAGGCGCACGCTGTACTTCGTCAAGGATCACCAGGCCGCTAAGCCCTCCAATGAACCCGACAGGATCATTCTTGGCAGCTGCCAACACCACTCGATCATCCAATGTCAGATAACGGTAGGCACTTGAGGCGGATAGCGATTGCGCCAGCGTACTCTTGCCGGTCTGGCGTGCCCCATTCAGCAGTACAACGGGCGTGTCAGCCAGCGCTTCGACGAGTAGAGGGGAGATATGTCGGGCATACATGTTGCCAGTTTAGTGGACGATAATGATCCACGCAACGGATGATTATCAACCAATAACCGTCAGCGTATGGTGCCAAGAGAAGAGGTAAAAGCAGACTAATTCATGCTATCATGCAGCATGAATTCCGGGCCATGCTGATCAGGAGATTTCATGCTCAAGATGGTGGGTAACAGCGGCCAGATATCCCTCGGCAAGAAATATGCGGGCAAGTACTTCGAGATGGAACACCAGCCGGACGGCGCAGTGCTGTTGCGGCCCATGCAGCTTGTCCCTGCCGGGGAGGCCTGGGTGCATGCGCCGGCCATGCGCGAACAGCTTCGCCGCGCCGATGAATGGGCAGCTCGCACACCGCCATCCGAGACGGTGTTGGACAAGCTCGTAAAGGGCGCGGGAAAGCGCTCGCGCGCACGCGGGTGACTGGAACAGTCCGCCTCGATCTGAATTTTCCCGATTTTCAAGCTCAGCTCCCCGCCCTTGACTCGGACGAACTGCCTCAGGCGGTCAAGACGCTGCGCAAAGTCTCGGCGCTCGATTGGCAACAGGTCTACTCCGACCATGGATTGAAGTGGGAGGAGCTGAAATCGATAAAGGGCCGGTACACGATCCGCGTCACGCGCCAATGCCGCGCGGTCGTGATGCACGATGGCGAGCACATCCGTTTTCTCGCCCTGCATTTCGATCACGAAAGCGCCTACCGCGGCGGTTAAGCTGCGCGAGCGAACGACACTGGATTCAGCAGGAGACCGTGCGCGCCGGCCTTGGGTTTACGTCTTAAAGTCGGACTTTCAATTTCTTAGAATAAACGCCAGAGCCCCTCATCGGGAAGTTGGTGTACCGGTACCGGTACATTACGGCGTCGAGGCTTCGATCTCCGCCGAGCTCATCACCGGGCCGGATCCCCAGCGCAGAGGAGTTCCTCGGCGATCCAGTTGCGCAGCAGCTGGGCGCCGCGCTGCGCCGCGCCCGCGTCGCCCGCGAATCCGCGCAATCCGTTGCAAACCGCGCCGAAACTGCGTCCGCGACCGATCGCCGCCAGCGCCCAGGCTTCATCAGGGGCGAGCACGCGATAGAAGGGCGTTTGTTCCTTGCGCCAGAGGAGCCACGCGACCGGCTCCTCGAAGAGGACCTCTTTCGGCTTGCGCCCGCGGTCTTCGGTCCATTGCCAGATCCGCGGCGCGTTGCTGCGCAGGTTCAGCCGCCGCGCGGACGGATGGAGCGCGAAACGCATGTCCGGCCAGTCCCCGGCCGGAATGCGCGCAACCTGCCCGGCTTCGAGCCAAGGCGCATCCCCGGCGTCGAAGGCGAGCCCCAACGCCCACTCGAAGGCTGCAAGCTCGCCAAGCACCGGCCGCGTGCGCCAGCGCGGCGAACGCGCAAGAAAGCGCGCGAGACCGTCGCCGTACCAGCGCAGATTCGCGCAGCGCGACGGATGCGCAACGACGTACTCCCGCATTGCCGCGTTGAAAGCGCTCTCGCCGAGCAACGCCCGCATCGCGGGGTAGTCGTTGGCCAGCGCGTCCACCAGCCGCGAGTGGTACCCGTCGGCGTAGATCGCAAGGCGCGGGCGCGCAAAAACGAGCAATCGAACCGAGGAACTTCAGGCTAGTTCGCTCCCCGACTTCAGCAAAAACGAACGCCACTGAACTACTATCAGTATTACCCGGTCAGTGTAGCGATGATCGGGCACGAGACCTTTCCACGCCGTGCGTCACAGCGCGCGACCAGTTCGTTGAGAACGCCGCGAATTCGGTCTAGATCGGCGATTCGAGCCTCGACCAGCGCGAGTTTCTCCGCGGCAAGCGAGCGCGCCTTGCCACAGCTCTGTGAGTCTTCAAGGACCAGGAGGCGCTGTACCTCGGCGAGTGAAAAGCCGAGCTGTTGCGCACGCTTGATGAACCGCAGACGTGCGACGAACTCATCGCCGTAGCGACGCACGCCGCCAAGCGGCCTCGTCGGCTCCGCAAGCAGACCCGAGCGCTGATAGAAGCGGATGGTTTCGACGTTGACGCCGGCGGCTGCAGCGATCCGACCGATGGTCATGGCGGCACTCATAGGGCGACAAATCCTCGAAAAGGATGAAGCAAACAGGGCTTGACTCCGTACACGACTACGGAGGTTAGAGTAACCCCCGTCGGAATAGTTGCGGAGATCGCCATGGATGCAATCAAGATGGATTCGGCCGTCAAGCCGGACAGTCCGGTGATGCCGGAACAGGACGGATTGCGGAAGGCAACCCTCGCGGGCGGGCTGGTCGCGGCAGTCCTTGCGTCAGTGTGCTGTCTCGGACCGCTGGTCCTCGTCATGGCCGGCGTGAGCGGCGCGTGGATCTCGAACCTTACCCTGCTCGAGCCTTTGCGTCCGGTGTTCATCGGCGCGGCACTCGTTTTCATGGGGTTGGCATGGCGCCAGATTTACCGCGCGCCCGCCGCCGTTCAGTGCGAACCCGGGACGCTGTGTGCGTTGCCGCAAACCAACCGCGTCTACCGGATCATGTTCTGGTTGGTGTCGGCACTCGTGCTGATTGCGCTCGGATTCCCGTACCTTGCCCCGCTCTTTTATTAGGAGATATACGATGCAACAACGTTCATTGTTTGCCGCACTCGCGTTTGCCGCTGCCGGGTTCGCGTCACCCGCCGGGGCTGCGCAAAAGACCGTTGTGCTTTCGGTGCCCGACATGAATTGCGCCGCATGCCCTATCACCGTGCGAAAGTCGCTGGAGAAAATTGCCGGCGTGGAGAAGGTGAAGGCCACGCTTGAGCCGCCGGAGGCCGTGGTCACTTTCGACGATGCGAAGACCGCAATCGACAAGCTGATGGAGGCGACCAAACGGGCAGGCTATCCGTCGAGCGTCAAGCCCGGAAAATGACATGAGCGTCGTTTCGCTCGAAGTCAAAGGCATGACGTGCGATGGTTGCGCGCGTCACGTCGAGCAGGCGCTCAGAGGCGTGCCCGGCGTGCAGGGCGTCGAGGTTTCGTATGCCGACGGCACCGCGAAAGTCTCGACTGGGGACGACGCTTCGCTTGACGCTTTGACTTCGGCCATCTCCAGGATCGGCTATAGCGCGAAGGCGCCAGCTGCAGGCGTGCCCGAATCGCGTAAGGTTGGCGGCAAGAAGTTGCATATCGCGGTCATCGGCAGCGGAGGCGCGGCATTCGCCGGGGCACTGCGCGCCGCGGACGAAGGCGCGTCGGTGACGATGATCGAGGCCGGCACAATTGGCGGAACCTGCGTCAATGTCGGCTGCGTGCCCTCGAAGATCATGATCCGGGGCGCGCACATCGCGCACCTTATTGCGGAGCATCCGTTTTCCGGCATCGGGCGGCAGGCGCCGGCGGTGGATCGCCGTGCGCTCGTGGCGCAACAGCAGGCGCGGGTCGAAGAGCTGCGCCACGCGAAATATGAATCCATCCTTGAAAGCCGGGCCGACCGTATCCGGCTGCTGCGCGGTATCGCGCGCTTCGAGGATGCGCGCACGCTCGCGGTGACGCTGGCGGGCGGGAAAACGCAAAGGGTGCGTGCCGATCGCATCCTGGTCGCTACAGGCGCATCGCCCGCGATTCCGGAGTTGCCTGGCCTTAAGGGCACGCCGTACTGGACTTCCACCGAAGCGCTGGTGGCCGAGGACCTGCCCGAGCATCTGATCGTCTATGGCGGATCCGTGGTCGCGCTCGAACTCGCGCAGGCCTTTCTCCGTCTTGGTTCGCGGGTCGCATTGGTGGCACGCTCGACGCTGCTGTCGAAGGAAGATCCCGCGATCGGCGCCGAGCTCGCGCAAGTGCTCGAAGGCGAAGGCATGCGCGTACTGACCCATACAACGCTGCGCAGCGTTCGATTCGAGGGAAACCGGTTTATCCTGGACACCGGCTCTGAACAACTGGCGGGCGACCGCCTGCTCATTGCGACCGGGCGAAGCGCGAATACCGGGTTGCTCGGTCTGGAGAACGCAGGCGTTCGGACCGACGCGAACGGCGCAATCGTGGTCGACGAGCGCATGCGGACGACCGCCGAGGGTGTGTACGCGGCCGGCGACTGCACGAACTCTCCGGAATACGTCTATGTCGCAGCCGCAGGCGGCACGCGCGCGGCGATCAACATGACCGGGGGCGATGCCCGGCTCGACCTTTCGGTGCTGCCCGCTGTGGTGTTCACCGATCCGCAGGTCGCGACCGTGGGGCTGAGCGAAGCGCAGGCGCAAAAACGCGGCATCGAGGCGGAGAGCCGTACCCTGACGCTCGACAACGTGCCGCGCGCGATTGTGAACTTCCAAACACGCGGCTTCATCAAGCTGGTGGCGGAAAAGGGCTCGGGCCGGTTGATCGGGGCGCAGATCCTGGCAAGCGAAGGCGGCGAGATCATCCAGACCGCCGCGCTCGCGATGCGCGCCAACATGACCATTGCCGACCTTACCGGGCAGCTTTTCCCGTACCTCACCATGGTCGAGGGTATCAAGCTCTGCGCGCAGACCTTCACCATGGACGTGAAGCGGCTTTCGTGCTGCGCCGGATGAGCGGCATGAAGCCCAAATCCGCCGAAAGTTGCCGGTGCAACGCCGCACGCGTGCCGGTTTGCGGCAAGATCAGTGTGTATCAGGTGCGGCTTCGATGCGAAGCCGCACCCGTGATCGGATGCGGGCTGCGTGCCAAGCCGGTATTGGAGGATCTCGAGCGCGTGCCGAGCATCCGCGAGGCATGGCTTAACGAGGCCGGGATTTTGATCGCCGTCGTCAAGACGGTGGCGGGGAGCGGGACGCAGGGCGGCGATCCGGTGCTCGCGGTATTTGGCGCGCATCGAATCGCCGTGCAAGCGCTTCGCGGCGCGCAGTTCGCGAAAGCGCTGAGCGATTTTGCTTCGCAGCCCGGCTGGTATCGCGGCGCCGATGTTGATCGGCTGAGCGGCGAGGAAGCGCGCATCATTGCCGCGCGGCTGGTGACGAGACTGCGCACCAGAGCGGCCCTACCGGAGCTTCAGGTCGATGCGCGCGAGATGGCGGTTGCGGAGGCGTGCGTGCATGAGCTTATTCGCAATCCGACGCAGTCGCCAGCGGCGAGGAAAAGGCGTCTCGCCAGCGCTGTCCTTGCTGCCGCGCGTACACGATTGGATGCCCCGGCATACGCTGCCTTTGCGGACGCGGTGAAGCTCGGACATCGGCCGCTGCCGGACGAGCGGTAGGTCGCCTCAGGCCGACCGAATTCTCTGAGGAGGACTAAGGTGACCAAACAATACGACCTCGTCGTCATCGGAAGCGGAACGGGCGCATCCGGCGCCGCGTCACGCTGCCGGTCAGCCGGATGGAGCGTGGCGGTGATCGACCACCTGCCCTTCGGCGGCACCTGCGCGCTGCGCGGCTGCGATCCGAAAAAGGTGCTGGTCAGCGCAGCGGAAGCGATCGACCATTCCCGCCGAATGCGCGGTCATGGTATCGCGGGTGGGGAGCCAGTCATTGCATGGAACGACCTCATCAAGTTCAAGCGCACCTTCACGGAGCCCGTGCCGCCGATGAAGGAGAAAGGCTTCGCGAAAAATGGCATCGATGCTTATCACGGTCGCGCCAAGTTCCGCGGGCCTCACTCGGTCGAAGTCGGCGGCGAGGTGCTCGAGGGTCGTTTCATCCTGATCGCGGCCGGCGCGGTGCCGATGCGCCTGGGCATTCCGGGCGAGGAGCATGTCATCACGAGCACCGAGTTCCTCGAGCTCGACCAACTGCCAAAGAGGATCGCCTTGCTTGGCGGCGGTTTCATCGCCGCCGAGTTTGCCGGCATTGCGGCGCTGGCGGGCGCGCAAGTGACTGTGCTGGAACGGATGGACCGCATGCTCACCCCATTCGATCCGGGCCTCGTCGGCTGGCTCATGGAGAAATTCCACGAAATCGGGATCGACGTGCGGCTCAATACGCGTGTGACCGCCATAGAAAAGAGTGACGATGGTCTCTCCATTCACGCGACCGCAAATGAAGGCTCTGAAGTGTTCGAAGCCGATCTCGTGGTGCATGCGGCCGGGCGCGTCCCCGATCTGGAGCCGCTCGATCTTGCCGCGGCGGGCGTGGAGAGCGAGAAAGGCCGCCTCAGGCTGAATGAGTTCCTCCAGAGCGTATCCAACCCCGCGGTGTATGCGGTCGGTGACGCGGCCTCGAGCGGCCCGCCGCTGACGCCCGTGGCGAACCATGACGCGAAGGTCGCCGCGGTGAACATGCTTAACGGCAATCATCAGAAGCCGGACTATCTCGGTGTGCCGAGCGTCGCTTTCACGATCCCGCCCATCGCTTCTGTCGGCATCAGCGAGAAGGAAGCCCGCGCGAACGGGATCAAGTTTCGGGTGCGGAGTGAGAAGGCGTCGGGCTGGTATACAGCACGGCATGTCGCGGAGGCGACTTACGGGTTCAAGGTCCTCATCGAAGAAGGAACCGACCGGATCCTGGGCGCGCACCTGATCGGACCGCACATCGACGAGGTGATCAATGTCTTCGCGTTGGCCATCCGCAAGGGCCTTACAGCCGAGGACCTGAAGACGACGATTTTCGCGTATCCGACCGGTGCATCCGATATCAGCTACATGGTCTGAAGCGCAGGTCGCCTCGCGGTCCAGCCATAGTCAAATATTGCGGCTACGGTGAATGTAACAATACTACTCACGGAGCCAGAGCATGTCCTCATCGTCTTCCAGTACCACGTTCTGGAAACGGCACCTGGACAAAATCGGGGTGGGCGGGTCGCTGTTCGCTGCCCTGTGCTGCCTCGGCTTTCCGGCGCTGCTCGCGATCCTCTCGGCATTGGGGCTCGGGTTTCTCGTCCACGATGCCGTACTCATCCCGATGCTCGTCGCATTTCTTGCCTTGACCCTCTACGGTCTGTACGACGGGATGCGCCGGCACGGGAACCGGCTGGCGCTCGGCGCGGGAGTCGCAGCAGCGCTAGTGCTGTTTGCGTCGATCTGGTTTGGCAGCAGCATCGCGGCTGGCATCGGAATTGCGGCGTTGATTGCCTCCAGTGTTCTCAATGTCTGGTTCGCGGCGCGCGCTGCTCGCAAAGCCCGCCGGGGTGCCGACGATTCATCCTGAGCGAAATCCGGCTTCGGTACGGGAGTTAGACGCCGGTACCGGCATCGCTCAATCGAAAAGTCAGCACTGGCCGGCTCACATTTTTCAAATTCTGCGGGCCGAGTGCCTGCATGGCGTGACCGACAGCGTCGATGTGTTTCGCAATAGCGGCGCTCAACAGGATCGAGCCGCCGGTGGCCAACGCGCAAAGCCGCGACGCGACGTTGGTGATCTTTGCGCGTTCAATTCGCGGGTCTGCCGATGAATCATCGGAGCGGCCGAAACCGCCGCACGAGCCTCGTCCCGGATCTCGCCTTCGTCAAAAATTGCCATAAAGCCGTCGCCCATTATTTCGTTGACTATGCCGCCAACGCTTTCAACCGCATCGAAGAAACGCGAAAAGTATGCTTCGATGACCTGGTTCATATCCTTTGGCGAGAGGTCCTCGCACAGCCGGGTGCAACCTTCGACATCAACGAAAACGACTGCGACCGGTCTCTCTTGTTTCTCGAGAAATCTGTATGCGGGATCGCGGCATCTCGCCAGAACTTTCTGTGGAATGCAGGGGAGCAGCTTCTCAGCGTAATCATTCATAAAGTGTTAAGCCGGTTTGGCATTGCCGTGCGAGTCGAGGTCCGGCGAAGCCACCGGTGTGGACTGCTGTCTAGATCCCGTACCGTGCTACAGAGTCAAGGGATCTCGTAGGGCAATTGACTCCGGCACGCCGTGATCTGTTGGACGCCCTACGCCGCGCCGGCCCGTGCAGCGTCCATATCAGGTAGCTTGAGCGCAGTATCCGTGAGAAAAATGTACCGGTACAGATACACCAATTGACCGCTCAGCCGCACCAGCGCTTGTGTTTTAAGAACAAAAGTCCGAAATTCGTTTCTGCGCCGGCGCACGTCCAACGCTCAGAACAGCTTGGAAGAACATCCCCGGCCGGCCCCAGAGCGAGTTGCAGAAAATCGCCGTCACGCTCAGCGCCATCGCCGCCATGGCCCAGACTGGATACACCAGGCCGGTCGCGGCGAGCGGCACGCCGATGCCGTTGAACGTCACCGCGAGGCCGACGTTCTGAACCATCTTGCGATAGCTCCAGCGGCTTACCTCGCGCGCATCGAGCACCGCCTCGAGGCGGTTGTTCAGGATGACGATGTCGGCCGATTCGATCGCGATGTCGGTGCCCCCGCCCATGGCGATGCCGATGTTCGCCTGCATCAACGCGGGCGCATCGTTGATCCCGTCGCCGACCATGGCGACATTGCCGGCCTGCTGAAGGTTGCGAACGAGCGCCGCCTTGTCCTGCGGCAGCAGCTGCGCGTAAGTCTCGTCCACGCCTGCCTCCACGGCGACGCGGCGGCTGGCCGCGGCGTTATCGCCGCTCACGAGCAGCGTGCGCACGCCCGCGCGCCGCAGCGCGGCCACGGTCGCGGCGGCTCCGGGCCGCAAGGCATCCCCGAACGCCAGCAGACCGAGTGCGCGGGCGCCGCGAGCCACGACGATGACGGTGCGGCCCGTCTCCTCCAGCGCCTTCACGCGGGATCGCAGCGAGTCGAGCGGCACGCCGCTCTCCTCCAGAAAACGCGCATTGCCGACGAGAACCTCCTCGCCCTCCAAACATACGCGCACGCCGCGCCCCGGGACCGCCTCGAAGCTCTCGAGCCCGGCAGGCGCGACGCCACGCTCCAGTGCGGCGTTCAGCACGGCTTTGGCAAGCGGATGTTCGGAGACGGCCTCGGCGGCCGCCGCGACGCCGAGGAGTTCCGCCTCGGACGATCCGGCGGTTTCAATCTCGCGCAGCGCCGGTTTGCCTTCGGTGAGGGTGCCGGTCTTGTCGAACACCACGTGGGTCGCGAGCCGCAAACCCTGGAAGGCTTCGCCGGTGCGCATGAGAATACCGCGCTCGGCGGCCTCTCCGGCGCCGCGCACGATGGAAAGCGGCGCCGAGATGCCAAGCGCGCACGGATAACCCATTACCAGCACCGTCAGGCCGGCGAATACCGCGCGTTCGATATCGGGCACGCCGCCTGCGAGCGCGGGCAGAATCAGCCAGCCCGCCACGGCGAGCACCGCGAGTGACAGCACCACTGGGGCGTAGACCTTCAACACCCGGTCGACCAAGTGCAGCATGCCGGGCTTGAGCGCGCGCGCATCCTCCACTTCGCGTACGACGCGCTGCAGGAAGCTGGCCTCGCCGATCGCGCCGACGCGCACGAGCAGGGTGCCCAGACCGTTCATCGAACCGCCGATCACGGTGTCGCCGCTCGCGCGCTCGACGGGAACGGGCTCGCCGGTGACGAGCGACTGATCCACCGCCGAGCGTCCCTCGGCCACCGTCCCGTCCACCGGAATGCGCTCGCCGGGGCGCACCCGCACCAGGTCGCCGTGGAGGACCTCTTCGATGCGCAGCTCGGCTTCGCGTCCTTCGCGCAGTACGCGCGCGGTTTCGGGTTGCAGCGCGAGCAGGCGCCTCACTGCCTGCGAGCTCCGGGTCTTGACGATCAAGGAGAGCCATTCCGAGAAGATGTGGTAGTTGCAGACCATGACGGCGACGCAGAAGAAGGGCGCCGTCGGGAAGTCCGGCCCTCCCGCGGCAAGGCCATACACCCCGCCCGCGAGGCCCGCGAAGGCCGCTGCCTCAAGCAAAACATGCTGGTTGACGATCCCGCGGCGCAGCGACTGCCATGCCATCGCCAGAATGTGGCGCGCGAGGAAGAACACGACCGCGATCGCCAGCGCGGCTGCGATCCATGCGTCCCACCCCTCGAGCAGGTCCGCTTGCCTGAGCCAGGACAAGGCCACGACCAGCGCCAGCGCAGCCGATGCGCCCGCGATCGCCTTTGCGAGGCCCGCGGCGCGCAGCACCAGAAACACCAGACCGAGCAGGCATAGCGCCACGAAAGCCTCGAGCACCGCGTACCAGAAATCTCCCGGACGTGCGATGAGCGTGAGCGAGCCGAGGCTGAACACCGTTGCCCAGAGAAAACGCCGGCCTTCGCGCACGAGCTGGCGCTCCTCGTCCTCGAAGGGCTGGAGCTTGCGCGGGTCGGAAATGGTGTAGCCCATCTGCCGCAGCGTCAGGAGCAGTTCCTGCGGCCGCACCAGGCGCGGGTCGTACTCGACGAGCGCCTGCTCGTGGGTGAGGCTGACCGCGACCTTCTCCACGCCCTTGTGGCGCGCGAGCGCCTTCTCGATCGTCCCGGTGCACAGCGAGCAGTGCATGCCGACGATTCGGGCGCGGATGCGGACGCGATCCGGACGGCTCGCGGGTTCGTGGCTCCACAACGGAACGGCAGCTTCGGCAACGGCGCTCATGACAAACCTCCGGTTAAAGGACGGGTCTTGTCCTGAGCGTAGGCGACGTACCCAGATCCGGAGTCAAGCACGGCTGCGTGGAAGAATGCAAGTCACTGGATCGACACGTAAAGGCCAAACCAGATCGACCACGCGCCAAGCACGACGAACAGTACGCCGGTCCAGAGGGGCATGCGCCGGGTGAGTGCCGCGAGCCAGTCCAGCGCACGCCGCGCACTCGCGAACATCACCGCCGCCACCAGCGGCAGCGAGAGGGCGGCCCCGAACAGCGCGAGCGACAGGAACCCCCGGGCGATGGTTGCGCCGCTTGCCCCTCCCGCGGCCGATGCGGCGAGCAGCGCGAGCAGCAGCGGTCCCGCGCAGGCGGGAATATTGAGGCCGAGCACCGCGCCGAGCGCGATCGAACCGCGCGGACTGGACAGCGCTGCGAGCCGCGGGCCGAACGAACGCATCAATGGGCCGATCCGTCCCGTCAGGTAGAGGATCCCGATCGCCGCGTACATGACGCCGAGCATGACCCAGACCGCCTTCTGCAAGCCAAGGAACAAAGATCCAATCAGCGCCGCGAGCGCGCCCAGCAAACCGGTGAACACGGCGCGGCTCAGCGTAAAGGCGAGGACCTGTCCGGCCTTGGTCGCAGCGCTCGATCCTTCGGTCGTCTTGATGAACAGCAGGGTCGAGCCGATCGCGCAGGGCTCGATGAAACCGAACAACCCGAGACCGATCGGCAACAGGATGAACGTCGTAACTTCGCCGCCGGGCACCGCGCAGCTACCGGTTTTCGGTCACGCGATAGCCGGCGCGCGCCACCGCCGCCATGAGGCGCGCAGGATCCGAAGCGGCCGGATCGTAGAGAACGCGGGCGCTGCCGTTTGCAAAGGACGCGGTCGCGGCCTTGACGCCCGGTTCCGTTGCGAGAAGCGCCTCGATGGTCTTCGCGCAGCCCTCGCAGTGCATGCCCTGGATGGCCAGTTCGGCGGTTTTCATTGCGGATCCCCTCGCGCTTGGATTGCGGCGCCCGGCGGGGCGCGGACTAAGTGCCGGCTGGGACAGCGCTTCGACGATGGAACACTGATCAAGTCCCCCGCGTCCCGGGCACTCGGCGAGCAGGTCGCCGAGCGTCGCGCGCATGCGCTCGAACCGCGCGATCCTGGTTTCGAGTTGCGCAACCTTCGCCGCGGCGCGCCCTCGTACGGCGGCGCAGTCGGTGGCCGGGTTCGCGCGCAGCGCCAGAAGATCGCGGATCTCCTTCAGCGTGAACCCGACTTCCTGCGCCTCTCGAACAAACGCAAGCCGCGTCACCGCTTCCATGGAATAGACGCGATAGCCGGTCGCGGGGCGTCCGGGGCGCTCCATCAGACCCTTGCGCTCATAAAAACGCACCGTCTCCACGCCGACGCCGGCGGCGGCGGCCAGTTTTCCGATCGTCAATCCCTGCATTTGCCGACCCTCCTCACAATGGCAATTTAAACCCTGTACTGCAGAACGGTGTCAAGCTCGCCGCGTCAGGGGGCGTGGCGACATCACTTGGTCAGCGTGGCGATGATCGGGCATGCGACCTTTCCGCGCCGCACATCACAGCGCGCGACCAGTTCCTTGAGAACGCCGCGCATTCGGTCCAGGTCGGCGATTCGACCGGTATTGGAGGATCTCGAGCGCGCGCCGAGCGTCTGCGAGGCGTGGCTTAACGAGGCCGGAAATCCGATCGCCGTCGTCAAGAAGGTGGCGGGGAACGGGACGGATGGCGCCGATCCGGTGCTCGCGGTTTTTCGCACGCATCGAATCGCAGTGCGAGCGCTTCGCAGCGCGCAGTTCGCGAAAGCACTGAGCGATTTTGCCTCGCAGTCCGGATGGTATCGCGGCGCCGATGTTGATCGGCTGAGCGGCGAGGAAGCGCGCGTTATTGCCGCGCGGCTGGTGGCGAGGCTGCGCACCAGAACGACGCTGCCGGAGCTTCGGGTCAACGCGCCCGAGATGGCGGTTACGGAGGCGTGCGTGCATGAGTTGATTCGCAATCCAGCGCAGTCGCCGGCAGCGAGGAAACGGCGTCTCGCCAGTGCTGTCCTTGCTGCCGCGCGAACGCGATTGGACGCGCGCGCATATGCTGCTTTCGTGGACGCGGTGAAGCTCGGACATCGGTCGCTGCCGGACGAGCGGTAGGGTGCCTCCGGCCTGAGCGCCGCGGAGTTAGGCGCTCAACGAACTCTTCGTGCAATCAATGCATAGACCCAGCCAAGCACAGCGCCATACATAACATGCGCGAAAATCCCGATCCAACCTCGTCCCATGGCAAACCACGGAAACACTGCCGTCATCCCGTAGAAATTGACCAAGTACACAACGAGTCCGAACGCGGCGCCTATCATCGTCGCCATGCCAACGGCACGCCCGCGAGCGATAAACGCGAACAAGAACGCGAGGATCACCGACAACCCGAAGTGGATCAGCATCGCCACCATCATGATGCCGGTATCAAACGTCGCTGGCGGAGGCAATACTCCTTTGCCCATGCCAATGGCAGCGATCATGCGCGGTGGCCCCCAAGGGCTCTCGCCCATAAAGACAGCCACCACGATCATTTCCAGCATCATGAAGACAATACCAGCGGTAATAGCGGCCCATAATGCGGCCTTTGCATCGATTCGTGGAGCAACTGCAATAGAGTCATGCATGATTCCACTCCTTTCGTGGTAAAAATTGCTTACGGAAACACGAACAAGCCTCCTGCTGCGTCAGCATAGTAAGAGACGCAAACGGGAGGAGGGAAGATGAGGCAGATGACGCTTGCGGCTGCGAAGGGATTTGAGGTGCATAGCAGAGCCACGCGCAAGGCGGAATTTCTTGCACGGATGGAAGCGCTGGTGCCATGGGATGCACCAACCGGCTCCGGCCCCTCCGGTGCGTTACGTGGCCGGCGCGTCCGTGTCCTCGATTTCCAGTTTTTCCGGGAGCTTCTCGGACGCACTGCGAAGCAATTCGAGCTGGCGGGAAAAATTCACGCACCCGGTACACATCATCAGGTGCAGCGCGAAAACTCGTCGCTCAAGGGGGCCCAGAGGCACTTCCATCGCGCGCGAGGCCAGACGCGAGGCTTCCTGGCAGGAAAACATCGCCTTAAGCACGGTTTGCACCAAACCCGTTCCTGGTCATGCACGACTGCAAGCTCAACCTCGCTCGATAAAGAATGACATGCAGGTTGGACGGTGAGAT
>Ga0163150_10002974_pt1 | contig 24729 bp, 18 predicted proteins | sample OliLakLV19P2IB_FD_148628 | JGI IMG/M metagenome (GOLD analysis project Ga0163150, IMG submission 148628) | Freshwater microbial mat bacterial communities from Lake Vanda, McMurdo Dry Valleys, Antarctica - Oligotrophic Lake LV.19.P2.IB | ecosystem: Environmental > Aquatic > Freshwater > Lake >...
TAATTGATTAGCGGGTCAGGGCTTCCGCAGGAGGCACGAATAGATCTCGAAAGGCTTGAGAGATGGTTTGCCGAGCCTTCTTGCGGGCGGTCTGGGCAACGCTGAGGAAGGCGGCAAAGGCGTCTGCTCCGCGCTGGTTTTTGGAGCAGTGGGAGACCTTGCGGGCGATGACAGCCGGTCGGAGAATGCGTTCCGCCCGATTGTTTGAGGGCTCAACTCCTTCCATCTTCAAGAATCGCAGCAGGTGGCCGCGACCATGCTGCAAGCCGATTCCATTCAGGAGCGTTTGATTGTCGCCGTCTTTCAGGATGCGGTCGCGAAGATGAGCGGTCAGTTGTTGATCCAATAGTTGGGAACGTGTCTGAAACTCATCCACACTGAGGGCGCCGCGCGCATGCCAGAGCGCCAGTCCTTCCCGCGGCAAGGCTTTCAACTTTACACTGAAACGACGCGCCGGTCCCCGCTGGTCTTCTAACTTTAGAAGAACTTCCCGTCTCCGTTCGTCTCTCCGTTCGAGCCAACGACGGTTGGCCCGCCGAGTCCTTATCGGTTCCACTCCTTCTCCGCGCCCATTCTCTGCGTCTCTGGTTCCGTCTCCGGAGTTTGTTAACGCCCGCGCTCAATCGCCGAGCCCGAGTGAGACATCTTCCACGTTCCCTGCGTATATAGTTAACGGACGCGGAACGGCCCGCGTCGATAACCCCACCAGACGGCGCTCGACCGCGAAGCGGACATCGTCGTGGGTGGCCTCCAAGGAGACCGCTCATTAACGACCACGACCCTGATCGCGCTGGGGCAATCCGCGAAATCGCCGCCGTCCTCGCAGCCGCGTATCTGCGGCGTCGGTTCCCAGACCCGCCACCGCCAGTAGTTGAATTGCCGGTGCAAGGCCAAAGTTCACCGCGTAAGTTCAACTCAACAGGTCCGCGCGGCCTGGGCTTAAGCGCTGCCGGTATTCCCGCGGAGTTATTTGCACGATATTGCGGAACATCAATCCGAAATAACTCTGATCGCAAAAACCGACCCGTTGACTCACCTCGAGCATCGAGAGATCCGTTTCCGCCAGCAGCGCTTCGGCTTTAGCGATACGGAACCGGTTCAAGTAGCCCACAAACGACTGGCCCGTCACTTCCTTGAAAAAACGCATGAACGTTGACTTGCTCATGTGCACCACTGCCGCGGCGTCTTCCACGCTGATCGTGTCGCCGTAATGCGCGTCGATGTGCGTAAACAGGGGCTTCAGCTTGTCGAGGCCCTTCTGCTGCCGCTCGAAGATCTCCTCGCTGCCGCGCCATGCCGAGAAGTAGTTCACCAGCAGAACCAGCATCATGCGAAGGTAAGTCCGCACGGACAGCCGCGCGCGATTCGTCTTCGCCGGCAGGTCACGATGCGTCCGCACAATCAGATCCAGGATCTGCTTAGGGATTCCAGTTGAGGCCGGCACCAAGTGCGGGAACGTCTCATCCTGCACCAGAAACGGCATCAGGTACTCGACTTCCTCGCCGCTGGCAGCTTCATGGCCGCCGAGTAGTTCAGGCATGAAGTACAACACCCCAGCCTTCATTCCTGGCGTTTCAAATCGCTGAATGCCATGCATCAATGTGCTGCCGATGAGGAACAGATCCCCCGGTCCCACACGATAGGTCCGGTCCTGGACTTGGTATGTAACCGCGCCCGAGAACACGTACAACAGTTCGAAGTATTCATGGCGGTTCATGCGGATTTCGCCCTTCGGCGCGAATCGAAGGAACCGGACGTCCGCCGGGAACTCAGGCGTGAATGGCCAAACGTGGACGCTGTCCGCAGTGATCTGCGGCTCGATGACGGAGTGTGCGTCCTCCCACGGGTACCTTGGCGAGCGGCGCATAAGCGTGGGCAAACAGTAACAGCGTATCAGCACGCGGGCTTCGGCACAATCCTCAGAATGTCCGGCGTGATCCTTATAGACCTTTGTTGTACCGTAGGAAAGAATAGGATTTTTGGGAACATGCCCGTCATTGCGATCGACTTAGGTACCACGGGGTGCAAGGCCGCTGTGTTCGACGGTGGCCGCATCCTCGGTTCCACCTATCGCCACTACACGTACACATCCCCCCAAGACGGCTGGGCGGAGCAGGACCCTGAGGTGGTCTGGCAATTGGTCGGCGACACGGTGCGTGAAGCGCTTGCCACATGCACGGCGGTCCCGAATGTCGCGGCAATCTGTGTGTCCGTTCAAGGCGATGCGATCATCCCGATAGATACCAATGGTCTGGCGCTTCATCCCGCAATCCTCGGCATGGACATCCGCAGCCATCGGGAAGCGGCGGACCTCGAAGATCGTTTCGGGCGCGGGCAACTGTACGCATCCACGGGAATGCCTTGCCAGCCTCTGAACGCGATCACCAAGATCGCGTGGATTATACGCAATCGTCCCGAAATCCACAAAAGGACCTGGAAGTACGCGCACTACGAAGAGTATCTGCTGATGAAGATAGCCGGCGTTCCGGCGGTTGATTTCACCATGGCCTCCCGCACCATGGCCTTCGATCCCGTCACCAAGGACTGGAACAGTTCCATCCTTGACTACGTTGGCACAGCTTCGTGGCAACTCGGCAACGTAGCTCCGGCCGGCGCGCCCGTGGGAATCGTCCGTAATGCCCTCGCGGACGCTTGGGGAATCAGCCGTAACGCCATTGTGGTTACCGGAGGGCACGATCAATGCATGGCCGCGGTTGGCGCGGGCGTAATCGAGCCCGAGCTTGCCTGCTACTCGATGGGTACCGCCGAGGTGATCTCGACGTGCTTCGACGAACCACGCCACTGGCCGGCGATGCTGGAATCGAATTATCCGTGGTATTGTCATGCAGTCCCTGACAAGTACTTCACCATTACGCTGAATCAATCCGGCGGACTTTCGCTCGAATGGTTCGGGAATATCACCAGGACGGAGTTTACGGAACTGCATGCGGGCTTGCGCCTGCAACCCTCGTCCGCCATGTTCCTGCCGCACATCGTGGGCAGCGGTACGCCGACATGCGACCATCTTTCCCGCGGATCGTTCCTGGGCTTGTCACTTGCTACGGGACGCGCCGAGATGTTCCAGGCGGTAGTGGAGGCGCTCGCATTCGAAGCGCGTGTGAACCTCGACAGCCTTGCGCGTCTGGATCTGCCGATCTCGGAACTACGCGCCGTCGGAGGCGGCTCGCGATCGGAGACGATTCTGGAACTCAAAGCCACTGTGCTCGGGCGCCCCATCCGGACGCTGCAAAATCCCGAGGCGGCGTTGCTGGGCGCGGCGATTCTCGCTCAGGTTGCCCTGGGCCAGTTCTCGGACATTGCAAGCGCATGCGCTGAGTGCGTGAAGGTCGAGCGCACGATCGAACCGCGCGAGGACGCAGCCGAGGAATACGCAGCCGCCTATGACCGGTACCGTCAGCTCTACGGAGCGCTGCGGCCCTTCTATCACAACTGGAGGCCGGAATGCCGGGCAACAGCGCTCGCATAGAGCGCATGCGCGCAACGCTGGAACGCGAAGCGCGTATCCTGAACGAGATCGCGGGCACCCTGGATGCCTCGGATGCAGTGGACCTGATCCTTGCAACAAAGGGCCACGTGCTCGTTGGCGGGGCCGGCACGTCGAACACCGTCGCTGCGAGATTCGCGCATTTGCTGTCCTGCTCGGGACAACCGGCCTTGTTTCTGCATCCAGCCGACAGCCTGCACGGAAGCTCCGGCGCAGTCACGCCTGGTGACACGGTGATTCTTATTTCAAAGGGTGGCAAGACCGTTGAAGTGAATCGTTTCGCGGCGATCGCGAAGCAGCGCGGGGCCAAACTCATCGCGTTCACCGAGAATCCCGAATCCGAACTCGGCCGATTGGCCGATGCGATCGTGCGTGTGCAAATCCCCGCGGACAGCGACCCGTTCGGCATGGTGGCCACGTCGAGTTCCTTGACGAACGCAGCCGTCGCCGACGCGATCTGCGAAACGATTCTCGCGGAGAAGGGCTACACGAAGGAAGCCTTCGCTGCTACGCACCCCGCGGGCGCCGTGGGCGAGCGTATTGTTCGAGAGGGCATCCTGAAGTGAACGCCGTCGTCTTTGAAGGCCGCGAACGGATGCAGGTCGCCAACCTGCTCGTGCCGGAGTGCGGCGACGGCGAAGTGCTCCTTCAGATCGCGGCGTGCGGCATCTGTGGCAGTGACGCGCGCAGTTACTTCCAAGGAGACGCGAATACCGGGACGCGCCGCATCCCCGGTCATGAGATGGTAGGCCTCGTCTCCGAATCTCGCAATCCCGAGTACAAACAAGGCGACCGTCTCGCCTTGGCCGCCGATGTTCATTGCGGCGAATGCTGGTACTGCCGCCACGAGTTGTACAACGTTTGCGACAAACATCGCGTGCTCGGCAAACATATGAACGGCGGGCTCGCCGATTACATGCTGCTAACCCGCGAGATCCTGACGTATGGCATCGTCAATCGCGTGCCGGAAGGCTTGTCGCTGTTGCACGCGGGAATTTCGGAACCGCTCTGCTCCGTGCTCGCGACGCACGACGATCTGCGGATCCAAGCGGGAGAAAGCGTTTGTGTTGTTGGCAGTGGTCCGATGGGCATCCTGCATCTGGAGCTTCTGAAGGCCCTGGGTGCTCGAGTGATCCTGATGGCGCGTACGCACTCCCGGCTGGACCGGGCACGCGACGATTTCGGGGCCGAGCACGTGGTCGCCGCTTCCGATGGTGATCCCGTGGAGCAAGTGCGCGCACTTACAGAAGGCCGCGGAGCCGACGTCGTGATTGTCGCCGCGCCTTCACCCGAGGCAGTGTCGCAATCCCCTTGGCTCGTACGCAAGCGCGGACGCGTCGGCCTCTTCGGCGGGCTCCCCCTCGCCAAGCGTGAGACCTTGATCGACATCAACCGCGTGCACTATGGAGAGATCTCGCTCATAGGCAACTTCTCGTACCATCCGAGGTATCACAAGCAGTCGCTTGAGCTACTTGCGTCGGGCGCGATTTCGTGCGACAAGCTGATCACGCAGTACCTTATCGAGAACAGTAAGCAGGGACTGCACGACATCCGCGATGGCAACGTGCTAAAAGCGGTGGTGGTCCCCAACGGAGGAAAGCTGGTTTGATCGGAATACATCAGGACCTGGAGAAGCGCGCGCGAAATCCGATCCGTTTCGCGATCGTTGGCGCGGGGCAGATGGGCGTCGACATGGTTGCGCAGGTAACACGCATGCCCGGCATGGAAGTCGCGGCAGTCGCCGATATCGATCTTGATCGCGCGGCATCCGCTTATGAGATCGCGGGCATCCCTTCCGATCGTGTTGTGCACGCGCGCACCGTTACTGAAGCGAATGATGCCGCCCGCGCCGGGAAGTTCATAATCACGGACGATTCCTCGGTGATCCCACGCATCGAAACGCTCGAATCGGTGGTGGACGCCACCGGTCACCCCGAGGCCGGCGCGCGTATTGCTCTGGACGCCTTCGATCACGGCAAGCACCTCGTCATGATGAACGTCGAGGGCGATGTGACCATCGGTCCCGTGCTGCGCCGCCGCGCCGAGAAAGCCGGAGTCATCTACAGCATGGCCGCGGGCGACGAGCCCACGGCGCTCATGGAGTTGTACTCGTTCGCCAAAGCGCTAGGCCTCGAGATTGTCGCCGCGGGCAAAGGCAAGAACAATCCGCTGAACCGCCAGGCAACACCCGAGATGTACGAAGCCGAAGCCAGGCGCCGCGGCCTCAACCCGATGATGCTGGTTGAGTTCGTAGACGGCTCTAAGACCATGATCGAGATGGCGTGCTTTGCGAACGCCACCGGTCTTGTCCCGGACGTGCCCAACATGCACGGCCCGGATACGTCCGTTCCGGAACTCAAGGACGTCTTCCGATTGCAACGGGACGGCGGCATTCTGACCAGGAAGGGCGTCGTCGATTACGCGGTCGGCCGCGTTGCTCCTGGCGTTTTTCTCATCGTCGGCACGGACCACCCGCGCCTTCGTCAATGTCTCGTGCTGCGCGACATGGGACAAGGTCCCGTGTACACGCTGTTCCGGCCGTTCCATCTTTGCAGCATGGAAGTGCCCCTGACCGTGGCCATGATCGGCCTTTATGGACGAGCTACCATGCAGCCGCTCGATCAGCTTTCCGCGGAAGTGACTACTATCGCCAAGCGCGATGTGCAGCCCGGTGAGATCCTGGAAGGCATCGGCGGGCGCACGCATCACGCCGGCTGCATGGCCTACACGGAAGGGCGCAAGCTTAACGCGCTGCCCATCGGCCTTGCGAAGGGCTGTAAAGCGAAGCGCGAGATCAAGCAAGGCGAGCTGATCACCTGGGACATGGTCGAGCCTGTCAGTGGCTCGCTGCTCTACGAGCTTCGCGCCGAACAGGATCAGTACTCCGAGGTACTCGTATAAATGGCAAAAGCAACGTTAGCGGTGATCGTCGGTAATCGCGACTTCTTCCCCGACCGTCTGGTTACCGAGGGCCGCCAGGACATTCTGAACGTTTTCCGCGAACTGGACATCGAGCCAGTCATGCTCGAGGAGAACGACACGAAGCTCGGCGCCGTTGAGACGTGGACGCATGCGAAGCGGTGCGCGGAGCTCTTCCGGCGCAATGCCGATCGCATCGACGGCGTCCTCGTAACGCTGCCCAACTTCGGCGATGAAAAGGGTGTCGCGGACACGTTGAAGCTCTCCGGCTTGAACGTGCCCGTGCTGATCCAGGCGTATCCGGACGATCTCAGCCAGTTCACCGTGGAGCGGCGCCGCGACGCGTTCTGCGGCAAGATCTCGGTGTGCAACAATCTGCGGCAGTATCGTCTGCCCTTCAGTCTGACGTCCCTGCACACGGTGCGCCCGACCGCGGAAAGCTTTAAGAACGATCTGCGCCAGTTCGTGGCCGTTTGCCGCGTGGTGAACGGCATGCGTAAAGCGCGCATCGGCGCGGTGGGCGCGCGCCCCAACGCATTCAACACCACCCGGTACAGCGAGAAGCTCCTGCAATCGACAGGCATCAGCGTCAGCACTATCGACTTGTCGGAGATCTTCGGCGCGGCCGAGCGCATGACGGATGACGACACACGCGTGAAAGACAAGCTCGCTCAGATCCGCGGGTATGCCGACGCAAGCCTCGTCCCCGATCCGAAGATGGCGCGTATGGGCAAGCTCGCCGTAGTCCTTGAGGAATGGATGACGCAGCTCGACCTCAACGCCACGGCTCTGCAATGCTGGACGTCTATCCAGGCTAACTACGGCATCAATGCCTGCACCATCATGAGCATGATGAGCGAGAACATGCTGCCGAGTGCGTGCGAGGTCGACATCACGGGTGTACTCGCGATGTACGCGCTGCAACTCGCGTCCGGCACGCCAAGCGCGCTTGTGGACTGGAACAATAACTATGGAGACGATCCCGACAAGTGCGTCTTCTTCCACTGCGGCAACTGGGCAAAAGCATTTCTGCCCGATATCCAGATCCGTACGGCGGAGATCCTCGGCACCATCCTGGGCGAGCAGAACACGTACGGCGCCGTCGCGGGCCGCACACCTTCAGGTCCGGTGACGTTCGCGCGGCTCAGCACGGATGACGTGAACGGCCGCATCCGATCGTACGTCGGCGAAGGCCAGTTCACCGACGACCCGCTTTCGACCTTCGGCTCGCGCGCGGTCGTGCAGGTGCCCAAGCTGCAGAAGCTGATGCATTACATCTGCAGGAATGGCTTCGAGCATCATGCCGCGATGAACGCGTCCCACACAGCGCCGGCACTGAACGAGGCGTTCGAGACGTATCTCGGCTGGGAGGTCTACCATCATGGAGCGGCGTAGCTTTCTGATCACCACCGGCGCGGCCGTCCTGACCGGCTGCTCGCAAGCCCCGTCCAAGCCGACCGTCGGTGTAGCCTTCGAAACTCTGCAAACCGAATACTGGGTCGCCAGCCGCGACGCGATCAAATCCGAACTCGATAAACGCGGCGCTCAGATGATCGAAGCTATCGCCGACGGAGACGCGAACCGTCAGTTCGAGCAGGTTCGCAACTTCATCGCGCGGAAAGTGGACGGCATCATTATCGTCCCCAAGGACGCGCATACCGTCATCCCGATGATCCGGGCGGCAAACAACGCAAATGTTCCGATGGTGCTGTTCAATCGCCCGCCGGCGAAGAGCGACACGAAGTCGGTCAGCGTAGTGGCCGATAATTTCACCATCGCGCGCGAGACCGTCAAGTACCTGGCGGAGCAGGCGGTCAAGTCCAAAAAGCGGCACAAGGCCGCGATCCTGATCGGGGACCTCGGCGATATCAACGCGATCGGACGCCGCGACGGTTTCGACGAAGCGCTGAAGCAATATGGCGAGGCGTTCCAGGTTGTCGCGCGCATCCCAACCGAGTGGAATCAGGAAAAGGCGCTGGCGGGACTGACCAACGCTTTGCAAGCCAACCCCGATATCAGCTTTATCTTCACGTCGTCGGATCTCCTGCTGCCGTCGATCGTGTCCGCGCTCAAGTCTGCCGGCAAGTACAAGAAGACCGGCGAACCCGGCCACGTGTTCGTCGCGGGATTCGATGGGGACGCCACGGCATGGCGCCTCCTGCGGGAAGGCTACATCGATGCGGTGGGCGTTCAGGATGTGTACTTCGATACGGAGGCAACCGTGAAAGCCGTGTTCGATATGAAAGCCGGCAAGCAGGTGCCCGAGACGATTCTCGACAAAGGCTTCGTGATCCACCGCGACAATATGGAGACCGAGTCCCGCCGCATGTGGGGAGCCAACGTAGCGAAGGGATGACTTCGATCTGGCGGCGCGCCGTACTTTCCGAGTACTTCATCCTGTACCTCAGCGTTGCGTGGTTCGCCGCTCTTACTCCGATCACTCCGGGCTTTGCCACGGCGGAGAACCTCGGCAATATCTTCTCCAGTATGCTGCCGCTGCTGGTGGTGGCCATCGGGCAGACGGTTGTCCTTATCACCGGCGGCATCGATCTTTCGGTGACGTCGACGATCGCACTCGCCAGTACCGTCGGAGCGTTGCTCACTACGCGGAAAGAAGGCGCGGGACCCGCGCTCGCGGCTATCGCCGTCATGCTGGGAATCGGGATCGCGATCGGCGCGGTGAACGGATTGGCCATCCACTCGCTTCGAATGCCGCCGTTTATCGTGACGCTCGCAACGATGATGTTCTTCAGCGGATTCGCCATCTGGCTCACGGCATCCAGGAATATCCACGAACTGCCGCAAGCGTTCACACGCATCGGCCGCGGACTCGACGGCGGCATTGCTTTGACGCTGATCGTCGCGGTTGCCGTCCACGTCATCCTTACACGCAGCATTCTCGGGCGATGGCTGTACGCGATCGGCCGCAATGTTCGGACGGCGCTGGTGTCCGGAGTACTGGTGTCGCGAACCACCATCGCGGCGTACACCATCAGCGGAGTTTGTGCCGCGGTGGCTTCCATCCTCTACACAGGCCGTCTTGAAACCGGCTCGCCGGTGCTCGGCCAGCGGATTCTGCTCGACGTGATCGGCGCGACCGTCATTGGCGGCGCGAGTCTGTTCGGCGGACGCGGCAAGGTTCTGTGGACGGTGTTCGGCGTATTGTTCATGACGCTCGTCGACAATAGTCTGAATCTCCTCGGACTTTCAAACTTCGCCGTCCTGATGGCCAAGGGCTTTGTCATCCTGGGAGCCGCGCTGCTCGACACCGCGCGCCGGCGTTATGTCTGAACGTCTGGTCTGTACAGGGTTGACGAAGTCTTTCTCCACGGTACGCGTGCTGAAAGGCGTATCGCTCACCGCGCGCGCGGGACGCACGCTGGGACTCGTAGGCGAGAACGGCGCGGGCAAGTCTACTCTCATGAATCTGATCGGCGGCGTCCATCGCCCCGACTCCGGCACAATGACGCTGGAGGGCCGCCCGTATGCGCCGGCGAGTCCGATCCAAGCCTTGGATCGCGGCATAGCGTTCGTCCACCAGGAGCTGAACTTGTTCGGCAATCTCAGCGTCGCTGACAACATGTTCATCACCGGTTTTCCGCGCCGATTCGGCCTGATCGACCGGAAGACAATGAATGTACGGGCCGCCGGGTTCCTGGAGAAGGTCGATTTGCGAGTGTCCCCGAACACGCCCGTGGATGCTTTGCCGCAAGGCGAGCGCCAACTCGTGGAGATCGCCAAAGCGCTGCACGGCTCATCGAAGCTGATCATCCTCGACGAGCCCACAACCTCGCTGTCGCATCGCGAGACCACGCGCCTTTTCGAAACCATGGACCGCCTGCGCTCCGAAGGCGTGGCGCTCGTCTATATCTCGCACGCGCTCGACGATGTCCTGCGCCTTTGCGACGACCTTGCCATTCTTCGCGACGGTGAACTTGTCGCCACAGGTCCGCGCGATGAGTTCACCAGGGATCGGCTGATCAGCCTCATGGTCGGGCGGCCCATCGGGCAACTCTACCCCGAGCGCCCACCGGCCAGCCTTAGGACCGTGATTCTCGAAGCCAGAAACATAAGTCAGGCCGGCGTAGCGCAAAGTATCAATCTGCAAGCGCACCAAGGAGAAGTTCTCGGCATTGCGGGACTCATGGGTTCGGGGCGTTCCGAACTCGCGCGCATTCTTTTCGGCCTCGACCCGCACTCGAGCGGCGAGGTCCTCCTCAACGACGCGGATATCACTCACCTGACCCCACGAGCACGCATCGAACGGGGCATGGCGTTCCTCACCGAAAGCCGCCGGGAAGACGGGCTTTTCATGGACGCATCCATCGCCGACAACATGGCGATCGTCCGGCGGCAACCGGCGCGCATTCCGGAATTGTGCGCGGCCTTAGGCGTGAAGCGCGCTAACCTGGACCGCCAGCCTGTCCGCCAACTCAGCGGCGGAAATCAGCAGAAGGTTGCGTTAGCAAAGTGGCTCATCGAGCCTCCGAAGCTCCTCATCCTCGACGAACCCACACGAGGCGTGGATGTCGGCGCGAAGTACGAGATTTACAAGCTCATGAACGACCTCGCGCGGCAGGGCGTAGCGCTGATCGTCATCTCGTCGGAGGTTGAAGAACTCACGGGCATGTGCGACCGCATCGTTGTCATGAGCAAGGGCGAGACGAAGGCTGAATTCACACCTCCATTCGACCGCGCGCGGATCCTCGGAGCCGCTGTATGAAAGCTATCTTCGGCCTGATTCCTTTCCTCCTGCTCGCGCTCGTCATCGCTGTGTTCTCCTCGATGGCCCCGAGCTTCCTGGCCACCCGGAACCTGACCAACATTGTCGTGCAATCCTCGTCGCTGGGCATCGTAGCCGCGGGCATGACGTTCGTCCTTCTGACCGCCGGTATCGACCTGTCGGTAGGCTCCATCATGTTTCTCTCCGCCGCGGTTGCCGGAAAGATGGTCCTTACAGGGTGGCCGCTCCCGGCGGCGCTGATTGCCGTTCTCGTTATCGGCGTGCTCTTCGGCCTGGTCAACGCCCTCTTCATAGCGGGCATGCGGATGCCGGCCTTCATTGTGACGCTGTCTACGCTGTACGCCGGACGAGGACTCGCACTCTACATCACCGAAACGCGGGCGATGAATCTGCCGGACGAACTCCTCGTCCTGGGCGCGGGCCGATGGCTCACGATCCCCGTTCCGATCTGGGTACTGGCTATCACACTCCTCGTTTCACAAGTGACACTCACGCGGACTTCATTCGGCCGCCAACTGTACGCGCTGGGCAATAACGAATCGGCCGCGCGAAACGCGGGCATTCCCGTGCGCCGTCTGCTCATCAGTGTCTACGCGATCTCGGGATTGTGCGCCGCACTCGGCGGACTTGTCTCCGTGGCTCAACTCGGGGCCGTCTCCCCGACATTCGGCAATCAGCGCGAGTTCGCGGCCATCGCCGCGGTCGTCCTCGGTGGAACCAGCCTCTTCGGCGGCCGGGGCAATGTCTTCCCTGGAACGATCCTTGGAGCGCTGCTGATCCAAACGGTAGAGAGCGGGCTGGTCATCATCAATGCCGACCCGTATCTCTACCCCATGGTTTTGGCGGGAATCATCTTTCTGGCGGTACTCCTTGACGGACTCCGCCAGCGCCGCATCGAAAGCCTCAGTCGGCGGAAGATACGGCCGCTCGCCGCGTAACCGATTGCCGCGCTTTCCCCGGCACACCGAAGTTCTTTGAAGCGTCGTCCAATACGAGCACCCAGTCGCTTCCGAACCCTTCGGATGGGCACGTAAATTCCTTCGTTCCCGTATTCGATATCGCTTCGATCTCCATCGCAGTCCCGGTCCGCGGGTTGTACCACCAGGCCTTCACCTGCTGGCCCGAGATCTTGCCCATGTTGACGGTGAACTTGCGACCCTGGCCGCTGTAGATGAAGGCATAATCGTCACCGCGAGTCGCAACAATGCGATCCGATCCATCCAGCGGATCCGCGACCAGCGACTGATCCGGCACACGCGACAGGTACGGCCGTGACTCGATCAGCCGCCGCACGTGCTGCATCTGGGCCGCGCCAGGCCGATGAATCGCCTCGTTCCAGTAGAGCAGCGGGCCATTGATCGGCCGGCGGCCCGGAGCATACATCTGCCACACCGAATGATTGCCGTACGTGTGTCCGCACGCTCCGGAGAACACTGACCAGTAGGCGCGCTGCCGAATGTGAGCGTCGAAGGAATAGCCGTTGTCACGCGCGCGGAAAGCAAGCGGGTGATCCTCATAAAGGGGCTCGCCATCAATGACGGGTTTGGTGGGCGTAAGCCCGTAGTCTTTGGAGATCTTGTCCCACTGCTTCACCTGCGGCGCCAGACCGTGCCCCGTTTGCTGCATATTGAAATCGAGCCAGGGATCGTTGTGGAACCACGTCGACGAGGTCTCACCCCCTCGCGGATGGAAGGTCATGAACACGTCGCCGAAATCTTCCTTCCCAGTCATACCGATGGCCACACCGCGGGCAAGCGCGCGCCAGGACTCTTCGAAACCGGTCGCCGTGCGGTCTCCGCCAAGCACCCAAATCACGCCCTTCTTGCCATAGCGCTTGCCGAGGAACTCGCCGTATACAGCGGCGTTCCGCGGCGTCAACAAAGGCTCGTCGCTACGGCCTCCTTTGTTGACCCAGCGCCCCCACGACGGCAGCAAGGCTATGTATAATCCACGAGCGTTCGCCTGGTCCACGATGTAATCGACGTGGTCCCAGTAGTCGTACGCCTTCTTGTCGGTGGCATTCGCCCCGGGTGTCGTCGCCGGCCTGGCCGGATCCTTGTCCACCAGCGGCAGATGGCCATATGGATTCGGATCGGTCACGCCATCGAGCTCCGCCAACGCGACAGCCTGAATCGCGGTATAGCCCTGCTTAGCGCGCAGATCGAGATACTCGACTGCCTGCTTGCGATCCAGCCGATGCAGCAGTTCCCATCCCGTATCCGCCAGGTAAAAGAACGGCTTGCCATCCGCCGTTACAATGAATCGCTTGTTGTCACTGACCTTCAACTTCGGGAGCGTGCGCGCCTGCTGCGCGGCAAGTCCCATGACGCTCAATGCCACAACACACCATAGCTTCATCCTTATTTCCTCTTTGTCGGTTGCACCGTTATGATCGTCCGCCGGTACGCCGTCAAAGCAGGCGTGCCGTTATCGGTTACTTCAAGAATCAAGTGAATGGTTCGAGGCGCGCCGACGTCCGGCGCTATGAACTCCAGCTTTGGTCCGTCCGCTCCGCGCAGTTCTACCCCGCCGTCATAAGTCCCGGCTTCTTTATAAACAGACCAGCGATACGTCAGCGGGTTCCCATCGCGATCGCGCGAACCCGAAGCGTCGAGTGACACAAGAGTGCCGGACCCGATCTCGAGCCCCGGGCCGGCGACAACTGCTTCAGGAGCATGGTTCGCCGTATCGCCGGCGCACCAATCCATCCGGGCCGCAAAGTCGTTTTGAAAGGCGGGCCGCCAGCGCCAAACCGATTCGCGGCCTTCGGCGGCATCGGTGTATACGTTGCCTGTCAGCTTGCGAAACCGGCCGCCCCAACCGCCCCGCTCCGGGTGCTCGGGATCGTTCAGCCCGTTGTCCAGGAAATAGAACCACGACGGCGTATCGCCTTCCTTGAGCACGCCATGCGGATTCGGCGCGGTCCATGTCTTCACCGGATACAACGCCCCGAGTGGCCCGTGCCCGGCTCGCACGTTTGTGTCTATCCACTCGCGCGACGTCAGCGACTCATCGCCTCCCAGATACATGCCGCGATACACCGACTGCCGTCGATCCGCGCCCTTCCGCGGCCGCCCGGATACATCGTTGGGATCCGCCGCGCTTAAGACATAAAAAAGGCCGGGGAAATTCGCGAGAATCCACGGACCGCTATCGTCCTGATGCCCGATCGCATGGACGCGAAGGTTCGATACGAATCGCCGAAGTTCGTTTTCGGAGCGATCGTTCCTCACGCGCCACAGTGCCTGCGCCAGATCGGTAGGGCCGCCCCAGATTGCCACGTTGACAGGCCGTGTGTCAGCCTTATCGACGACGGAAATAATCCAGTTCGATCCCTCGGAGTCGCGCCCCGCCCCAATCGCGTCCACTCCCCGGAACCGGTTCCCGGACTTCACCACGCGCTGAAGTTCTTCTGGCGCCGGGAAGCCTTCGGCATGACGCGCGAGGTTGGGGCGCACCTGCGCATACCCGTTCACAATGTCGCTGATCAGGCCGGGCCGGACCACATGCTCCTTCAGTTCACCGGGCGTTCCCGATGCCGAAGCGATTAGCCCTTCTATATCGAACTCATTCGCATACGTCATCAGGCGCACCATCGACTGCTGGTCATCGGGATCGCCTCCAATGTCGGTCAGCACGATGAGCCGCGCGCGCCCTTGCCCGCCTGAGTCCAGCACCAGGACCCAATCTTCACTATCGGGCGCTTGAAATGTCGCGCCCGATTGGGCGCCGCGCCATTGACCGTCCCGCGGGTTGTACCATCGCGACCGGCCGAACTCGTTGACCGCATCCGCCTTGAGCCGCACACTGCCGCCCACCGGCAGATACGCTACCAGCGCTCCTCCACCTCTGGCCACAGCGACAAACCGCCGCGGGTCCGAAGCGCCCGGCTGCGATTCCAAGGCCTCTGGCGCAGGCAGCAATTTGCTCCACGGCAGACCGGCCATCAGCGACTTCAAGCGGCCCATGTCAGCGCTGCCCGGCAGCTTCATCGCTTCGTTCCACGGCGGAGCGAATCCCGTGCCCCTGTGATTCAACGGCTCGGCCTTCATGGTTTCCCAACTCCAGATGCCATGTGCCCCGTAAGTCACCCCCGCGGGAGGCGAGACCAGCACACTCCAATACGCCGCCCGGCGGGCATGGAACGCCGTAAACAAATGCGTCGCGCCCGCGGTCCGGCTTCGATGCGCTTCGTAGTTCGGCTCCAGATTGATCTCGGGGATCGGCCGCTGCCTGCGCCAGCTCTTCGATGGAGGCCCTTCAACGAGCCAGCGCAGATGCTCGTCGTCATCGCGGTGCCCGCTCTGATAGCCGGTGAAGTGGAACCAAGGCTCGGCGCTGAACTCGTCTGTCATCCATGTCATCCGGCCCGGATGCAATGTCCCCAGCCGATCGGGATGCGTGTCCGCGAACGTCGCGCGCCCAATACGCTTCCACTTCTCGGCCGTGGGGCCGAGATACTGGCCATCCCCGTTCAAAAACCACACCACCTGATATGCGCCATAGCGGGCAACCATGTACCGCGCCAGCAGAATCATCTGATTCTCGGGAAGCTGCACACCCGGGTTCATCGCGGGCTGGCTTGCGTGTGCCCACAACAGCACCGGAGCGGCGATGTGTCCATGGCTGTTGATCGCGTTCACTCTCTGGTCCATTCGCTGAAAGAAGGTAGGGTCGATCTGAATACGCTCGACGCCCGCATATGGCGCACGGCCGGTCGCATCGCCGTGGGCAGCGCTCCATCGCGTAGTCACGAACTGAATTACGTTGAAGCCCTTCTCCGCGCGATCCCGCAAGAATACGTCCCAATCGCGAGCATCCGCCAGCAGAGGCCCATTCCACACGGTGTCGCCGAGCCAGAAGAAGGGAGTGCCATCCGCATGCTGAAACCGGCGCCCATCCGCGGAAACGCGCAGAGCGCCATGCTGGTAAAGAGGATTGGAACCCTTATATGGGATGCACTCGAACGAGCCCGACCGCCCGTTCAGTCCCGTATCGCCGTTGCCTGCGCGTGACGTCCACGTCCATCGGCCCACCTCGTTCGGGGAGAACCGTACACGCCACGTCGTTCCGTCGTCCCAGAAGGCGGGCACGGGGAAGGCCCCGCCGGAAGGCGATCGAAACTCGACGTCCACCTTCAATTCCTGAATTGGGTTTGCGTAGACCTTGGCGGCTGTAAGCTCAGCCTCGTAGCGCGTCCAACGCATCACCTGTCCTGAACTATATACGGCCGCAAGGGCCAGCAGAATTAGAAGTCGCACGCGCACACCTTGCCTGATCCCCGGATTGTTTCAGGTCCGCGCGTTTCAAGCTATAAGATTTGCGCCGAAGATTCTGAAGATCCTGCTCGGACAGATTCGGCCTTCCTATTGGCTCTAACCGGTTGTCCAGAGAGGATCATCAGAAATTTCGAGAGGATCGTTATAGCCCTGTAACACCTGCGAGTGACAACATGTGATTCAACTTGCATCACAAGGAGCTCGCATCGCGAGTCCTGACTGGAGGAACCATGTCTTGCTTCCGTTCGTTTCCAATGTACTCCGTTGTGCCGGCCCTGCTCGCCTACTCATTGGCCGCCGTTGCACAGACCACGACGGGACAGATCAGCGGCAGTGTCGCCGATCCGTCGAATCAAATCGTCGCAGGTGCTCGTGTCTCGTTGAACAACGAGGCTGGTGACACGCGAAACACAGTTACCAACCAGACGGGTGATTTCGTCTTCTCGGCCCTTGTCCCCGGCGCGTACACTCTTAAGGTTTCAGCCAACGGTTTCAAGTCCCTGGAACGTACGGGAATTGTGCTCACCGCGAACGAGCGCCGGGAGTTGGGTTCGCTTCCGCTTGTACTCGGCAGTGTAGCCGAGTCTGTCAGTGTCGCCGCGGAAAACGTGCAAGTCCAAACTTCCAGTTCAGAGAACTCCGAGCTACTCTCCACCAGGCAGATGGACATGCTCGCGTCCAAAGGCCGTGACGTAGTGGCTCTGCTCCGCGTCATGCCGGGGGTCAGCGCGAGCTCCGATAATGCCGCGCTCGGCGACACATTCGGTACCGCAACGCCAAACATCAGTGGCACGCGCAATCGCATGAACACCTTCACGCTCGATGGCCAGACCGGAAGCGACGCCGACCTGGTCGACCGTTTCAACGGCGCGACCAGCATGGACGCGATAGCGGAAGTAAAGGTGCTGCTCAACAACTATCAGGCGGAGTATGGACGCAACGCAGGCGCCGTCGTAAACATTGTGTCAAAATCGGGCACACGCGACTTCCACGGCAGCGCCTACTGGTTCAAGCGCCATGAGCAATTCAATGCGAACGATTTCTTCAACAACCGTCGCGGGCAGCCTACGCCGCTCTACCGCTACAACACATTCGGCGCTACGCTCGGCGGCCCTGTCTACATCCCCGGCAAATTCAACAAGGATCGCGACAAGTTGTTCTTCTTCTATTCACGTGAAGACTGGCGGATTTTCGAGCCGCGCAACCCGCGGACCGTCACGGTGCCCACCGAGCTCGAACGACAGGGCAACTTTTCACAAAGCCGCATTAACAACAATCCTGTCTATGTACGCGATTCGCGGCTAGGGCTTCCGTGCAACGCAAACAATCAGGCCGGGTGCTTTACCGGTCAGGTCATCCCGGCAAGCCGCCTCAGCGCAAACGGCCGGGCGCTTCTGAACCTGTTCCCGCGACCCAATTTTTTCGATCGCAACATCTCGGGCGGGAACTACAACTATGTATTTCAGGAGATCACGGATCATCCAAAGCGGCAGAACATGTTGAAGATGGACTACAATCCCACCGTCAACGACCGCATTTCGTTCCGGGGCCGCACCTGGTGGGCCGACCGCAGAGGCTACGAAGGCCTTGCGGCATTCAACTCCAACTGGGACCAGTTGTATCACCATTATTTGTTTACTGAAGACTCGGTGATGGCATCGTACACGCGTGTCTTCTCCCCCACGATCATCAACGAGTTCAATGCGAGTTACCGGGTGCTTGGTGAAATCGGAGCCGCTACTTCGGCCAACAATTTCGATCCCGTCATTCGCGGCAAGGTGGGGTTGGGCAGCCTCGGCCAGCTTTATCCGGCCAACAATGCGCTGGGCATCATTCCACAGCTGACTTTTGGCGGCATACCCAGTGCCGCCAACGTTTCCTATGACGATCGTCTTCCGATCGATGCCGGCGACGAGCGCTACATCGTCTTAGATAACATTTCCGTGACGCGCGGAAGTCACTCACTGAAGTTTGGCTTCTACTATGAGAAAAACTTTGCCTCTGAAGGGCCGCGCACGGGATTCGGGGGGGCGTTCAACTTCGATGCGGACGTGAATAATCCGCTTGATACAAGCAATGCGTACGCCAACGCCGCGCTCGGCATATTTCGGTCGTACGCTGAAGGCAGCAACCGGACCACTGCTCGTAACGTGATCGATCTCTGGGAGTGGTTCGCACAGGATAGCTGGAAGGTCAATCGGCGCCTCACTCTCGATTACGGGTTGCGGTTTTCGCGCGCGACTCCGTATCGCTTCCCGGACGGCGACGCGGCGGCATTCGTATTCGATAAGTACGACCGGAGTCGCGCGCCACTCCTCTACCAGTCGGCTCTGAACCCGTCGGGACAGCGCTCCTCTCGCAATCCGCTCAACGGTGAATTCGGACCCGCCGTCCTCATCGGGGCATTCGTCCCCGGTACTGGCGACATCGCCAATGGGATGGTAACCGCCACTGACCCGCGGTATCGCAACGGATTCACGAGACAACAGCCGATCCAACTCGGCCCACGTTTCGGGTTTGCATGGGACATCTTCGGCGACAACAAAACCGCACTACGAGGAGGCTTCGGCGTAACCAAGAACATGATCCCGTCCTCGGGCCTCATCGCTGGCGCGGCAAACGGAAACCCACCTAATCAGTTCCGCCCCATCACTTACTACGGCACCCTTGACACCTTCCTCAATTCCACCGGCGTGCTCTCCCCCTCCAACGTAACGGCCTTCGAGTGGAACCAAAAAATTCCAACCGTTTATTCGTGGACACTCGGCATCCAGCGTGACATCGGCGGTGGAACCATGGTGGAGGCCACCTATGTCGGGAACGTGGCGCGTTACCTGAGCCAGGAGCGCAACCTGAACCTGGTTCCGTACGGAGCGCGGTTCCGGCCGGAGAACGCAGATCCCGCAAATCCTTCAACGCCGCTACAGGAGAACTTCTACCGGCAATATCCCGGTCTCGGAAACCTTAACTACCGGGAGTATTCCGGAGTATCCAACTACAACGGCCTGCAGACGTCGGTGAACCGGCGCTTCAAGCAGGGGCTGCAGTTTGGTGTCGCTTACACTTGGTCGAAGTCGATGGATTACACGAGCGGCGACAACGGCGGCCTCCCCATCTACCAGGCCTACCGGACCTGGAGCTACGGCCTCGCTGCATTCGACCAGACCCATGTGGCGGTGATTAACTACATATGGGATCTGCCGCGCGCAAGCCGTCTCATGCCGAATCGCGTCGTCAAGGCCGTGTTCGACAACTGGCAGTTCTCCGGGATCACGACATTGGCAAGCGGCACACCGGCATCCATCGCCCTGGCGACTTCGGACAACTTCGATTTCTCCGGCGGTGGAGATGGCACGCGCGTCAACATCACCGGCCCCGCGCAATATCCGAAGAATCGAACGACGCTGCAATGGTTAGACCCGAGTATAGCCGCCCGGCCGGCGCGCGGTGAGTTCGGCAATGTCGGTAAGTGGACCCACCGCAACCCTGGGATCCACAACTGGGACATGACACTGTTCAAGAACATCCCTTTGCGCGGTGAGAACGGTCCCAAGTTGCAGTTCCGCTGGGAAGCCTACAACGTGTTCAATCACACGCAATACGCCGGCATCGACAACACCGCTCGCTTCAACGCCGCCGGTCAGCAGATTAACGCGACATTCGGCCAAGTCACCTCCACCCGGCCGCCACGTCAGATGCAGGGTTCTTTGCGGTTCCAGTTCTAACGTCAATCGGGATAGGGGGAAGCCTCGCGGCTCCGCCGCCGAGTAGGCCCGGGGAGTTTCACCCCGAGCCTCTCACAGGACCGGACGTAGGGCTCTCGACGTATCCGGCTCGTGCCACCCACTGAAGGCTGCCGCCTTCCATCGAAACCAGTCGGTTCCTCCTGTTGCCAGTTGACCAATCGATCCCGACGCGGGTGACCCGTCCCCTTCGCTCCACGGGAATTACTCCGCTTCGCCACGCTGGCCTATTACGGCAATTTCCAACCCAGTCCGGAACCGACGTTTTTCATGGCTGAGCAAGGAACGCGTTACAGCGTTTTGGAGAATCCTGGCGGAAGGACTTTCTCCAGGGTGCTAACCAGGGGCCAAAGTTTCGGATTCCACGCGCTGGGTAACGCAGGAGTCAGGCGCTGACAGGATGGTCACCATCTACCGAACAGCCATCGTACTGATGCTGGGCCGCTTTCCCGTGTCGTGACTCAGCCGGCGTCACCGGGACGCCTTCGACCGCTGGTTCGAGTGGAGTTTTCACTCGGGTGGTAGTCGATCTCTCCGGCGATTCACTGCTACAAGGAGAGCTCTGATCACGCGGCGACATTCTCGAGTCGGGGGCTGTCTCCGGTTTGAGTTTTTGGACGTTACGTGATCGAGAAACAGCAACGCAGTTGTCCCGCGAATGGTCCGGAAGATTCCGGTTTGGATCCAGCCTCGATCGCGCCAGAAAGCTTCCGCCCAAGCCGAGTGGCCAAGTGGCCCGGGCGTTCTCGCCGCTTGTTGGCGGCCCGCCACAAGCCGGGCTTTCCACGTCATTTAGCCGACAGCAGCACTAACTCGCTAACCTGCCGATCATTCAAGGACACAAGCAGGCTTCGCCCGTCCGGCGAACTGGCAAGTCCGCCCGATTTCTTGAAGTCGAATGTTGTTACCAGCCGCGTCCCTCGCGTGCGGAATTCGAAAAACTTTAGCACAGCCCGAGTGTAATCGCCCGAACCCTGGTCGAAGTAAATGCCTTCCTTGGTCACCGTGTAACTGCCCACGGGAGCCGCAATCAGCCGCTCGCCCGCCATGCCTGCCACCACCCACAGTTCGGAGTTCCGCAATACATACAACTTCCCGTCTGGCCCCAATTGCGGACGTGAACCTGCCGTTACCATCGACGGCCGTCCACCAGTCAGCGGCGCCTTCCACACCTCCTCGCCCGTTTTGGTGTTCAGCGAGAAGTAGATCCATCCACCATCCCGCAACCACGCAGGATTCGTGCACACCATGGACTCTGGCGTGACGCGTCGCACTTCGCCTCCCATAGCGGGCACCACGTGAATGCCGGATCTAGCGACAGCCATCGCGATCCACTTGCCATCGGGCGACCAAGCCGGAGCATCCACCCTGGTCTGGCGCAACGACGTAAGCTGCATATCATTACGCCCTTCCGCATCGCTCGTCCAGATTTCGGTCGAACCCGACCGCTCGGAAACGAACGCGATTCGGCTTCCATCAGGCGACCACGCGGGGTCGCGCTCGACCCGAGTCGAAGCGATCAGCCGTTGCAGCGCGGGCGGGTCCGTGCCGGCGTCGAGCCGAACTCGCCAGATACTTGAAGTCCAATAACGCCGCGAATACGCGATGGCGCCCCCACGTCGCGCAACGCTAGGCTGCCAGATATCATCGCCAGCTTCCGGCACAAGTTCCGCCTGTTTCGTTCCCCAACGCGAGATCGCCTGCAGCCACAGCCGGCGCGGTCCGGTGCGAGTGGAGGAATACAGCAATCCGTCCCCGCCGGGCAGCCAGTCAAAGCCCGCAATCCAGTGTTTCTCCGCCGTCAATTTTTCCGGTTCGTTCGCCGGTTCCGCGCCGGCCGGCATGCGTACCCGGTAAACGTCGGATTCAATGCCGGTCGAGTGTCGCACGAACGCAACCGATCGTCCGTCGGGCGCAAATGATGGGTACTCGTCACCAGGGCCGGTCGCCAGTGGCTCAGTTAGCCTCCGCCGCGTTCCATGCGCCACATTCAGCAGGTACAGCGCAGGCGCCGCGGCGGCGGAAGCTTTTGCCGCATACACAAGGAAGCGCCCGTCCGGCGACCACGACATCCCCACCGCGTAGACTGTGCCCGGCCACGCCGCTTCGACCCGCAGTTCCTCCCCGCCTTCCGGAGTGGTGATGAATACCCCTTCCTTGTCGCGAAGGAAGGCGATGCGCTTGCCGTCCGGCGACCAGGCCCCGCTGTGCTCGTTATTCGGATGCGAGGTTAGCCGGCGTGTGCCGGATGACTGGACCTCGCGAAGATACAAATCCAGATTGTTCTCTTCGCGATCACCATTCCAGCAGTACACGACTTTATCGCCCGCTGGCGCTGGACGCAATTACTTACAGAACTTTTGCGGCATAAAATCAGGTCCGCTCGAACCGCATCAAGTTCTTTTGCGGCTAACTAAGTCGTGTAGAGAAATCGATAGGCTCGTCCAGGCCGGGCGCCCAGCCTGGATTCGAACCGAATCAATTAGCCGCAAAGGTTCTCGGAAGTGGAGAACGGGCGACTGGAACAAATAATGGACCGGGTGCTCGAAATGGAAGCGATGAGGGCGATCCTTGCGTGAATAAGGGTGGAGTTCGAAGATACCGGATACTCGAAGGCAAGATCGCCAGTGGGTACTCAGCCTTTTCATTGGATCGGCGAATGGAGACGCGACGCAGGAATTGAATCAGCGTCTCATTGACAACGTGAGGCCGTTCCTGCTGCACAAAGTGCCCCGCGCCTTCCAGGAGCAGTTGGCGTTGCAGATTCGGCACCGTGGTCTTCATAGCCTCCATCTGCGTCTTGCCTGTAGGTCCGTTGATGATGTGGTCTTCGGAGCCAGCGATGAAGAGCGCCGGCTGTTGGATCACAGCGCCGGCCCAAGGGCTGAGTAGCTCCCAATTGCGATCAATATTGCGGTACCAGTTGAGTCCGCCGCGAAAGCCGCCGTTGGCCATGTCAGTTGTCATATAATCCAGGTCAGTCTCCGTTAGCCACGCCGGGAGTTTTTCGGGATTGATGGTGTTGTCTAGAACGCCCTTGCCCGGCTTGAGAATCCGGATGTTCGAATCTTTCCGCTGAACATCGCCGGATAGGCTAAATAGGGTGCGCCTCAACGACTCCCGGATGTTGCGATCATACTCCGCATCGGCAACCCCAACATCTTGATAATACAGCCAGTAGTATGTGTGGAGTCCTTGTTCGCGCAGAAGCCGCAACGGAGGCGCGGGTCCGCGTTGTCGAAAGGGGACACTCAAGCCAGCGACTGCTGTAAATAGGTCGGGCCGCAGGAGAGCGGCGTGCCAGGCGACGGTCGCACCCCAATCGTGTCCGCGATGATCGCTCGCCTCTCCCCGAGCGCTGCGGCTAATCCCACGATATCGCCCACCAAATGCATGATGTCGTACGAGGCGGCTTCATGCGGCCGGTCAGACTTGCCATAGCCCCGCATGTCCGGAGCCACGACGTGAAAACCAGCGTTGGCGAGAGGGGCGAACTGGTTGCGCCACGAATACCAACTCTCGGGAAAACCATGACACAGAATAACCAGCGGCCCGGCCCCTTGTTCTGCCAGGTGGAGCTTGATGCCATTCGCTTGGACATAGCGGTGTTTGACACCAGCGGTTCGAGGATCCGCAGCGGGGGCTAAGTCCTGCGCCAACGCACAAGTCGTACCCTCTGCCAAGCTGATCCCAAAAATCGCGCCACTAAAGGTTCGCCGAGGGCTTTCCATTCTTCGTATGTTATAGGCCACAGCGGCTCATCGCGAAAAAAGAGAGATCGAGGCATGCCGCTACTCCGAGCTTCTTCCCTACAACGCACCCGAAGGCGCCATTTTTGTTCTTGGCGTAGCGCCAAGAGATTTAGAATGGATTGGCTCCCCACACTGGACGCATTTCGAACTCTCGCGGCATGAAAAGCGGTCCGCTCGAATCAAGGCAAGCCGTTTGAACACCTTTGCTGACGTCGAAATCCGTCATGCCCAAGCAAGCGGGGCCCCAAGTAGGATGTAAGCATCCCAGTGGCTGGGCCGGTTAGTTGACACCCTTTGAGGGGAGCCGTACCATCCATATATGGGCTCGACCTCGGAGACGTATCGCTACCTCGTCCGCTCGACCGGCGTGCGGAGCGGGAACCTCATCGTGGAAGGTACCCGGACTGCGGTCCACGACGTTATCGGCCTGCTTCAGAATGGTGAAACACTTGATACGTTAACCGTCAACTGTTTTCCAAATCTCACTAGATCCCAGGTCTACGAGTGCCTTGCCTACTATGAAGACCACCGCGGAGAGATTGACTTGCTGGTTGCAAGGCAGATGTCATCGGCTTCGGAGTGAAGTTCCTTGCTCGGCCACGATGTGCCCGATGACTTGAGCTATTTGCTCGAACAACTCGGTCACAGTGTCACGCTTCTACGCAAAGCTCTTCCCGGCGATTTGACCGATGAGACCGTCCTCCAGTTTGCCCACGAAGGTGGTTATGTATTGTTGACATGCAACCGGGACGACTTCCTCCGTCTCGCGGAGACGACGCCCATCATG
>Ga0163150_10002975_pt1 | contig 24710 bp, 16 predicted proteins | sample OliLakLV19P2IB_FD_148628 | JGI IMG/M metagenome (GOLD analysis project Ga0163150, IMG submission 148628) | Freshwater microbial mat bacterial communities from Lake Vanda, McMurdo Dry Valleys, Antarctica - Oligotrophic Lake LV.19.P2.IB | ecosystem: Environmental > Aquatic > Freshwater > Lake >...
CGTATGAAATTTACTAGGAAAAAACATACACTACGACCGCGTGGGGTCACGGATCGTCCCGACCACTGAGGCGACGCGCCTTCGCGTCAGGTCTTGCCTTCCCCCTTCTTTCTGTCGGTCCGATGACCTAACGTACCCGCTCCCCGTCGCTTCGCGCGTCCGGGGGGGCGCCACCGGAAGTCCGTGGCGTCAGCTTGACTCGATGGAAGGCCGTCCCGCAGATCGTTGCCCTCCCTTGCCATTTTGCCTCCCATGGGGCACCCTCCGCGCTCCAGCCGGTCCGGGACGCGGTATAGAAACAAGACACTTACACGGAGCCCGCGACGACGAATCAGTGCGACTGACCAAGGGTCCAGCCCGGACGGAGCCCAAGGATGGAAGCGATCCAGCGTACCGCCAACCTCTTCTGGATGTGTGACGTGATGCTTGTCAACACGGGCGAGCAAGAAAGGAGTCCCGCATGGGCAGAACCCCGTCAGACCGAGCGAGTTCTCGACACCGGAGTCGGGCGGTGGGAGACCAGGTGACCGGGGAACTAGCGCCGAGCAGGGGTTCCAATTCGCCGGGGGCCGACGAGCCCGAACGCGACGTCGTATGCGTGGACCTCTTCTGCGGTGCCGGTGGACTCACACAGGGGCTCGTCGGCGCGGGCGTGAGAGTCGTCGCCGGCGTCGACTTCGACGGGGCATGCAAGCACCCTTACGAGGCGAACCATGCCGGCATCGTGTTCCACCAGGCTGACATCGCCAAACTGCAGCCACGGAAGCTCGATCAGTGGTTCGGCCAAGCACGGGTGCGCGTCCTCGCAGGTTGCGCGCCGTGCCAGCCATTCTCGAACTACGCGCTCCGCTATCAGAAGAAAGCAGAAGGCCACAGCGTGGAAGACGACGAGCGCTGGAGTCTCCTCGAGCACTTTGGACGCCTCGTCGCCGGGATGAACCCGAGGCCGGACATTGTCACGATGGAAAACGTCCCGACCGTGACGAGGCACGCGGTGTTCAAGGGCTTCAAGGCCGGGTTGGCTCGCCTGGGGTACAAGGTCTCGGTCGAGGTCATCGACTGCGCGAAGTACGGACTGCCGCAGCGTCGACATCGCACGGTGCTCCTCGCGTCGATCCACGGCGACATCAAGCTGTGCGAGCCCACTGCGTCGAAGCGCAGGACAGTCGCTGAGGCCATTAGGAGACTTCCGGTCCTCCGGCACGGAGCCTCGAACAGGGACGACCGCCTGCACACTGCATCCCGCCTCTCCGATCTGAACTACCAACGCATTCAGCATTCGAAACCTGGGGGTTCGTGGCGCGACTGGCCCAAGCAGCTCGTCGCCAGATGCCACACTAGGAGCACGGGCAGGAAGTACGGGGCTGTCTACGGGCGCATGAAGTACGACGAACCCGCGCCGACCTTGACCACGCAGTTCTTCGGCTTCGGCAGTGGGCGTTTTGGGCACCCGACACAAGCGCGTGGCATCTCGCTGCGCGAGGGTGCGCTGCTCCAAGGCTTCCCGAAGAACTACTCGTTCCTTCCCGAGGGCGAGCCGGTCCAGATCCGCGCCCTCGGCCGCATGATCGGCAACGCGGTGCCCGTCGATCTCGGGCGTGCGATCGGCCAGAGTATCATCGCGCATGTCATCCAGCATCGCGAGAGTTTCGTCGCGCGCGCCGAACCCCGGCACGCCGGACGGCCCTCCTCGTCGCCGATACAACGAAGGGGGACCTATGGCATCAAGCGCGAGAGCAAGGCCAAACTCGCCTGAAACGCGTCGCCGCATGAAGCGGGTTCGGCAGAAGGACACGTCTGCCGAGTCGGCATTGCGTCGCGAACTACACGCGCGGGGCCTTCGCTACCGGACCAACGTCCATGCCCTCATGATCCCACGCCGTGTCTCTGACGTCGCGATCCGCGGGCTCCGCGGCGCACTCTTCGTCGACGGATGCTTCTGGCACGGCTGCCCGATCTACGCGACGTGGCCCAATGAGAGTGCCGAGTTCTGGCGCGCGAAGCTCATGGCCAACCGTGCGCGCGACCTGGATACAAACGCGCGGCTCCGTGCCGGCGGCTGGAGGGTCAACCGCATCTGGTCACACGAGCGGCCGAAACGCGCCACCGCACGCATCGTAGCGATCGTCGATGAGCTGGGGGCGAGGAACGGCGCATGACGGAGCGCGTGGCGAGTAACATGTTCCAGCGGTCATCGACGGTGCCCGAACCGGGGCAGCTCGTCGAAGTGCGTCGTCGGCAGTGGATCGTCTCCGACGTCGATGCGTCGGCGGTCTCGCCCGAGTTGCCGAAGCGCAACCTCGTGAAGCTCGCCTCGATCGACGAGGACGCGCTCGGCGAGGAGATAGAAGTCTTGTGGGAGATTGAGCCGGGTGCCCACGTGATCGAGCAGGTCGGACTGCCATCGCTTACGGCTGTCGACGACCCCTCAAGGCTCGATGCCTTCCTCGACGCGGTCCGCTGGGGCGCCGCCACCAACGCCGATCGCGGCTACCTGCAGGCGCCGTTCCGCAGCGGCGTCAGCATCGAGGACTACCAGCTCGACCCGCTCGTGCGCGCCATCGACATGGCGCGCACGAATCTGCTCATCGCCGACGACGTCGGGCTCGGCAAGACGATCGAGGCTGGGCTCGTCATCCAGGAGCTGCTTCTGCGTCATCGGGCTCGGACCATCCTGGTACTCTGCCCGTCGTCGCTTCAAGAGAAGTGGCGAACCGAGATGGCCGAGAAGTTCGGTCTAGAGTTTCGCATCGTGGACACGGACTCGTTGAAGCGCTCCCGTCGCGAACGCGGACTGCACGCGAACCCGTGGACAACGTTTCCGCGGCTCATTGCCTCCATCGACTGGGTGAAGCAGGGTGAGGGCGTGCGCCTGCTTCGTGATGCGCTCCCGCCGCAACCCACGTTTCCGCGACGCTTCGACATGCTCGTCGTCGACGAGGCGCACAACGTGGCGCCGACCGTCGGCAAGTACGCCGTCGAGAGTCTGCGTACGCGGCTCGTTCGTCTCCTCGCGCCGCACTGCCAGCACAAGCTCTTCCTCACGGCGACGCCGCACGACGGATATACCGAGTCATTCACCGCGCTCCTTGAGCTACTCGACGATCAGCGCTTCTCGCGCAACATCTTGCCGCCCCAGGCTCAGCTCGCTCGCGTGATGGTGCGTCGCCTCAAGAGCGACCTCGTCGACGCCAAGGGCAACCGGATCTACCCCGTGCGTCGCCTTGAGGCGCTGAGCGTGAACTACACCGACGACGAGCGCGAGGCCCGACAGCTCCTCGAGCGGTACATCACGGGGCGCGAGAAGCAGGTCGACTGTGAGGGGACCGCGTCGCACTTCGTGCACCAGCTCCTCCGCAAGCGACTCGCTTCGTCGCCGGCCGCGTTCGCATCGACGCTCGCGCGGCACACGGCGACCCTCGAGGGCAGGGGCGAAGTGCGCCGCGCGTCGGGGCTCGACGAGCGCATCCTCCGGCGCGCGATCGCCAAGACCGAGGAAGACTACGCCGACGACGACACGCGGGAATCGACCGAGGCCGAGGCTATCGAGGAGGCGAGCCGACGGCTCCGGCCGCTGTCGGGCGAGGATCGAGGGCTTCTGGACCAGCTCGCTTCGTGGAGTCAGCGAGCAAGCCGCCGTCCCGACTCGAAAGCCGAAGCGCTCCTCCGCTGGCTGAAGGAGTACCTGCAGCGCCAGGGCGAATGGACGAAGGCACGCGTCATCCTCTTCACCGAGTACCGAACCACCCAGGTCTGGCTCCACGAGATCCTCGCGAGCAGTGGCTTTGGTGGTGACCGGCTCGCATTGCTCTTCGGCGGCATGGATCCGAAGGAGCGCGAGCGCATCAAGGCGGCGTTCCAGGCCGACCCGCGCGAGTCGCCGGTTCGCATCCTACTCGCCACCGACGCGGCCTCGGAAGGCATCGATCTGCAGAACCACTGCAACCTACTGGTGCACGTCGAGATCCCCTACAATCCGAATGTGATGGAGCAGCGGAACGGCCGCATCGACCGTCACGGGCAGAAGCAGAGCGAAGTCGTCGTCTGGCATCCCGTCGATGCCAGCGGTGGGCATGGCGACGACATCCTGCGTGCGTTCCGCAAGCTCGAGTCCATGCGCGCGGACATGGGGAGCGTGAACCCGGTGATCGCCCCGCAATTGCCGGCACTCCTCGAGGGCCGCCGCCGCGAGCTGGACACCAGCATCGCCGAAAAGCGCATGGAGCGCGCGCGCCGGTTCGTCAAGGTCGATCGCGAACTGCGGGATCGCCTCGCCAAGCTGCACGAACGACTCACGACAACGCGTACCGAGCAGCATCTGACTCCCGACCGCATCGAGCGCGTGGTCCGCGTTGCCCTCGCCCTTACCAACAAGCCGGATCTCACACCCGCCACGATCCCGAGTGCGCCCGGGGCGCGGGTGTTTCAGATGCCCGTGCTCGCTGGCTCGTGGTCGCGGTGCTTCGACGGGCTCGAGCACCCGTACACCGCGCGCATCCGTCCGATCACGTTCGACCATGAGGTCGCCAAGGGGCGTGACGACGTCGTGCTCGTCCATCTGAACCACGCGCTCGTGCAGATGAGCCTGCGACTGCTGCGCGCGGAGGTGTGGGCCCGCGACGACGTGAAGAGGCTCCACCGCGCCACGGTGCGAACGCTGTCCGACGCAGAGCTCGACGGCCCTGCCGTCATCGTCGTGTCGCGACTCGTCATCACGGGAGGAAATCACCATCGACTCCACGAGGAGCTAACCGAGGCCGGAGGCTACCTGCGGGACGCGGACTTCAAACGGGAGGACGGCGTAACAAAGCTGCGCGGCTGGCTCGATTCGTCGGCGCCGGGGAAGATCGCAACCTCGTTCTCGTTGTTCGACGCGCTTCGCGCACGCTTCCAGACGCACACCGAATCCCTCTTGGGCGCCGTCAGAAGGCGTTCGAAGGACCGGCTCGACACTCTCGGCGCCACGTTAGAGTCGCGTAAGCGTCGCGAGATCGCGGACATGACCGAGCTGCTCGACGACCTCACGAAGAGCCTTGAGACGGAGCTGAAGAAGGAGGTGCAGCCCCAGCAACTCCTGCTCTTCTCGGAGGATGAGCGTACGCAGGTTCGACGAGATCGACTGGTGCTCGAGGCTCGTTTGAGACGGATCCCCGAGGAGCGCGAAGGCGAACACCGGGCCATCGAGGAGCGCCACTCCGGGCTCGTCGCTCACACGTTTCCTATCGCGGTGATCCTCCTGGTTCCCGAGTCGCTCGCTGCGCGGAACGCTGCGGATCGGACGGGGGCGTGAGGCTCCATCACGAGTGGCTAAACCTGCTGGAGGTATCGGGTCCGTTCCTCGCGATCCCCGTGCTTCGGGAGGCGTTTCCTCAGGGGCTGGAGGAGCTACAGGGGGCGCGTGCCACGCGACTGCGAAGCGCGTACGAGGAATGGCGCGACGCGGTCGACGCGGTCGACCCCGATCTCGAACGTCTGCACGCCGCGTGGATCGAGGAGGTCCTGCGCACTGCGCTCGACGCCGACGACCAACTGCTGAAGGTCGGTAACGCCATTCCGGCGTCGGCGACTGCAGAGCTTCCGGAATACGACACGACCATCGCGCCGGAGCTCGTTTTTCTCGACCCCACGCACGGCGGCGCGGTGCTCGCACCCATCCACGTCTTCCCGCCCGACACCGACCTTGCTGCCTCGATGAAGTTCGGCGGCCTTTCGTGCACGCCCGGCGACCGTATGTCGATGCATCTTCGGGCGCTGAACAGGCCGTTTGGAATCGTGACGAACGGCGAGCGGTGGATGCTGGTCCACGCGCCCACCGGCCAAGTGGCGACCTTCGCAAGCTGGTACGCGCGCATCTGGGGCCAGGAACCCGCCACATTGCGCGCCTTCGCGTCGTTGCTCGGCGCGCGCCGCTTCTTCGCGCCCGTACAGGACCAGCTCCCGGCGCTGTTCGAGCGCTCGCTGAAGCATCAGGACGAGGTCACCGACGCGCTCGGAGATCAGGTCCGGCGCGCCATCGAGGTGTTGGTGCAGGCGCTCGACCGCGCCGACCAGGATCGCAACCGCGAGCTGCTGCGCGAGGTCGATCCGCAGGAACTCTACGAAGCCGGGCTCACCGTGATGATGCGGCTCGTGTTCCTCCTCGCCGCCGAGGAGCGCGGGCTCTTGCTATTGAGCGAGCCCCGCTACGACTCGTTCTACGCGGTCTCGACGCTCCGCATGCAGCTCCGCGCCGAGAGCGACGAGATTCTGGAACGACGGTGCGCGGCATGGTCGCGGCTGCTCGCACTGTTCCGCGCCGTCTTCGGTGGAATCGACCACCCGACTTTGCGCTTGCCCGCGATGGGCGGCTCGCTCTTCGATCCCGACCGCTTCCCATTCCTCGAAGGACGGCTGAAGGGGACGTCCTGGCGGCAACATTGCGCCGAGCCGCTGCCCATCGACGACCGAACGGTACTGTTGCTGCTCGAAGCTATCCAGACAATCGAGGGGCGCACTCTCTCGTACCGCGCCCTCGACGTCGAGCAGATCGGTCACGTCTATGAGGGTCTACTTGAGCGCACCGTCTCGCGCGTCGAGGAGGTGACGATTGAGCTCGAAGCGGGCGCACAGGCCAAGGACGCGCGCGTTACGCTCGGCGAGCTAGAGTCGGCGCGGCTCGACGGCCATGTCGCCGTCACGCGCCTGCTCGTCGAGCGCTCGATGCGCTCGGAGTCGGCAATAAAGAACGCCCTTGCTGCCGAGGTCGAGCCCCAGCAGAACGCGCGCCTACTCTCCGCATGTCGCGGCGACATAAAACTCCGCGATCGCCTCGCGCCCTATGTCCGGCTGATGCGCACCGACCCGTGGGGCTACTCGCTGGTGCATCCGAAGGGCGCCTTCGTGGTGGTGCTTGGCGCCGATCGGCGCGAGACTGGCACGCACTACACACCCAAGAGCCTCACCGAGCGCATCGTCGAGGAGACGCTGACGCCGCTCGTTTTCGACGGTCCCGCGAATGGTGTGCTGCGCGCCGAGTGGAAGCTCAAGACGCCCGGGCAGCTCCTCGACCTCAAGGTTTGCGATCCCGCCATGGGATCGGGCGCGTTTCTCGTGCAGGCATGCCGCTTCCTGAGCGCGCGACTCGTCGAGTCGTGGGAGATCGAGGAGGCCGGTGGCAGCGTCATCGACATCACGGGGCAGGTCCACGAACCGCAGTCCACCGTCGAGAGCATGCCGTCCAGTGTCGAGGTGCGGACCGAGAACGCGCGGCGGATCGTGGCCGAGCGCTGCCTGTACGGGGTCGACCTGAATCCGCTCGCCGTCGAACTGGCGAAGCTCTCGCTGTGGCTCGTGACGCTCTCGAAGGGACGGCCGTTCGGCTTCCTCAACCACAACCTCCGCTGCGGCGACAGCCTGCTTGGTATCCATCGGCTGGAGCAGCTCACCCAGTTTTCGATGAACCCAACGGATCGGGGCCAACTACGCCTGTTCGCTCAACACGTCGAGCGGGCAGTGCGCGAGGCCATCGAGCTGCGGCATCGTCTGCGCGAGATTCCCATCCACGACATTCGCGATGTAGAGGCTATGGCTCATCTGGACGCCGACGCGCGACAGCGGCTCGAAGTGCCGGAGCTCATCGCCGATGCGTTCATCGGGGCGGTCTTCGCAGGCGGCGGCAGCCGCGCGGCAATGGAAAACGTTCTGGACTCGCTCGCTGTACAGGCCGGGCGAGCCGTCGAAGGCGATCAGGAAACCCAGACCACGATGCGCCGCAGAGCCGACACGTCGCTCGCAACCGATCTGCCACAAAGTAAGGCACCGCGGCGGCCCTTCCATTGGCCGCTGGAGTTGCCGGAGGTGTTCGTTTATGGAAAAGGTGGGTTCGATGCCATTGTAGGTAACCCGCCTTTCAGTGGTGGGCGTCTGGTTGGACGTCGGTTCGGGATAGCCTATCAAGAGTATTTGAAATTCGTGCGCAATGGAATCGTCGGGTCGCCGGATCTCTGCGTCTACTTCTACTTGAGAGCATTTTCGCTACTGGGAGCGAATGGCTACTTCGGACTATTGGCGACGAAGTCCATCACCGAGACTGGCTCTCGGGTGGTTTGTCTGGATCAGATCATCGGCATGGGTGGCTCCGTGTATCGCGCAAGATCGCGAATGCCGTGGCCAGGCAACGCAGCTGTCGTCGTCTCGATCGCGTGGGTGGCTCGCGACGGTTGGAAGGGGCATAGCGTTCTGGACGAGCGGTCGGTGTCGTCCATCGATGGTGCGCTCAAAGAGGACTTCCAGATTGAGCGGCCGATGAAGCTCAAGGCTTTGAAGGGGAAGTTCTCACAGGGACAGGACATCATGGGGCGTGGATTCGAACTCACCGTGCAAGAGCGCGCGCAGATGCTCGCCGTCGATCCCCAATGCGCCGCGGTGGTCCTACCGCTCTTTAACGGGCAAGACCTCAACACTATGCCGAGACTGGAACCCTACCGCTGGGTCATCTACTTCCGCGATTGGCCGGAGGAACAGGCGCGGCAGTATGGGCCCGCATTTCGGCGCGTCGAGGAACTGGTCAAGCCTTATCGCGATTCCTTGACTGGGCAGATTCACCAAGATTGCTTCTGGAAGTTTTGGGATCTACGTCCCGCGCTAATGCGGGAGGTCGTTGCGCACGAGACTCTACTAGCATCCGCCATTGTCACGAAATACGTCACGTTCAGGAAAGTTCCAGCCAATAACGTCTACAACACAAAGACGAAGCTTTATTTTCTCTATCGCTGGTCTGAGTTTGCCGTTCTTCAATCTAGTCACCACCAGGAATGGGCGTTCTGGAGCTGCGGGACCTTGGGTGCATCGACACTGAACTATGCCACGTCTTACGCCTTGGAGACATGGCCGATGCCAAGGCTCGACGATCGCGAGCTCGAAGCACTGGGCGAGCGCTACCACGCTCATCGCGAGTCGCTGATGCTGGACAATTTGATCGGCCTCACCCAACTCTACAATCGCTTCCATGACCCGTTGGACGCCGATGAGCGAATCGACGTCATGCGTTCGATGCATCGTGATATCGACATCGCGGTTGCGCGCCTCTATGGCTGGACCAGCCTCGACCTGGAACACGGTTTCCACAAGGTGCCATACCTTCCCGAGAACGACCGCATACGCTTCACCATAAGCGAGGCCGCGCGTCAGGAAGTTCTGTTTCGGCTCGGCAAACTGAATCGCCAACGCTGCGAGGAGGAGCACGGATCGACTCCGGCCATGAAGTCGTGCGCGCCAAAGCGACGCAGCGAGGCGTCGCCCGCCGGGCAGAGTTCGCTCGCACTTGGCGAAGCGCCCGCGTCCGAGTCCGAGACGGCCAGGACCAACGCCAGTCTCTCTGCGAAGAAGGCCAGCACACGGAGGACCAATATATGAAGTTAAGCAACGATACCGCGAAGGCGGTGCCCACCAAGCAGTTCTTCGTGTCGATGCTGACGCGCGACATCAGCCTCGGTGACGCGATCCTCGACCTGATCGACAACTGCCTCGACGGTGCACTACGTCTCGCCGACGGCGATGAGGTCGACTACGGGAAGCACTTCGTCAAGATCAAGCTCTCGCAGGATAACTTCTCCATCGAAGACAACTGCGGCGGCATCCCTCGCGACGTTGCCATTAAGTATGCTTTCAAGATGGGGCGTGACGCAGACGACACACGCGACGCCGATGCCGAGACTATCGGTATGTACGGCGTCGGCATGAAGCGCGCGCTCTTCAAGATGGGCACCGATGCGCTCGTGAGGACGCGCCACGGAGATGACACATTCGAGGTCCACATCGACTCCAAGTGGCTCGACAACAAGGAGTGGAGCGAGTTGCCTATAAAGGTCCCGAGCAACGCCAGCGAGAAACTCTTGAGGCCCGGCACGACGATTGTAGTCAAGGACCTGTACCACGGCGTCTCCAGGCACTTCACCAACGCCGCGTTCGTGAACGAGGTGGAGACCGCTATCTCGCACCACTTCACGATGTTCCTGCAGCGTGGTCTCAATATCGAGCTCAACGGCAAGGCGGTGAAGCCCGTTCGCGTCGAGGTGCTCGTCTCCAAGCGAAAGGACGGCCCTGCCCCATATGTCTACCAGAAGACGATCCACGGCGTGCTCGTGTCGATCACGGTCGGTCTAAATACGAGCCGCCAGTACGATGCCGTCGATGATGAGGACGACGACGACGGCGACTTCGCAGGTCAGCGCGACTCCGCGACGGCAGGCTGGACCGTGCTCTGCAACGACCGCGCGGTCATTGTCGGCGACAAGAGCCGCCTGACAGGCTGGGGCGACGGCATTCCGCTCTACCACGACCAGTTCATCGTCATCACCGGCATCATCGAGTTCCGCGCGAAGGACGCGAAGAAGCTGCCCGTCACGACGACCAAGCGCGCACTGGACACGTCCTCGGACGTCTGGCTCGAGTCCCTCGTCAAGATGAAGGAGGGCATGCGGGTCTGGATCTCGTACACAAACCAGTGGAAGAACCACCCGCGTGAAGACCAGGCAATCCACTGGCGCGACGCGAAGCCAATGTCGCCGGGCAAGGCGATCGAAGCAGTCTCGCCGCGCGCTAGCACGAAGAAGGGCAGCGACGTTTTGGAGTTTGATCCTCGAAAGGTGAAGGGCGCACTGCCCGAGCCCATGGGCAGTACGCCGTCGGCGCGGCGTATCGTCTTCTCGCGGTCTGCGGAAGAGGTGCGGGCGGTGTCAAAGATGCTTTTCGATGACGCGAACGAGAAGCCCGGAATCGTCGGAGACAAGTGCTTCGAGTTCCAACTTGTGAAGGCCAAGAAGAAGGGAGATTGATCGATGAGTGGGTCTTCACTGCCATACCGACTGCGGCCGAATAAGGCGGTTGACCGAGAGCTGTTCCTCTCGCTGTTGATGCGCCTCACCCCGAAACTCGGACTCGAGAAGTGTCACTACGTAAGCCTCGGCGGTCCGTTCCTGGAGGACTTCCGTCTCGTGCATTCTCGCATCGGCATCGGTCGAAGGCGTAACCGTCGCATCGTGGGCAAGCTCACCTGCATCGAGTCCGAGCTGGAGGTACACAAGCGCCAGCGGTTCAACCGGCCCGTCGCAGCCATTAAGTGCGTCCACTCGACTCTCGAGAACTTCCTCGATCAGACGACCTTCACGACGCCGGCCATCATCTGGTTCGACTACACCGCGCCCAATGGAATCGCTTCCCAGATTCAGCGATTCGCGGCGACGGTGGAGACGGTGCCGGTCGGAAGCGTACTGCGCGTGACGCTGAACGGCAACCCAACTTCACTCGGTGGCGGTGGCCAGGAGCCGTCGGGGAAAGACCTGTCTGTCCAGGTCGATGGCGACGTCTCTACCGACCGCGCCCAAAAGCCGACGAAGGCCGAGTGGCGCTTCGAGCAGTTCAAGCAGCGCCTTGGCTCGCTCGTGCCCGCAGGGCTCGCCGCGGACGCGATGACACACAAACTGTACGGGCCGACGCTTCTACAGGTGCTGAAGTTGGCCGTTGAGAAGCAAGCCCTGAGTTTCACCGACCGCCAGATTGTTTGGGCGCTGGCGACGCATTATGCGGACGACCAACCGATGGTGACGGCTGCTCTGGTTGTAGCCCCTCCGAACGACACGCTGATAGCGAAACTGATTGCGGGATGGGAGTTCCACTCGACCCCGGACGAGCCCCACCGAATCGAGCTTCCCGCGCTGTCCTCGTTGGAAAGGCTCACGATGGAGTCGAGCCGCAACGCGCAGAGGAGGCTGGGGTTCGACCTCGCGAAGGTCGTTGAGTCCAAGCTCGGCGTCGACCCCGTCGACGTGTTCAAGAAGTTCTACCGGCTCTACCCGCACTTCTCGCGAGTCGAACTGTAGCGACATGGAGCGCCGCACATGACGACGACCACAGCAGCGAACGCACAGACATGGCTCTTCAAAGAGGCGACGTCGCGCGGCTCCTTTGTCATTCGGCTCGATGGTGATCGCCTCGCCTTTGGTGCGCTGGCCGCCGGCGACTGGGTAGTCGTGGTCGATTCGGAAGGAGCATTGAAGCGCATCGGGAGAATTCTGCGCATCCGAGCCGGCCACGAGTCGACGTCGCTCTACTTCGACAAGCTGCATACCGTGCGGAGTTCGTCCACTGTGACCGACCTGGGTCTGACCCTGCCTGGGGCCGTGGTCACCCGCTTGCAGGTTAAGGACCTTGCGAGCGCGCTCGCGCGCGACGACGTCGCGTCGGCGGCCGTAGTCCCGCTCATCCACGATGCCGCCTACCTTCGCGAGCTGCTTGAGCTGGCAGTGCGCGACGACTTGCTCGGCCCGGCCAACGGCCCCGACGAACTCGTCATCGACATGGGCGTTCGCGACCGCTACCTCGTCGGCAAGCTGGCGCCGCGCACGCCGGGAAGTGCGACAATTGGCGCGCGAGTCGAACCTGCGGCTGCTGCCGACGAGGGGGACGAGTCCGCCGAAGAGAATGGTGCGCCGCTCCACGAGCCCGGCGCTGAGTTCAACCGCGCGAGCGGGCGTGTGCAGCCCGAGGAGGACGCGCTCGACGAGATCGACACGACAGACAACCAGTCCCTCGTTCCTTCGAGCATGGGGCTCACGTTCTGCGTCGCCCCGGACGTGGAGGTGCTGGCCATCAAGGCGCACTGGGGGAGCTACGCTCGCGTTCCGGCCGAGGAGCACGAGTACAGGCGCTCGAGGAAGAACCGTGAGACGGGTGAAGTCACCGAGACGAAGGTGAGGGTGTGGCGGCGCTCTGGTTGCGGCGGACCGGTGACCCTCACGCTGAAGGATGGTCCCATCCAACCGCTCATCCCCGACGCGGAGCAGGACGACGTCCGCATCCAGGGCGCCGTGCGCACCAATGCGAATGGCGAACGCCTCGTCACTCTGTTCTTGGTCAACGGCCAGCGCGAGACTGATACCAACCGCGATAGTGCGTGGCTCTTCCAGCCCGAACTGACCGTCAGGGGTTCCGGCGACGCCAGTGGCTTGCCCGTGTTCCTGCGGCGTCCGACCAGCGACCTCGCCGCGGAAGATCCGGAGCGCGACCACCTCAGGCTGATCTACCGCCGTCGCGTGGAGTTCGCCGTGGGTCATGGCGCGGCCGTCCACGCTGAGACAGCCGCTAGCGATCCGACGCGCGCCGTCGAGATCCGAACCGAGATCATCCCACGGTACGAGGTGCCCGTCACCGAGGCGCCCGGCCTCGACCCTGATGACCGCCCTGCGATGCGGAAGATGGTCGGACGAGGCTGGCTCGACATGCTGACGTTGGCCGAACTCGACGAGAGGGAGATTGACGAGGCGCTGACGACACTCGTTGACGACTACGCGACCTGGATCGACGAACAGTGTGCTCGGGTCGGTAAAGAGATCGCGGACCAAGCCGCTCCCGCGCACGAGGCACTGGACCGATGCAAGACGACGTTGGACCGATTGCGCGCGGGACTGAAAGTGCTGCTCACCGACCCGAAGGCTTTGTCGGCCTTCCGCTTTGCCAACCGCGCGATGGCCCACCAGCGCGTGCGTAGCATCTACGCCCGCAGGCGTCGTCGCGGAGAGAATCTCACACTCGAATCGGTCGAGGTTCGAGACAACCGAATGTGGCGCCCGTTCCAGTTGGCATTCCTGCTCCTCTCGATTCCTTCGCTCACCGATCCGAGGCACGCCGACCGCACGAGTCCCGCGGAGGCGTTCGCCGACCTGCTCTGGTTCCCGACGGGTGGTGGCAAGACCGAGGCGTACCTCGGCGTCGCCGCCTTCGCGATGGCCATCCGTCGTTTGCAGGGTGTCATCGAAGGCCTCGATGGCGGGCGTGGACTCACCGTTATCATGCGGTACACGCTGCGTCTGCTGACGCTGCAGCAGTTCCAGCGCGCCGCGACGCTGCTTTGCGCGATGGAGGTCCTCCGCGCTGGCGACGTCGCGAAGTGGGGCGCAGAGCCGTTCACGCTCGGCCTGTGGGTGGGCAACAAGGTGACGCCGGGGACCACCGAGCACTCGCATCAGGCGATCGAGGCCATCCGCGACCAGGATCGGAACCGCGCGGGCATCGCTTCGCCGGCGCAGCTTTCGAGCTGTCCGTGGTGCGGTTCGGAGATCCAACCCGGCCGCGACGTCGTCGTCGATCGCATCGCGGGGCGGACGACCCTCTACTGTGGCGACAAGTTCGCATCGTGCGAGTTCACCAAGGTGAAGTCGAGCTTGAGCGCGCATCCCGGCTTGCCCGTAAAGGTCGTCGACGAGGAGATCTACCACCGGCCCCCGACGATGATGATCGCCACCGTCGACAAGTTTGCGATGATGGCGTGGCGAGCCGAGGTGAGGACGCTTTTCGGCAACGTGCGCGAGGAGTGCGAGCGCCACGGCTTGCTTTGGCCGGGGCACGAATGCGGTGGCGGCCACAGGGCGCGCAGGGTCTACCCCGCGGCGAAGGTGAAGCCCATGTGCGGCTTGCGGCCACCGGACCTCGTCATCCAAGATGAATTCCACCTGATCAGTGGTCCGCTCGGGACGATGGTCGGGCTGTACGAGACCGCCGTTGACGACCTCTGCTCGTGGCGACTCGGGAAGGCCAAGGTGCGCCCGAAGGTCGTGGCGTCGACCGCGACGGTCCGACGCGCGGGCGATCAAGTGCGCAGCGTCTTCATGCGACGGGTCGCCATTTTTCCACCGAAGGCGCTCGACGTTGAAGACGACTTTTTTGCAGTGCAGCGCCCCGTCGTGAGCAAGCCAGGGCGGCGGTACATCGGCATCTGTTCGCCGGGCACGTCAAGGCCGGCGGTGCTCATTCGGACGTACACCGCGTTTCTCACCGCCGCGCAGGGTCTCTTCGACGCGTTTGGTCCCATCGCCGATCCATATATGACACTGGTTGGCTACTTCAACTCGCTGCGCGAGCTCGGCGGGATGAAGCGCCTGGCCGAGGACGACGTCCAGACTCGTTCGTTCCGGGTGAAGATGAGCCTGGTCGAGCGGCCCGGCCTTCAACAGCGGCGAGTCGGCACGATCGCTGAGTTGACGTCGCGGGTGAGCAACGCCGACATCCCGAAGTACCTCGATCAGCTTGAGGTGCCGTTCGACGGGGCGTTCGATCCGAGCGCCGGGATATACGTGAGCCAACGCGCGCCCGAGGCACCGCGGCCGATCGATGTCGTGCTTGCGACCAACATGTTTTCCGTTGGCGTCGATGTGAACCGGCTCGGCCTCATGGTCGTCAACGGACAGCCCAAGGGGACGGCTGAGTACATCCAGGCGACCAGTCGCGTTGGCCGTGCGTTTCCGGGCCTCGTAGCGGCGGTGTTCACGTGGGCACGGCCTCGGGACCTCTCGCACTACGAGACTTTCGAGCACTACCACGCGACGTTCTATCAACACGTCGAGGCACAATCGGTCACGCCGTTCTCGCCGCGAGCGCTGGATCGTGGCCTTACGGGCACGATGCTCGCCGTGATGCGAAACCGATTCGAGCCCTTCGCCCCCAATGCGGGCGCGGCTGCGCTCGATAGCCCGAGCCGACCCGAGATGGTCTCAACCGTCAACTCGGTCGCTGAACGCGCGTGGGAGGTCACCGAGCACGCGGAACGCAAGAACCTCGCCATCGCAGAACTGAAGAGCCGTGCGGACGATTGGGCGAAGGAAGCTGCAGTTGTCGGGCGCATGCTCGTGTATCAGAAGTACGGCGCTGGGCCGACGGCTTACGCACTGCTCGAAGCGCCGGGCATCAAGCCGTGGTCGAAGTGGACCGTGCCCATGTCGATGCGCGAGGTCGAGCCAGGCGTGAACCTCGTGATGGAGAAAGATCGCTCGAATCAGGACCCTGAATGGGCTCCGCGTCGTATCGACGACGAGGCAACCGAGGACGAGTCGTCATGAACAAGACACCGGTGGGCGAGGTCCGTCCAAGTCAACTCCTGTGGACCTATGGGCCCGGTGCGCTGATCGACCTCCCGAACCTCTCCGTAGTCACGATGGGTATCGATCGGTGGGAGGTGGGCCGCTGTCAGCCGATCCATGAGGCCCGGCTCCTCGTAAGTGTTCGGCGGGCGCTGGGCGATCAGGTCGAGTCCCTGCGCATGCCGCCGCTGACCGATCAAGACAACGTAGATCCGTTCTCCGCCGAGGCGATGATCGGAGTGCCGGTCCGGCCCTTCCCGCGCTGGATGCGCTGCGTGAAGTGCGGCTTGCTTTCGCCATTCGACTCGGGGCTGATTGAACTGAAGGTCAATCGCTATCGGCCAGAGAAGACGTGCTTCGTGCACAATGGATGCAGGGGGTGGAAGGGTGAGCAGAGCCCGCGCGATGCCGACGCGGTGCCTGCCCGTTTCCTGCTGGCGTGCCGGGCAGGGCACCTCGATGACTTCCCATGGCATTGGTTCGTGCACAGCGGTCCGACGACATGCACGAGCTCCCTTCGCTTCATCGAGAGCGGTGCGTCCCTTCAAACGGAGAACCTCTGGGTCCGCTGTGATCAGTGCAGTCGCGCCAAAAACATGGCGCAAGTGTTCGGCGATGCTGGCAGGAGGACGCTGCCTGGTTGCCGCGGTCGTCACCCGCACCTGAACCGGTTTGAGGAAGGCTGCAAGGAGGGCCCGCGTGCCATTCTGCTGGGTGCGACGAATGGCTGGTTCCCCGTGACGCTCTCGGTACTCGCGATCCCACAGACCGGTAGCCCACTCGCACAGCTCGTCGCCGACGGGTGGACCTTCTTCGAGGACGTGGAGAGCGCCATCGAGGCGGCGGCTGTCGTGAAGACGCTGAGGAGGTCCGCGCAGTTGCCCGGCATCGATGCGTTCACCGGGGACCAGGTATGGGCGGCGATCCAGGATCGTCGAGGAGGCGGGGTGGACGAAGAGCAGAGCGACCTGAAGGGCCCCGAGTGGGACGTCCTGACTTCGCCGGCGCCCCCTACGGACTACCCATACTTCATGAGCAAGAAGACGGACGTGCCCAAAGGATTCGAGAAGCACCTTATGCGTGTCTTGCTCCTTGAGCGCCTGCGCGAGGTGAACGCTCTGCTCGGCTTCACGCGCATCGAAGCGCCGGACGAGGGAGGTGGAGCGGAGCGTGCGCCGCGCGCGCCGATCGGACGCGCCGCCCCCAACTGGGTGCCAGCCACGCAGGTCCATGGCGAGGGCATCTTCGTGCAGTTCTCGGAGGAGGCGCTCGCGCAATGGTCAGCGGGCACTGGTCCGCGCGCTCAAGAAGCCGAGCTACGCCGAGGACACCGTGGATGGCGGGCGCGACGCGGGCTTGAGCCCGATCCAGGCTTTCCGGGGATGCGCTTTGCGATGCTCCACACCGTTGCCCATCTGCTGATCCGCGAGCTTGCTCTCGACTGCGGATACAGCGCGGCGAGCATTCGTGAGCGCGTCTACGCCGACACCGGAGACGGCAAGTCGCAGGCGGGAATCCTGATCTACACGGCGGCGGCAGACTCGGATGGCACCCTGGGCGGGCTCGTCGAACTGGGGAAGCCCGAGAACCTCGGTCGCTTGCTGCGGCAGGCGCTTGACAGAGCACTGGTATGCGCATCCGATCCGCTATGCGCCGAGCACAATCCGAGGACGGACTCGTCTCTCCACGCCGCCTCCTGCCATGCGTGCTCGTTCGTTTCCGAGACCTCGTGCGAGTGCGGCAATCGCTATCTCGACCGTGCGCTCGTCATTCCGACGCTGCAAGTTAGCGACGCGGCCTTCTTCGCGGGGATTTGATGCAGGCGCTCCTCGATGCGGTCTTAGACCTCGCGGCCCTCGTCTCTCCAGCAAAGGTGCGAACTATCGCCTTGGCCTTGCGGGGGCTCGAGAGTCCCGGCGCGGCTCCGAATGCAAACACGCTTGCCGACACGCCCGCTGCACGCGCTGCTGTCGTTCGTGTCGTAGCTGTGTGGAGGCAGGTGCGGGCGAGCGGGGACGAAGTGGCCGGGATGCTCGTCGGCGCGTCCGAAGCCCGACTCCGCGTTGAACGCGAGCTGAGCGTCGAGTTGGTGTGGACCGGTCCGACAACCCGCTTCGTTCCCACGCGCAGGACGGAGCAAGTGTTGCTGGACATTCTCGCGAGTGCGACCAGGGACGTCTTTCTTGTGAGCTTCGTCGCCTACAACGTCCCCAGCGTCGTTGCCGCGCTGAACGACGCTGCGAGACGTGACGTTCGCCTGCGCATCCTGCTTGAGGCCTCGCCGGGCCACGGCGGCACTCTGAGCTACGACCCAGCTGCCACAATGCGTGCGCGCGTTCCGTCGGCGGAGCTCTTCACGTGGAAGGATCAGGCAGAGCCGTTCGTCGACGGCAAAGTCCACGCGAAGGTCGCAGTAGCCGATGGAGCACGCGCGTTCATCACGAGCGCCAATCTCACCGGCTACGCCCTTGAGAGGAACATGGAGGCTGGCATCCTCATCAATGGTGGCCCAGTCCCGAAGTCCCTGAGCGACCACCTGCAAGGTCTCATCGACGTGCGTGTTTTGAGTGCTGTGTGATGACTCACGGGGTGTGCAGGTGCACGCCGCGACAACGCAGCACGTCCCGCACACTCCGGCGGGATGGGAGTCCTGCGTCCACCAGGGGCACGGCACGAGGGTGTCGGCCCACGGACGTGCGGAGCCCGAGCCGAGAGGTGCGGAGCGCGTCTAGCCCGCTCACCCTTTGGAATCGGCGGCCACCGGCGCCTCGACCTCGCCGTCTTCCGTTGCGGGGCCTACGAGGTCGGTCGACTCGACGATCCGCGCAAGCTCCGCGAGCAAGTCGGCGTGTTTCCGCGACAGGTACTTTACGACCGCCGCGCTGTCGAGGACGCGCCGAAGGTAGCCGACGGCGAGGACCAGCTTGAGCATGTTCTGGCCGTGCGAGTCCTCGATCCTTCGGAAGTCCGCCTCCAGCGTCTTCATCTCCCGCTCGATGCGCGAGAGGTCCTCGGGCTTGAGGCCCGTGCTCTCCTTCGTAGCGTCGGGCTGGAGCAGCTGGTCCTGCGGCGTCGCCGCGATGAGGCACTTGGCGTAGGCGACCGTGAAATTGCTCGAGGCCGTCATCAACTCGGCCATCTCGATCTGTCGCATCGGCGTCACGCGCCGGAGTTCGCGGAGCGCGCCGGGGGTGGCTCGGCGGTCCTTCAAGAGTTCGACGGCCTCCGGACAGATCCCTTCGAGGAGGTTGCGCTTCTTGCGAATCGCGGCCACGTCGATGCCCAGGACGCTCGACACGCGCTCCTCGGAGACCCCGCTCTCCAGGGCTTTCAGCAGCATGAAGTGTTCTTGGATCGGCGAGATTTGGTTCACTTTGTGGTTGTAGGTGAAGCCCTCGTCGTCGGTCGCGACGAGGCACAGGACGTTCGGTTTGCCGAGCGCCCGCAGGACGTCGAGGCGCAGGTGTCCGTCGAGGAGGACGTACTGGGGGCTCTTGCCGCCCTTACGGGGCTGCGGGAAGACGACGAGGGGCTCGATGACGCCGACCTCGCGGATCGAGGCCTCGATCCTCCGGAATCGCTGGGACTTGCGCACGCCGTCGGCGATCGATCGCACGGGGAGGATCGACTCGATGGGGACGAGGACCGCCTCCTTTTCGAACGCGAAGTTCACGGTCGTCACGATGCGGCCCCCCGCTTCCCGCCCAGTTGTTCGGAGAGGTGCTTTGGCAACTCGCCGAGTTTTTGCTCGTGGAGGACCGCCACGAACTCCGCGTCCCCGAGCAGGCGCCGCAGGCCCGCCAGCAAGAACTGGAGTCTGGTCTCGCAGACCTTTGCCTGCTTGACGAGGAGTTGCTGGCGCGCCGTCTCCTTCTCGTACTCCCGCAGGACGGTCGAGACATCGAGGCTTCCGCCGGAGCGTCGGTGCTGCTGCCCCTGCTTTCCGTGGGCGCGGCGCTGCTCGATCAGCCGGCGTGCCCGCAACAGGTCCTTCCCCCGAAGTGCGTTCTGCGCATACGCGTCGGCGAGCGCTTGCTGGATGCCGGCGTCGTCGGCGCTCGCGATCGTGACGGCGATCGAGATGGGGAGTTGCTTGTTCTCGACGGCGCGCAAGAGCCGTTCCTCCCCCTTGCTCAATAGCCGGAGGATGCCCTTGAGATAGGAGAGATCGAGGTCGGTCTTCTTCGCGATCTGGGCGGGGGAGTACCCCTTGTCCTTGAGCGTGGCGATGCTACCCATGAGTTCGGACGCGCTTCGCTTCCGTCGCGCCAGGTTCTCCGCAAGACTCATCAGCAAGAGCTCGTCTTTGGTCGCCTCGACGACGAAGGCCGGCACCTCCTTCTGGCCGAGCGCCTGGAACGCCTCGAGGCGCCCCTGCCCACAGACGAGGTCGTACTGGGGCCCGTCGCCGTCGCGGTTGCGCCGTGGCGTCACGGTCACGGGTTTCTTGAGCCCAAGGCTCGCGATGTTGTCGACGATCTGCTTGAACTTGAGTCGTCCGCGTGACCTGGGGTTGACCAGGGCGATCTGATGGATCGGAACCACCTCGATCTGGGTCGTGCGCTCGGGGATCATGCAGCCCTCTCGATCGGAAGCAGCGTCGCCATGCCCAGGAAGTAGGAGAGCGAGTCGAAGCGATACGTGTCGATGCGGGCGCCGTTGTGCTCGTGGAGCAGGAGGCGCGTGAGGTCGACGCCGATGCGGGGAATCAGGTAGTAGTCGGAGGGCTGTTCGTTCGACGGGTCCATCCGGACGACGATGACGACGTCGGCCTTCGACTGGTCGCGGGCCATCCACTGCGACGAGCCGGCGGGCGTCTGCGCGCAGCGGCAGAGTGGGGTGCCCTGGGTTCTGTGGAGGGTCGGGGGCTGGGGTTAGGAGATCCCCGTGCCCAAACCCCATGCTCCGTATTCCGCTGAGTTCCGTCGCCGGCTCCTGGACCTCGTCCGCGCCGGTCGCACTCCCGAGAGCCTCTCGAGGGAGTTCAAGGTGTCCGCGCAGTCGATCCGGAACTGGGATCGACAGGCGGCGCTCGACTCGGGCCGTCGCACGGACGGCTTGACGACCGAGGAGCGCAACGAACTCACCCGGCTCCGGCGCGAGAACCGGGTGCTACGGGAGGAGCGCGAAATCCTAAAAAAAGCGGCGGCCTGGTTCGCCAAGGAAACCACGTCCAGCCCCAAGAAGGGTTCGGATTCGTGAAGGCGCACCAGGCCGAGCATGCGGTCGGGACTCAGTGTCGGATCCTCGGAGTCTCTGTCAGCGGGTACTACGCAGCGATCGCGCGCGAGCCGTCCGCTCGCGCACAGGAGGATGCCCGCCTGCTCACGCTGATCCGCGAGGCGCACGCCGAGTCGCGGGGTACGTACGGCGCACGCCGGGTGCACGCCGAGCTCGTCGACGGCGGGGAGAAAGTGGGTCGTGACCACGTTGCGCGCCTGATGCGGTCTGCGGGCCTTGAAGGCGTAAGTCCACGCAAGTGGACGACTACGACCCGACAGGATGATGCTCAAGCCGCCGCACCCGACCTCGTCGAACGCAAGTTCGAAGCCTCCGCCCCCAACAAGCTCTGGGTGGCGGACATCACGTACGTTCCGACCTGGGAGGGATTCCTCTACCTCGCGATTGTGCTCGACGTCTGGAGCCGCCGCGTCGTCGGCTGGGCGATGAGCCCGAGTCTCGCGACGCCGTTGGTTCTCGCCGCGCTCGAGATGGCCATGCGACTCCGACAGCCGACCGGCGTCGTTCATCACTCCGACAAGGGCTGTCAGTACACGTCCGTCGCTTTCGGCCAGCGGTGCATCGACGCAGGCATCCAGCCGTCGACCGGCACGGTCGGCGACGCCTACGACAACGCGATGGCAGAGAGTTTCTTCTCGACGCTCGAAGCTGAAGTGATCGGACGCACGACTCTAAAGACCAAACTCCAGGCCCGCGACGAGATGTTCTCGTTCATCGAGGGCTGGTACAACCCCCGCCGACGGCACTCCGCCCTCGGCTACAAATCCCCCAAACAGTTCGAAGAGGCAGCCCTCGAGGCGGCCCTGCTCCCCAGCCCCTGACCCTCCACAGAACCCAGGGCACCCCAGAGGAGCATCGACGCCGTGTAGAAGCCGTTGATCGAGAGGACGTTCGATTCGGCCTGATGCTCGACTGTCGCCCCGACGGCCTCAAGATCCTGCATCAGGTCGTCCAAGAGCCGAGGGTAGACCGTGCGCAGACGCCGGTTGATCTCGACGAACTCGTAGGAGCGGTCAGGCGTGTAGCCCGCGAGGCGATACGCCTGGACCAGTCCCCCGAAGCGCGACCGGTAGGCCGTGCTCGAGGGGAGCCCCTCGGCGTCGTCGATCAGCGAGCTCGAGAGGTAGCCGTGGGCCGTCCGGAGCTTCGTCAGGCGTTCGATCATCTCCTCGGGGGAGAGGCGGCGTCCCCGCTCCTCGATGATCCCGCGCGCGACGAAGAAGTCTTCCGGGGTGACGAGGGCGGGGAAGACCCCGTCGGCCCGCACCCAATCGCCGGGGCCGTTGGCGACGTGTTGCTGCTTCAACTTGAAGGACGTGCGATTCCAGACGTTGTGCCCGATGTACTTCTCGTTCGTGAGCACGGTGTGCACGCGCCCTCGCGTCCAAGGGGAAGCCGTCTCCGTCCGGACGCCCTGGTCGTTCAGCCAATCGGCGATCTGCCGCTCACTCAGGCCCTCCTTCACGAACCGTCGGTAGACCTCGCGAACGGTCTCGACCTCTTCCTCGGGCCCCTCAACGAGGACCACCCGGTCGGTCTGGATGCTCTTGTGCTCCCCGCGGGCGAGCACCCCCTTGGCGTCGCCCTTCTGGTCGCGCAGCATCCGGCGCAAGCCGAACCCGGCCGGCCCGCCTTGGCGGTAGCCGAGCTCGATCAACCGGCACTGCCCCTTGAAGACCTTCGCCGAGAGCTCGCGGCTGTACTCGCCCGCCATCGCGCGCTTGACGCCCTTGATGATCGTGGAAACGGGGCTCCCGTCGTTCTCGAACTGCTCGGCGCAGTAGATGACGCGGATCCCAGCTCGCTTGCAGGTGTGTTCGTAGTAGGCGCTCTCGTCTGAGTCCTGGAAGCGACCCCAGCGGCTGATGTCATAGACGAGGACGGCCTGATAGTCCGCCTTCCCGGACGCGACGTCCGCGAGCAAGAGCTTGAGCGCGGCCCGGCCCTCGATGCGCAGGCCGCTCTTTCCCTCGTCGGCGTAGGTTCTCACGATCTCGTAGCCTCGCGCCTGCGCGTAGACGCGGAGCAGGTCGGCTTGGTTTTCCGTCGAGTACTGCTGGTGCTCGGTCGACATCCGGATGTATTGGGCGGCACGCACGACGGTCGCGTTGGTCGATGGCTGGTTGGGGAGCATGGCGGCGGGGTGACCTCCTTACGGTCGATCCCGTCGTCCTTTCGAGGACGCGGGTCCGGGCGCGGATGATCCACCGGGGCTGTCCGACGGCGGTCCGATCCGCGTCCGACCGCTGTCGGAACCGCGCGGGGGACGGAACCGATCGAGCAGGAGGCCGTAGTGGCCCGGGATGGTGCCGTCGATGGCGTCGGCGAGCTCCTTGAGGTCCCCTTCGATGAGACGCCGGCGCAGCTCGGCGACGGCGCTTCGGATCGCGGACGGGGTCCGCTCCTCGCCGTCCCACACGTCGCCCAAGAGGTCGTCGTGCGTCACGTATCGGTTGCGGGCGGCGGCCAGGCGGCGGAAGAGCCGAAACGAGACCGTGTTCCCGAGCCCGCACTCGCGACCCTTCCACCGGACGGTGAAGCGGCCCTCGTCGGCGAGCCCGGGAGGCCGATCCTGTCCAGCGGATCCAGCCGAATCGTCGCCGCGCCGTCCGGCCAAGACCCGACGAGCCAGGTTGACATCCCCGACGAGGGAACTCAGTTTCTGCGCCATGTCGCGCAGAATCGATTCGAACAACGCGGCATCTTCACCCTGCATGGCGGAACGTCGCCTCCGACCTCCCTTCGCCGGCGACCCCTCGGCCGGGAGGTCCACGGTCGAGGCGCCGGCGTCGCCCTTTGCGGTGGCGACGGCAAGCTGACGCACACGACAACTAGGTCCGAGCCGTCGACGCCGCCAGACCGCGCGAGTCTCACGCAGGGCGCTTCAGGGTGATGGCGCGGCCGTCAGGTCCGATCGACGCGCAACTCGGCGAATGGACAAACCGCTTGAACGCAGTTCGAACAGCGTCGCGGATGCTCGCCCCGATCAACCCGCAGGCCGGACGGCCATCGCCACGGCGTCGGCTGCCTCGCGGAGTCGGTCGTCGTCCGTATGGAGGTAACGCAGCGTGACCACACTCCCCGGCCGGTGGCCGAGGATGCGCCCGATCGTGGCCACGTCCGTCCCCGCCGAGGCCAAGAGCGTCGCCGCCGTGTGGCGGAGTTGGTGCCAGCCGCTGTGGGGGACCTCGGCCTTGTCCATGAGGCGGTGGAGGGCGTGGTAGAGCGACGAGTCGTCGTCCGGGAGGCGCTGGCAGACCCGGCCCGTGCGGTGGCGCTGCCGTTCCAGGATCTCTCGCAGGGGGGCCGAGATCGGGAGCCGGAGGCGCGTCCCGGTCTTGTGGCGGGGGCGGGCGATGAGGCCGGCCGCGAGGTCGACCTCCTTCCAGGTGATGGCCCGGAGGTCGGCGCGGGAGAGGCCCGCGAACAGCGCGAGCGCGACGGGGACCTCCAGGTAGTGGCCGTGGGCGGCGTCGAGGAGGCGGCGGCACTGCTCGGGGGAGAGCGCCTCGCGGTGCTCGAGGGGCCGGGCGCGGGGGGGCTTGAAGTCGCCGACGAAGTCGCCGCACGCGAACCCGA
>Ga0163150_10002976_pt1 | contig 24702 bp, 29 predicted proteins | sample OliLakLV19P2IB_FD_148628 | JGI IMG/M metagenome (GOLD analysis project Ga0163150, IMG submission 148628) | Freshwater microbial mat bacterial communities from Lake Vanda, McMurdo Dry Valleys, Antarctica - Oligotrophic Lake LV.19.P2.IB | ecosystem: Environmental > Aquatic > Freshwater > Lake >...
ACCTCGTCGCGCGGGACGCGGATGGCATCGTCGGCAGCGTGCAGGTGCACCCGTCCTGGGCGCCCAACCAGCCGCATCATGCGGATGTCGCCAAGCTGATCGTGCACCGGCGCGCCCGGCGGCGCGGCCTCGGCGAGCAGCTGATGACCGCCATTGAACGCGAGGCAACCTCCGAGGGCTTCCGTCTGCTGGTTCTCGACTCGAAGCGCGGCGACGCCGGCGAGCACCTGTATCGACGGCTCGGCTGGATCGTCGTCGGCACGATCCCCCGTTTCGCCCTCGACACCGACGGCAGTACGCTGCACGACACGGTGGTCTTCTACAAGGAACTGCAGGACTGACGCACATGACCGCCGGGGAACAGTCGATCTGGGACGAGGCGAAGGCGCAGCTCGGCTTTCATGCCCGCCCGGAGCACGACTGGCTCGACACCTTGAATCGCCTGTGGCGCAAAAACCGCTTCGTGATGTCGATGGACGGCGTCCTGAAGCTGCCGCAGGCGCCGCCCGTGCTGACGCGGGAAATGCTCGCCGTTACCCGCGAACAGTGGCCGCTCGAGCGGCTCGTGCCGCTCGTGCACATCGACGCGCACGACCGCGCACGGCCCAAGCGCGATGACCGCCCGATCCTGCTGCTCGAGTGGCAGGGCCGGCATTTCCTCATCGACGGCATCAACCGCATCAACCGACGCAGGCGCGAGAGCCTTGCCGGTCCGCATGAAGTCATCGTCCTGCATGGGAGAGCGCCTTGAACACTGCGATTGGCTTGCGGCTCGTCGTCCTGCTGGCGGCAAACCTCGCGGCCACCGCCGCCATGGCGGACTGGAGCACGGACGAGGCGGAGATCCGGCGACAGCTCGCGGCCTCCACTGATGCGTTCAACCGCGGCGACCTGTCAGGACACCTCTCGATCTACGACGCGGGCGTCACTTTCATGACGAAAGAAGGCCCGAGACCGGGCATCGAGCCGATCGAGAAAGCCTTCCGCGAAAACTACTTCCGCGACGGCAAGGCGATCCAGCAGCTGCGTTTCGAGGCACTCGCGGTCCGTCCCCTCGGCCCGGACGTCGCGCTTGCGACCGCGCGCTGGGCCCTCTCAGGCGGAGACAAACCGGATCAGTCGGGGTGGTTCACGCTGGTGCTGCGACGCGGCAATGCGGGCTGGCGCGCCGTGCACGACCATTCGAGCTGAGCGATAATCCCAGCCCCGCACCTGGGCGCGCCATGTCGTACCAGCTCCAGATCACCGACAAGCCGACCTACCTGCACGCCGTCGTGACCGGCAAGAACACGATCGAGAACGTCACCGGCTACCTGAAGGACCTGCTGCGCGAGTGCGAGGCCAGACAATGCTTCAACGTACTGATCGAGGAGCGGCTCGAGGGCCGGCGCCTCGAAACCTGGGACGTGTACCAGATCGCCTCGGACAGCAGCACGCTCGCACGAGGATTCTTCCGCACGATCGCCTTCGTGGATGTCAACGCGAGCGGCGAGCTGATGAAGTTTGCGGAGACCGTCGCCAACAACCGCGGCGTTCCGATGATGCTCTTCGCCACCGTCGCCGAGGCAGAAACTTGGCTCGCAGCCAGACCGCGCTGATGGCGGCTGCGCGGCACCCAAAGGTGGCGCCATGACGACCACGAAGTTCCCGGCCGAGGGAGGCTGCGACTGCCGCGCGATCCGCTACCGGATGGAGACGGCGCCGCTGTTCGTGCACTGCTGCCATTGCCGCTGGTGCCAGCGCGAGTCAGGCGCCTCGTTTGCGCTGAACGCCATGATCGAGACGGACCGGGTGACGTTGCTGGCCGGCAAACCCGAGATCGTCGATACACCCTCAGCCAGTGGAAAAGGCCAGAAGATCGCCCGCTGCCCGACCTGTCGCGTCGCGCTCTGGAGCCACTACGCGGGCGCCCGGGAGTCAATCGCCTTCGTGCGCGTCGGCACGCTTGACGACCCGGATGCGCTCCCCCCGGACATCCACATCTTCACGTCGTCGAAGCAGCCCTGGGTCCTGCTGCCGCCGGGGACTCCCGCGGTGCCTGAGTTCTACGACCGCAAGCAGCATTGGCCGGGCGAAAGCCTGGCCCGCCGCGAGGCGCTACTCGCGAAGCGGCCCGCATGAGAAAATGCGCCTCGCTGGACCTCCCGCCCCTTCCCGCAAGGATTTGACATGAACGAACCGATCTCGCGCAGCCTGGTCGTCCTCGGCGCCAGCCTCCTGCTCGGCTTGATCGCCCTCGGCTGGTTGCTCGGCAACTATGCGGTCCGGGTCAAGAAGTTCGACCGCACGGTCGTCGTCAAGGGCCTGTCGGAGCGCGAAGTGCCGGCCGACATAGCGATCTGGCCGCTTACATTCCAGGACGCGAGCAACGACCTCAACGGCCTGTTCGGCTCGCTGCAGAAGAAGAACGCGCTGATCTCGGAGTTCCTCGTCAGCCACGGGATCGCTGCGGATTCCATCACCGTCGGCGCACCCGCGGTCACTGACCGTTTCGCGCAGTCTTATGGCGACACGAGCAACGTCGCCTACCGTTATACGGCGACCTCGACAGTCACGGTCTACACGAACGACGTCGATGCGGTGCGCAAGGCGATGCGCGACGTCATCGCGCTCGGCCAGAAAGGCGTTGCGCTGTCAGGCGAAGGCTACCAGGGCCAGATGCAGTTCGAGTTCAGCGGCCTCTCGAAGCTGAAGCCAGAGATGATCGAAGAAGCGACCAAGAACGCGCGCGCGGTGGCGGAGAAGTTCGCGGAGGGCTCCGGCAGTCGCCTCGGCAAGATCCGTTCCGCGCAGCAGGGCCAGTTCTCGATCGAGAACCGCGACAGCACGACGCCGCACATCAAGAAAGTGCGCGTCGTCTCGACGGTCGAATACCACCTCGCCGACTGAGCCGCACGCACCCATGGTCGAGCACGTCGAAACGGACGAGGCGATCCTCGCCTGCCATGAGGTCATGGCGGAACTGCGGCCGCACGTTGCCCGCGAGGACTTCCTGAATACGGTGCGGTCGATGCAGTCAGGCGGCCTGCGGCTCGCCTGCATCCGCGACGGCGCCCGGGTAGTCGCGGTCGCGGGCTACCGGATCTCCACCAACCTGTTCTCCGGCCGGCACCTGTACGTGGACGACCTCGTCACTGCCGAGTCCGAGCGCTCGAAGGGCTACGGCAAGGCGCTGCTCGGCTGGCTACGGCAGGTCGCCGTCGAGAACGACTGCGATGTCTTCCATCTCGACTCCGGCGTGCAGCGCAAGCGCGCGCACCAGTTCTACCTGCGCGAGGGACTCGAGCTCAGTTCCTACCATTTCAGCGAGCGGCTGAAGCCGCGCGACTGACGATGGCCGCGGTCCCGCGCTCGCTCACACACGAGTCGCTTGCCGTGGGCGTCCGCGCCCTCGCCCGGCGCGACCCGGATTTCGCCGCGCTGTACCGCAGGAACGGCCTGCCCCCGATGTGGGCACGACGGCCCGGCTTCGCGACCCTGGTGCATATCGTGCTCGAGCAGCAGGTCTCGATCGTCGCGGCGCGCAGCCTGTTCCGCCGCGTGAGCGCGACGCTCGGCGGCATGACGCCGGAGCTCGTGCTCGAACGCGGCGCGCCGGGCCTGCACGCGCTCGGGCTCACGCGCCAGAAGGCCTCGTACTGCCATGCGCTTGCGGCAGGCGTAGCGGACGGCAGCCTCTCGCTCCCCGGGGTCGCGCGCGCCGACGACCCCGAGGGACGCGCGGCGCTGCTGGCACTGCGCGGCATCGGCCCGTGGAGTGCCGACATCTATTACCTGATGGCGCTGCTATTACCTGATGGCGCTGCGCCGCCCGGACGTCTGGCCAGCCGGGGACCTCGCGCTCGCAATCGCGTTGCAGGAGATCAAGCGGCTGCGCCGACGGCCGGACACCGAGCGACAGCTCGCGATGAGCGCCGCCTGGGCGCCGTGGCGGTCGGTCGCGGCGCGGCTCCTGTGGCATCACTACCTGAGCACCCGCCGGGCGGTCCGCAGCGGGAACTGAAGAATCCGTGAACTGTCAGGGTGCGCACCCTAATTCGCGTTTGCTATAGTCCGCGGCCATTTTCCGGATCCGGACCGAGGCCTGACATGCGGCTCGCGCTCCTCCTCTGCCTCTCGATTGCCAGCGCCGCCGCGACGGGCCGCGCAGAAGCCCTGCAGTGGCGCGGGATCAAGCTCGATCCCGGCGGCGAGCTGCGCCCGCAGCTCCTCGCAGACGCGATCCGGTCCTACGAATCCCACGACCGGGGCGACCTCAACGGGCAGGTAGCGATCGTCGACTTCGCGCGACCTTCCGCCGAGCCGCGGTTGTTCCTGCTGAGCCTCGCCACGGGTCGCGTCGAGACCTACCTGGTCTCACACGGCCAGGGCTCGGATCGCGACCATGACGGGATCGCGGATTACTTCTCGGATGCAACGGGCTCGCACGCCTCGTCGCTTGGCGCGTTCCGCGCGGCGCGCCGCTATGAAGGCTCCCACGGCCTCTCGCTCACACTCGACGGGCTCGATCCCGACAACCGCTCCGCGCGTTCGCGCGCCATCGTCATGCATTCGCAGTGGTACGTCTCGGACCGCATTGCTTCCGAGCTCGGCAAGCTCGGCCGCAGCTGGGGCTGCTTCGCCGTCGATCGCGGCGTGATCGCCCGCCTCGTGGACACCCTCGAGGACGGGGGATTCATCTACGCGGGACGCTAGCGCAGGCGTTAACATGGGCCTGCAATTTCCGGTCACACATACGGGAGCAGGACATGCAGCGCAAGGCATCGGCCGTCTGGCAGGGCGGCCTCAAGGACGGTAAAGGCACGCTCACCACGGAGAGCAAGGCCCTCTCTGGAACTCCGTATTCCTTCGGCACTCGCTTCGAGGGCACGCCGGGCACCAATCCCGAAGAGCTGCTCGGCGCGGCGCACGCCGGCTGCTTCTCCATGGCGCTCTCGATGATGCTCGGCGAAGCCGGCATCAAGCCCGAGCGCATCGACACGACCGCGACCATCACCTTCGAGAAACTCGACACCGGCTTCACCATCACGCGCTCGCACCTCGATGTCGCCGTCAAGGCACCGGGCGCCGACCGCGGGAAATTCGACGAGGCCGCGCAGAAGGCGAAGGCCGGCTGCCCGCTCAGCAAGGTGCTGAAGGCCGAGATTTCGATGGAAGCGCGGCTCGACGCCTGATGCCGGAACTGACGCCCTTCCATCTCGCGATCCCGGTGCGCGACCTCGCCTCGGCGCGCACTTTCTACGGCAACCTGCTCGGCTGCTCCGAGGGCCGAAGCTCAGACGACTGGGTGGACTTCGATCTCTTCGGCCACCAGCTGGTCTGCCACGTGGTCTCGACGGCGGCCAGTGAAAAGCCTGCCCACAATCCGGTCGACGGGCACGACGTGCCCATCCCGCACTTCGGCGTCGTGCTCGAGATGCGCGACTGGGAAGCACTCGCCGCGACGCTGAAGAAAGCCGGAACCGCCTTCGTCATCGAGCCCTACGTGCGCTTCCGGGGCCAAGCCGGCGAGCAGGCGACGATGTTTCTCACCGACCCGAGCGGCAACGCGCTCGAGTTCAAGTCGTTCCGCGACATCGAAGGGCAACTGTTCGCCCGCTAGTATTCAGGGGGAAATCATGCACCGTTCACGCCCGATGATCGCGGCCGCGGCCTGCCTGCTCGCCGCCGGGACCGCCGCTGCTGCCGGCAAGCCAACCGACGCCGAGATCTCGGCACTCGCCGACAAGTACGCAGGCAGCAGCATCGCGCAGCGCCAGGACATGCACCGCAACCCCGAGCTGTCGAACCGCGAGACCCGCACCGGCGCGCTGGTCGCCGAGCACCTGAAGAGCCTCGGCATCGAAGTGCAGTCGGGTATCGCGCACACCGGCGTGGTCGGCATCCTGCGCGGGGGAAGGCCCGGCCCGACGATCGCGGTGCGCGCGGACATGGACGGCCTGCCAGTCACCGAGCAGACGGAATATCCCTTCAAGTCCACGGTGCGCAGCACCTACCTGGATAAAGACGTCGGCGTCATGCACGCCTGCGGCCACGACGTGCACACGGCCGCGCTGCTCGGCACGGCCTCGATGCTTGCCGAGATTCGCGACCAGCTGCCGGGCACCGTCATGTTCATCTTCCAGCCCGCCGAGGAAGGCGTGCCGGCCGGCGAACGCGGCGGCGCGCGGATGATGGTCGAAAACGGCATCTTCGCGAAGCTGAAGCCGGACGCCGTGATTGCCTTCCACACCAACGGCGCCCCACCGGACGCCGAGGGCAACGACGAGCTACTCGGCACCGTCGCTTACTCGTCCGGACCCGCCTTCGCGGCCGCGACGCGCTGGGAGGCAACCGTGAAGGGCCGCCAGGCGCACGGCTCGACGCCGCACCTCGGCGTGGACCCGATCGTCACGGCCTCCGGCATCGTCATGGCCCTGCAGACGATCCGCTCCCGCATGCTCTCCCCGCTGTCCGAAAACGTCATCACCGTCGGCATCTTCAGGAGCGGCGAGCGCCACAACATCATTCCTGAGACTGCAACGCTCGGCGGCACGATCCGCACCTTCGACGACGCCACGCTCGAGACGATCGAGACGCGCATGCGGGAAATCTTCGAGGGCCACACGAAGGCCGCGCACGCCACTTATGAACTCGCCTTCGACACCGGTCATCCGATGACGGTCAATCAGGCCGAGCTCACCACGCGGCTGGTGCCGACCCTCGAGCGCCTGATCGGCAAGGACAAGGTGCGGCTCGCACCGCCCATCACCGGTGCCGAGGATTTTTCGTATTTCGCGCAGGTCGTGCCCGGGTTTTACTTCCGGCTCGGCGTCGTGCCTGATGGAAAGGCCTCGGGCGGCCACCACACGCCGACCTTCTACGCCGCCGACGAGTCGGTGCCGATCGCGATGCGCCTCATGACTTCGCTGGTGGTGGACTACCTGGAAGCCGGCACGCCGTGACGACCCGCCTCGTCGAGTGCGTCCCCAATTTCTCCGAGGGGCGCGACAAGGCGGTGATCGATGCCATTGCGCGGGAGATCTCCGGGGTCAACGGCGTGCGCCTGCTCGACGTGGACCCGGGTGTGGACACGAACCGCACGGTTTATACCTTCGTGGGTGAACCCGAGGCCGTTGCCGAGGCTGCGTTTCGCGCTGCGGTCGCCGGCAGCCAGCTCATCGACATGTCGAAGCACCGGGGCGCCCACCCGCGCATGGGCGCGCTCGACGTCTGCCCGATCGTGCCGATCGCCGGCGTGACGATGGACGAGTGCGCCGAGGTTGCGCGCGCGCTCGGCCGGCGCATGGCCGAGGCGCTCGCGCTGCCCGTCTACTTCTACGAGCACGCGGCAACGGCTGCTGCGCGCCGCAACCTCGCCGACATCCGCGCCGGGGAATACGAGGGCCTCGCCCGGAAGCTCACGGACCCCGCCTGGAAGCCGGATGCGGGACCCTCGACGTTCAACGCGCGGCTCGGGGCGACGGTCGTCGGCGCGCGCGAGTTCCTGATCGCCTACAACGTCAACCTCAACACGCGCGAGCAGAAACTCGCGAATGAAGTCGCGCTCAACATCCGCGAGGCGGGTCGCCTGAAGCGCGACGCGAAAGGTGAGGTCGTCAAGGACGCCGCGGGACAGGACCTGCGCGTACCGGGACGACTCAAGGCGGTGAAGGCGATCGGCTGGACCATCGAGCAGTACCGCCAGGCGCAGGTGTCGATCAACCTGTTGAGCTACCGCACCACGCCGCTGCACGAGGTTTTCGAGACGACACGCGAGGAAGCAGCCAGGCTCGGGCTCGTCGTGACGGGCTCCGAACTCGTCGGACTCACGCCGCTCGAGCCGCTCGTGGAGGCCGGCCGTTACTACCTGCGCAAGCAGAGCCGCTCGACCGGCCTGCCGGAACGCGATCTCGTCGAACTCGCCATCCAGTCGCTGGGCCTCGCCCAGCTCGCGCCCTTCGACCCGGACAAACGAATCATCGAGTACGCTGTGCGCATGCCGGGACCCCTCGTTTCCATGGCCGTCGAGCGCTTCGTCGACGAAGTCTCGAGCAACTCGCCGGCACCAGGCGGCGGCTCGGTGGCAGCGCTTGCGGGCAGCCTGGGCGCGGCGCTCGCGGCGATGGTCGCGAACCTCACGGTCGGCAAGCTTGGCTATGAATCGGCCTGGAAGTCCGCGTCGGCGCTCGCCGAGCGCGCACAGGCGCTGAAGGCCGCACTCCTCGCCGCCGTGGACGAGGACACGAAGGCCTTCGATGACGTGCTCGCCGCCATGCGCCTTCCGAAGGGCACTGACGCCGAGAAAGGCGCGCGTGCGACGGCCATCGCCGCCGCCTACGAGACGGCGACCTCCGTGCCGCTCGCCACTGCGCGGCTGTGCCTGTCGGCGATCGAGCTCGCTGAAGAAGCCGCGCGTACCGGCAACAGGAATTCGGCGTCCGACGCCGGCGTCGGCGCGCTGCTCGCGAAGGCGGGGCTGGAGTCCGCAATCCTGAACGTGCGCATCAACCTGCCATCCGTGCGCGAAGGCGCTTTCAAGGCGGCGACGGTCGCGGAGATTGCCGAGCTGCAGTCGAAGTCCGCGCAGCCATTGGCCAATACGCTCGCGGCGGTCGAAGCCAGCCTCCAGAGCTGAGCGTAGCGTGACGCTGTCTCTGCGCGCGTGGCGCGATGTGCAGCAGTTCGACCTCAGACGTGGGGTGGTGGCGGGTCCTTCGGCTTGCCGCGGACGCGGCTCACGACGTCGTTCGCGGTCGCGCGCAGCTTGCGCAGCCAGTGCCGCGCCCAGGCGAACTCTAGGCCGAGCACGCCAAGGCCGAGCGGGATGACGATGATCGCGGGGCCCGGCAGCACGACCATGGCGACGCCGAGCAATACGATGCTGCCGCCGATCACGGCGACTGCGATGCGCCGCGCCCAGCGATAAGTAATCGTGCGGCGCAGGAAGCCGCGCAGTCGCCATCTCATGGCAAGGAAGTCCCGACAAAGCTTTCGATGAGCCGCGCGATGGCGCGCGGCGCCTCATGATGAAGCATGTGGCCTGCGTCGGCCACCCGCTCGATTTCGAGGCCCGGGATGAGAGTCTTGAAGGTCTCTACGCCGCCCTCGGGCGCCAGCCGCGACAGCAGATCCGAGGCCTCGCCGACCACCAGCAGGACTCGCGCCTCGATGGCGCGCCAGCAGGCCTCCATTTCCTCGCGGCGGTAGAGGTAGGGATTCGTACGGCGGTGTGCCGGGTCGGCGAGCAGCCGCACGCCGCCACCGGTAACCGGCTCGCTCCAGCAGGCGGCGATGAACCCGGCCTGTTCTGCCGTGAGCAGCGGGTTGCGCTTCGCGACGCGCGCAGCCAGCTCGGCAAGGCTCGCGTACTCGCCCGCGGACAGAGGCGCGCGCAGTTCGTCGAGCCACTGTGCGACGCGCGCCGGCGCCTGCGATGGTTGCGTGCGCGGCAACCCGATGCCCTCGAGGTTCACGAGCGCGCGGACGCGCGCGGGCCTCGCGCCCGCGTAGATCATCGCGACGTTTGCGCCCATGCTGTGGCCGACGATGCGCGCGGGGCCACGCGGGCAGAACGCGTCCAGCATGGCTTCGAGGTCGGCGTAGTAGTCCGGGAACCAGTAGCCGCCGGGGTTGTGCGCGCTGCCGCCAAATCCGCGCCAGTCGATCGCAAGCAACGGAAGGCCGGGGTCGATCGCGTCGGCGACGAACTGGAAGCTCGCCGCGCAGTCGGCAAAACCGTGCAGCAGGAGCACTGGGTCGTCGGAATCAGGCCCCCAGCGGATGAAGTGGTGCTCAAGGCCGCGGATCGGGATCGTCCCAGGCCGCCCCGGGCGCAGGGGCTGGTAGCTCATCGCATCACGCCGTAGTAAGGCGATGAACCAGCAACTTGTCGATGCGGCGACCGTCGAGGTCCACGACCTCGAAACGGTGGCCGCGCCAGCGGAAGTTCTCGCCGGTGGTCGGCAGGTGGCCGAGCTGCGCGAGCACGAAGCCAGCGAGCGTCGTGTAGTCGTCGCCCGAACGCATGCTGCCCGCGCCGAGCAGCCGCTCGACATCGTCGATCGACATGCTGCCGTCCATCAGCCAGGAAGAATCGTCGCGCGCGACTGCCTCCGCGGTTTCCTCGTTTGCGGCCTCGGGCAGTTCCCCGGCAATCGCGGTGAGGATGTCGGAGGGCGTAACCACGCCTTCGATCGAACCGTGCTCGTCCACGATCGCCGCGAAGTGCATCTTCGACTCGCGGAAGAGTTCAAGCAGGCGCAGGATGCGCGTGGATTCGTGGACGATTAGCGGCGCCCGCAGGCGTGAAGCCAGTTCCCCCGATTGCGTGTCGCCGAGCCATTCGGCCAGCTCGCCCGTCATGACGATGCCGAGCAGCTCGTCGAGCTGGCCACGGCACACGGGATAGCGCGAGTGGCCGCTGGTGCGCACCACGTTCCAGACCACTTCACGGCTGTCCTCAGCGTCGAACCAGACGACGTCGCCGCGCGGCGTCATGATGCTGCGCACCGTGCGGTCCGGCAGGCGCAGGACGCCCTCGATCATCTGGTGCTCCGCGGCGTGGAAAATGCCGGTGTGCGTCCCTTCCGCGATCATAGAGCGGATCTCCTCTTCGCTGACCGCCCGCGCCGTGTTCTTCGGCAACCTGAGCAGGCGCACGACGAGCTCGGTCGCATTGCGCAGCACCCACACCAGCGGCGCGCTCAGCAATGCAACCATCTCCATCGGGCGCGCGAGCGCCGACGCGATGACTTCCGGATTGGTCAGCGCCCAGCGCTTCGGTACCAGCTCGCCGATGACGACGGAGAGAAAAGTCACACCGACCACGACGATGGCGTAGGCTGCGGTGTCGAGGTATTCCGTCACTGGCGCGAGCAGCGCAAAGTGCGCCAGCCAACCGGCAAGCGGCGCGGCGAAGCGTGCGCCGCTGAAGACGCCGGAGAGCACGCCGATCAGCGTGATGCCGATCTGCACTGACGAGAGAAAGCGGGTCGGATGGTCGAGGAGCCGCAGCGCGGCCCGAGCGCCTCCGCTGCCGCGATTCGCCTGTTCCTGAAGCCGTGTCGGGCGCGAGGAAAAGGTCGCAAGTTCGGCCATGGCGAACAGGCCGTTGATGCACACGAGCAGCAGGAGAAGTAGGAAGTCGCCGATCATCTTGCGCCGGACCCGCCGACCAGCGACATTCTACCAGCTAGCGGCCCGCGCCCGGGCCGCGGGCTGTTGCGGCTGACCGGGCGACACCGCAAGATGGACGATACGGCCGGGACCCCTTCTTGCAGACACGCGATGCTTCCCGACGACTGATCGCCGGCTCCGCGATCATCGGTTCGATCGGCACTTTCAGCCTGCACGTGCTGCTGCCGGCGCTGCCGGCCATTGCGGTCGCGATGAACGTCGCGCCGCATTCGGCGCAACTGCTGATCAGCCTGTCGATCCTCTCGATCGCGCTCGGCAACCTGATGGTCGCGCCGCTCTCGGACCGCTACGGCCGGCGACCCATCGTGCTGCTGTCGCTCGGCCTGTTCGTGCTCGGCAGTGCCGCCGGAATCTTCGCCAAGTCGCTCAGCTGGCTGGTCGCCTCACGCATCGTCCAGGCTTTCGGCGGCGGCGCCGCCATGTCGGTCATGCGCGCGACCATCCTCGATCACTTCGGACCGGCGCGGGCTGCGTCCGCGCTCGCGGCGACTGCGACCGCGATCCTGGTCGCGCCGATGCTCGCGCCGACGATCGGCGGCTTCGTGGTGGAGTGGCTCGACTGGCGCGCGGTGTTCGCGCTCTCCGGGGTACTCGGTTTCTTCGTTTTCCTGTTCGCATCGCGAAACCTGCGCGACGCGCGGCGCGCAAACCCGGCCGCCGGGCCATCACTGCGCTACCTGTCAAATTACCGGAAGCTGCTCGCTTCGCGCGAGTACCTGGCCTTCCTGGTGTTCGGCTCCTGCATGGTGAGCATGATTTACACGTTCGTGACCGGCGCGCCCTACGTCGCGATCGACGTGCTGGGCGTATCGCCCTCGCGTTTCGGCCTGCTGCTGTTCTTCCCGGCGCTAGCCTCGTTCGCCGGATTCGTCGTGGCAGCGCGGTTTACCGGCCGCATCGGCGGCCAGCGGATGATGCGCGCGGGCGGGATGATCGCGTTCGCCGGCGCGATCTCGATGACCGTGCTCGCACTCGCCGGCGTCTGGCACCCGCTCGCGCTCTTCCTGCCGGGCATGGCGATCGGCTTCGCGAACGCGATCGCGGCGCCCTCTTCGACGATCGGCGCAATCTCGCGCGACCCGACGATCGCCGGCGCAGCCTCCGGGCTGCTTGGATTCCTGCAACTCGTGACGGCGGCCGCGTCCACGCAACTCGTGGCCGTGCTGTCTGCGCGTTCGCCGGTGCCGCTCGCCGTGGTGTTGTTGACGCTTTGCCTGTTCGCGCTGCTGGCGCTCAGGCCGATCGGGAAGATCCGGCTCGACCGGGGGGCGCCCGCCCCTCAGGCGGAGCCGGCGGGCGAACCCGTCGAGTCCGAACCGACGCGGTAGCGGAAACGCACAGTGCCGAAGGTGATGAGGTCGCCATCATCGAGGCGCGCGTAGCGCACCTGGATGCCGTTCACGAAGATTCCGTTGCGGCTGTTCGCGTCGACCAGCATCGCTTCGCCGTTACGAACCGTCAGCATTGCGTGCAGGCGGCTGACGGTCTGGTCGACGATGCGCAGGTCGTTGTCGCGGGTACGGCCGATGTTGACACGCCGCCCGGCGATCTCGTGGACGCAACCGACCAGGTCGAGGCCGATCAGGTAACGCCGCAGCCGCGGCGCCGACATGACCGCAGTCGTTACCGGCAGCTCGGGGACCGGCAGCTCCTGGATGTACTCGGACTCAAGGTCCGGATGCGTGGCCGGCGCCTCGCGCGGCAGGGGGCGCGCGTCGCGCAACTCGGCGGCGAGCCCTTCGCGTTCGAGCGTGCGGGCAGCGAGCCGCGCCTGGAGTTCGTCGATCCGGCGTTCGCGCTCCGCGAGCAGCTGGTTGCGCTCGGCGAGGGCACGTTCAAGGTCATCCACGCGCTTCTGCCAGCGGGCACGCTCGGCGGCGAGCGCGGCAGCCTGGCTGGCGCGGTGGTCCCCGCCTGGCAGCAGGCGGGCAAGGTCAGCCTGGGTCTCGATGAATAACTGGGTGTCGTCGCCCTCGTCCAGGCCGGCGATGCCGGGCTCGTCCGACAAGGTGCCGATCAGGATCGGCGCGTCGTCGAGGTCGTCGGCAGTGCTCGCCAGTTCCCAGTCGTGCGATTCAGAAAGGCGATACGGACCCGTGAGCTCAATGTGCTCGACGAGCTGCGTGAGATCCTCGGAGACGATTCCGTCTTCCGGGAGGCTGTCCCCGTCCCCCTTCTCCATGGCGCCTATTATGGACCCAAGGCGTCCCGGCGCCACTGAATCCGCTCGTACCTCATTATGTATCAATGATTTGCATCATTGACGCGTTCCGGAATGCTCGAAAACGTGACTCGCATCACATGCCACGGAACGCTGGAACAGGCCGTCTCACGCGCTTGGCCGGCCAAGCGCGAGACGGCCGGACACGGACGTGCCGTGGCGGGTGGCGCATTTCGCGGGCTTCGCGGCCGGGACCCCGCGAGTGAGCGACTAAAGTTCCGGCGGAGCGAACGAGCGGGAGTCCCGGCCGCGAAGCCCGCGCGGCGAGTCAGCCCACCGGGACACGCTACGATGACCGCCATGCGACCGGTATGGATGCTCTCGGCGACTCAGGCTTTGTGCATGTCGGGCAGCTTCCTGTTCGTGCTGCTCGGCGGAATCATCGGCTCGCACCTGGCCCCGTCACCGGCGCTCGCGACCCTGCCGGTTTCCGTCCTGATCGCGGGCCTCGCGGCAAGCGTGATCCCGGCGGGCGCCCTGATCCAACGGTACGGCCGGCGGGCGGTGTTTGCCGGCAGCGCCCTGCAGGCGGCGGCCGGCTGCATCCTCGCGGGCCATGCGATTACGGAGGGCAGCTTCCTGCTGTTCTGCGCGGCCGCTTTCCTGCTGGGCGCCAACAACGCCGTCGTCATGCAGTACCGGTTCGCGGCGACCGAGTACGTGGACACGACGCGCGCAAGCCGCGCGATCGCCGTCGTCATGTGCGGGGCACTGGTGGCCGCCTGGCTCGGACCCGAGCTCGCAGTGCGCACGGCGCACCTGGTGCCGGGCGCCGAGTACGCGGGCTCGTTCTACGCCGGCACCGTGCTCTACGTCGTCGCGGCGGCGGTGCTCACGCGCATTCCGGACTCGAGGGCGGCCTCCCTCGTCGATCCGACGCCGCCGCGCCGGCTCAAGGAAATCGCCGCCCAGCCGATGTTTCGCGTCGCCGTGCTCGCCGCGCTCGTTTCCTACACGGTCATGAGCTTCATCATGACCGCGACGCCGATCAGCATGCACGTGGTGGACGGCCACGACGCCGTCGCGACCGCGCGCGTGATCCAGGTGCACCTGCTCGGCATGTACTTGCCGTCGCTGGCTAGCGGCTGGATCATCGCGAAGTTCGGCGACGGACCGGTGATCATCGCCGGAACGCTGCTGATGGCCGTCTGCATCGCCATCGCGACGGTCGCCGGGCACACCGTACTGCACTATGGCTGGGCACTCGGCGTGCTCGGGCTCGGCTGGAACCTGCTCTTCATCGCCGCGACCACCATGCTCACGAAGACCTACCGGGCGCAGGAACGGATCCAGGCGCAGACCCTGAACGACTTCCTGGTCTTCGGGGCTCAGGCCGTGGCCTCGCTGCTTGCCGGGCTTGCCGTCACGACCCTGGGCTGGGGGCGGCTCAACCTCGTGACGCTGCCGCTGCTCGCGGCCGTCCTGATCGCAATGATGGCTCTCGGCCGGCGGCGGGCCCTGGCGCCGGGCTAGGCTTCAGAGGCGGTCGAGGAACGCGCGGATCTGGCCGACCATGGCGTCGGCGGGTCCATCCAGCACGCAATTCGCATCGGACGAAAGCTGCAGCATCGGCTGCGCGAGCATCGCGGCCGGCTGCTGGCTGCCGGCGACGATGACCCGCCGCACTTGGGCCGGACTGGTGGTCGCGAGCTCGAAGGCGACGAGCGCACCGCGGCCGCAACCCAGGAGGTCGACGCGCTTCAGGCGCAGGTGCTCGATGAGGTCCACCACCGCGAGGGCGAGACCCGCAACGGGCAGTCGACCCCTGGGGGCATCCGATCCGCCGCTGCCGGGCAGGTCCGGCGCGTAGATGGAGCGGTCGCTACCGAGCAGCTCGGCGCAGCGACTGAAATCGGCGCCACTGCCCTCGTCCGCGTGCAGGTAGACGAGCGGCAGCGCCTCGTCGAACCCGCCGCTCGCGGGATAGGCGGTCGTGAGGTGCAACTGTCCGTAACGGCAGTCGACGTACATGCGCCGCAGGCGCGCCTGCGCGTTCGCCGGTTGTCTCTTCTTCGTTGCCATGCCGCTATCATGTTGCATGAAGGAGCCCGTCATGCCCAAGTACCTGCGCACATTCCTGGCTGTCGCGGCCGCCGCGTTCGCGGTTGGCGCGGCGACGGCAGCCGTCCCGGACGACAAGGCGATTTATGACCGGATCGTGTCGCTCGCAGGCGACTGGACCGGACATATGGAAGATCCCCTTTCCGGACCGCCGATCACCGTGCGTTACGAAAGTGTGAGCGGCGGCAAGGCGGTGATCGAACACCAGGCGCCGAGCGGCAGCCTGCCGGTCGTGACGGTGTATTTCCTCGCCGACGGCAAGCTGCGCGCGACCCAATACTCGCCTGCCGGCAACCAGCCGGCGTTCAAGCGGGGCGGCAACACGACGGCCGAGTTGCTCGAACTCGACTTCGACGGCGGCACGGGTTTCGATCCGGACCACGACGGGCACGTGCACAAGGGCGAGCTCCGCTTCGTGTCGCCGGACCGGATCGAGCAGCGCTGGTTTCATCACGTAGGCCCGAAGGAACAGGGCGTGACGCACTGGTTCCTGGAGCGCAAGGGCGCGGAAGTGCAGCCGGAGGCAGCGCCGGATTCCTAGAACGCATCAAAGGGGACGCACCCCTTTAGCGTCCAACTGGCGGGTTCATCACCGACTGACGGCTAAAGGGGTGCGTCCCCTTTGATGCGTTCTAGTACTCGTCGTACTTGCGGGCGTCGCCGCGGACGCGGTCGGCGGGATATTTCGCGACGTTGGCGGCGAGCTTGAGCTCGGCGGCCTCGAGCAGGTCGATGTCGAGGCGGTCAGAGAGCCGCACGAGAAACCACAGCACGTCGGCGAGTTCCTCGGCCACGCGGCGGCGGCGATCGGGGTCGGGGGCCACACTTTCCTCCTCCGTGAGCCACTGAAACAGCTCCACGAGTTCGGAGGCCTCGACCGACAGGGCCATCGCGAGATTCTTGGGGCTGTGGAAGCGGTTCCAGTCCCGCTCCTCGACGAAGGCCCGCACCCGCGTCCGCAATTCCTCCAGATCCCGCATGCGGACACTGTCCGCCAAAGGCCTTTGCGGCGCAACGTGCGGATCCTGAGTCGAACCGGGTTTGCATGCCGCTTGCCGCGACCGGCAGAATCACGCGCACCTCGAGAACGCCGCTTTGCGGCCCTGGGAGCCCTGATGCATCCGATGATCCGACTGCTCGCCGCCGTGGTCGCAGCCCTGCCTGCCGCCGTCCTCGCGCAGTCCGCCCCAGCGCCGCTGAGCGCGGAAACGATGTGGCAACTCAAGCGCATCGGCGGGCCTGCGATCTCGCCGGACGGCAGGCACGCGGTCTACTCGGTGACGCGCTTCGACGCGGATAACGACAAGGGCGAAGCGGATCTCTTCAGGGTCGCAACCGCCGGCGGCCCGCCGCAGCGCCTCACGAGCATGAAAGGCGGCGAGTCCGAGCCCGCCTGGAGCCCGGACGGCCGCTGGATCGCCTTCACGGCCCGCCGCGGCGATGACAAGCAGTCGCAGCTCTACGTGATTGGCACGAGCGGCGGCGAGGCGATCCGCGTCAGCGACGTGCCGACCGGCGTCTCCGCGCCGAAGTGGTTCCCGGACTCGCGACGCATCGCCTTCATCACCGCGGTCTGGCCGGAGATCACCGACTGGGCGAAGACCAAGGAGAAGCTCACCGCCCGCGAGGAGTCAAAGATGACTGCGAAGGCCTGGGACAAGCCCCCGGTCACGCAATGGGACCATTTCATCGAGGACCGCGTCCCTCATATTTTTTCCGTCCCGATGGAAGGCGGCACGCCGACGGCGATCACGCTGAAGTCCGGCCGCTTCCTCCCGCAACGGGAGAGCGGCACTGATTCTTACGACATCTCGCCGGATGGGCAGCAAGTCGCCTTCGTCTCCAACACCGACCTCGCCGGAAACAACGAAAACCTCGACGTCTACGCCGTCGCCGCGAGCGGCGGAACGGCGCGGAACCTGACGGTCGACAACCTGGCCAGCGACGAGGAGCCGCGCTACAGCCCGGACGGCCGTCACCTCGCCTACACGAAGCAGGCGATCCGCGGTTTCTACGGCGACACGAAGCAGCTCATTCTCCTGGATCGCAAGGGCGGCTTGCAGCGGCGCCTCGCCGCTGACTGGGACCGCTCGATCGGCGGCATGGTTTGGGCGCCGGACTCGAAGAGCCTGTACGCCCCGATCGACGACGCGGCCACGCAGCGCATCTACCGATTCGACGTCGCGAAGGGCACGCCGCATGCCGTGACGACGAACTCGAGCTTTTCCTCGCTCGCGGTCGCGGGCAAGCCCGCTACGCTGATCGCGATCCGCCAGTCGTTCTCGGAGCCGCCGACGCTGGTCGCCTTGTCCACGAAGGACGGCGCGGCAACCAAACTCTCCGACCAGAACGACACGCAGCTCGCGGCCACTGCTTTCGGCAAAGTCGAGAGCGTCACCTACAAGGGATCCGGCGGCGCCGACATCCAGATGTGGGTGATCTACCCGCCGGACTTCGACCCGGCGAAGAAGTACCCGCTCTACCTGCTGCTGCACGGCGGCCCGCACAACGGCGTCACGGACAGCTGGACCTTCCGCTGGAACGCGCAGGTGTTTGCGAGCTGGGGCTATGTGACCGCCTGGCACAACTTCCACGGCTCGAGCGGCTTCGGCCAGGCCTTCACCGACTCCATCAACCCGGACGGCATCACGAAACCCTACGAGGACACGATCAAGGCGGCCGAGTGGTTTGCCGCGAAGCCCTGGATCGACGCATCGCGCATGGCGGCGGGCGGCGGCAGCTACGGCGGCTTCCTCGCCGCGGTGCTGCTCGGCCGCGAGCATCCGTTCCAGACACTGATCGCCCACGCCGCCGTCTACAACAACTACACGATGTACGGCGGCGACTACGGCGCCGAGAAGAACCGCTTCTTCGAAGCCTGGGAGCGGCCCGAGGAATGGGCGCGTTACTCGCCGCACTCGAACGCCGGAAATTTCAAGACGCCGACGCTCGTGATCCACGGCCAGCTCGACCAGCGCGTGCCGTTCAACAACGGAATGGAGCTGTTCCACATCCTGCAGAATCGCGACGTGCCGAGCCGGCTCGTGTACTACCCGGACGAGAACCACTGGATCCTGAAGCGCCAGAATTCGCTATTCTGGTACGACGAAACCAAGAACTGGCTCGCGCGCTACACGCCTGCCGGTGGACGCTGAGGAGCATGACATGACGATTTCAAGACGCACGTTGATCCAGGCCAGCGCGGGCACTGCGCTCGCGCTCGCAGGAGGAAGGCTGATGGCGGAAGCATCGCGCGAGCGCACGCTGCTGGTCCTCGGCGGCACCGGCTTCATCGGCCCGCACGTCACGGAAGTGGCGCTGGCGAGCGGCTGGAAGGTCACGCACTTCAACCGCGGCAAGCGCGACCCGGACGGCGTCGAGAGCGTCGAGACGCTGCACGGCGACCGCAAGGGCCAGCTCGACTCGCTGAAGGACCGGCGCTGGGACGCCGTCATCGACAACACCGGCTACATCCCGAAGTACTGCAAGATGTCGGCGGACCTGCTCGCCCCGAACACCGGCTACTGCCTGTACATCTCGAGCATCTCGGCCTACGCGAGCTTCGAGAAGCCGAACGACCTGGGCTCGCCCACTGGCGTGCTCGAGAACAAGGGTCAGGAAGAGATCACCAACGAGACCTACGGGCCGATGAAGGCGCTGTGCGAGCAGTACGTGCGCGACGCCTATGGCCGGCGCTGTTCGATCGTGCGCCCCGGTTACATCGTCGGCCCGCTCGACTCGACCGACCGTTTCACCTACTGGCCGGTGCGCTTCGCGCGGGGCGGCGACATGGCCGTGCCCGGCACGCCGGCCGACCCGATCCAGGTCGTGGACGTTCGCGACCTCGCTGCGTTCATGATGGGCCTCGTCGAGCGCCAAGTGGTCGGCGACTTCAACGCCGTCACCCCGCCGGGCGCGATCACGATGGGCGCGCTCATGGACACGAGCCGCAAGGTGACGGGCGCCGACACCCAGCTCACCTGGATCGACGAGGATTTCCTTGCCGCGAACCTCAAACCCGATGAGATGAACTTCGCGCCCTGGGGGCCGATGCGCGGTGTCGAGGCCGGCGGCTCGCTGACGGGCATGCAAGCCTCTGCCGACCAGGGGCTCAAGGCGCGGCCGCTCGAGGAGACGGTGCGGGATACGCTGGCCTGGCACGAGACGCGGCCGGCCGATCGCAAGGCCGCGCTCAAGTCGGGGTTCACTGCGGAGAATGAGGCGGCGATCCTCGCGGCGTGGAGAGCGCGCAAAGCCTAGGCTGAGTGCACTTCGCGCCAGCCAGGGACCCTCGCTCGTTCCGCCGGAACTTAGTCACTCGCTCGGGGACCCGTCTGGCGCTCGTGCGTGCAGCCTCGACTGTCGGCGCATTCCCGCAGCGTGGTAGCGGTCATCGATCGGGCGTAGTATCCCGAGGAAATGCTGCTTCGGGAGGGTCGCGATGCGCACCGTCAGACAGTTGCTCGAAGGGAAGAAGCCGGGCTGCGTCACCATCGACGCGGGCGAACCAGTGCGTGCGGCGATCCAGCTCATGGCGGACCATTACATCGGCGCCCTGCCGGTGCTCGAGGACGGCCGCCTTGCCGGCATCGTCTCGGAGCGTGATTACGCGCGCAAGGTCGTGCTGATGGGACGCAAGTCCACGGAGACGACCGTCGGCACGATCATGAGTGCGCCGGTAATCCACGTCGGGCCCGCCCAGACGGTCAACGAGTGCATGAAGCTCATGACGGAGAAGCGCATCCGGCATCTGCCGGTGGTGGATGACGGCAAGCTCGTCGGCGTGATCTCGATCGGGGACCTCGTGAAGGCGGTCATCGACGAGCAGAAGCATGAGATTGAGGACTTGCGGCGGTACATCGCGGGATAGAACCGCAATCGCTCCGCGCTGACTGACCGGGCGGGTCGGCTCGCTCGTTCCGCCGGAACTTAGTCACTCGCTCGCCGCCCGGCCGGTCAACTCGCGCGGAGCGGCGGTTGCACCAGCCTGCAATTGCGCTGCAAGTCGTCGGTTTCTACCAGGCGCCGGTGTTGGGCATGGAGGCCCAGGGCTCGCGCGGTGGCAGGGCGCTGCCCTTCTGGAGAAGCTCGACGGAGATGTTGTCGGGTGAGCGGATAAAGGCCATGCGGCCGTCGCGCGGCGGGCGGTTGATGGTCACGCCGCCGGCGGCGAGTTTTTCGCAGAGCGCGTAGACGTCGTCGACCTCGTAGGCGAGGTGGCCGAAGGCGCGGCCGATCGTGTACGACTCCGGGTCCCAGTTGTAAGTCAGCTCGACCTGCGCTTCGTCGTCGCCGGGCGCCGCCAGGAAGACGAGCGTGAAGCGTCCCTTCTCGTTGTCGATGCGCCGCAGTTCGCGCAGGCCCAGCAGGTCGCGGTAGAAGTGCAGTGACTTGTCGAGGTCGGCGACGCGCACCATCGTGTGCAGGTACTTCATGCCGGCCACGCTAGCATGGCGCCTGCTTCAGGCGAAGCCGAGCGCGAGCCCGGCGATAATGCCTCCGGCAATCACCCAGAGCATGTCGAGGCGCGTCCATTGCAGCGCCGCGAAGGCGGCGACGGCAATCGCGATTGAGCCCCAGTCGGGCGACTCGAACCCTCCTGGAAACAGCACGCTGCGCCCGAAGGCGAGCGCAAGGCTCGCGATCACGCCGACCACCGCCGCTGTGACGCCAGCAAGCGCCGCGGCCAGCCGCCGGTTCTCCGCAAGCCGCAGCACATAGGGCGCGGCCGCGAGGATCACGATGAAAGCGGGCAGGAAAGTTGCCCAGGAGGTAACGAGCGCCGCCAGCGTCGCCGCCCCGCCCGCGCCGTCACTGTCGTGCCAGCCCGCCATGAAACCGATGAACTGCAGCACCATGATCAGCGGCCCGGGTGTCGTCTCGGCGAGCGCGAGGCCCGCGATCGTGTCCGCCTGCGTGACCCATCCCCAGGCCTCGACCGCCTGCTGGTTGACCCAGGCGAGGATCGCGTAGGCGCCGCCGAAGGTGAGCAGCGCTGCGCTCGTGAAGAAACGGTAGAGATGGGCATAAAGCGACTGCGGGCCAGCGGCTGCGGCAATCAGGATTGCCGGGACCGCCCAGAGCACGACGCCGATCGCCACGGTGCGCCAGGGAAACTGCGCGGGTGGTGCCGCCTGCGCGCTGTCGGTCCCGGTTCTTCCCGCCAGCAGGCCTGCGAGCGCCGCGCCAGCCAGCACTAGCGGGAACGGCGCGAGCCTGCCCGCGATCAGCACGAACGCGGCGATCGCGAGCAGCCAGTGCACGGGGTGCTTGAGCGCGCGGCCGGTGATGCGCACGAGTGCCTGCACGATCAGGGCGATCACCGTCGCCTTGAGCCCGGCAAGCGCCGCCGCGACCAGCGGCAGGTCGCCGTGCATGGCGTAGACGAACGAGAGCGCGAGCAGGATGAACATCGAGGGACCGATGAAGCAGAGCCCCGTGACCACGCCCCCCGCCAGGCCGTGCAGTCGCCAGCCGAGCCAGATCGCGAGCTGCAGCGCTTCCGGTCCCGGCAGCAGCATGCAGACGTTGAGCGCCTGCATGAAGCTGCGCTCGTCGATCCAGCGGCGCTCGTCCACGACCTCGCGATGCATGATCGCGATCTGCCCGGCGGGTCCGCCGAAGGAGATGAAGCCGAGCTTCAGCCAGAAGCGAAATGCCTCGCGGCACGAAGGCATCAGGCCTCCGTAATGGGCGAGTACCAGGGCAGGCGCTTGAATTCCTCGATCCACGCGCCGATCGCGGGGTAATCGGACATGCGGTACCCCGCCTCATCCGCGACATGCGTGTAGGCAAAGAGCGCGATGTCCGCGAGCGTGACTTCGTCGCCCACGAGCCAGCGCCTGCCGGTCAGCGCGCGCTCGAGCACCGCGAGCGCATCCGCGCCGCGCTGGAAGCGCTCGATGTACTTTTCGCCGAGCTCCTCGGGCGTCTGCTTGAGCGACTTCAGCCAGAAGCGCACGGTCGCGGCTCCGGGCTCGAGCTGATACTGCTCGAAGCAGAGCCACTGCCAGACCAGCCCGCGCGAGTAGGCGTCCTGCGGCATCAGCTTCGAGCCCTCGGCGAGGAAGTTGATGATCGCGTGGCTCTCGGCGACCGGGCCGCGGTCCGGCACCACCAGTACCGGAATCTTGCCGTTCGGGTTGATGGCGAGGAATTCGGGCGTGCGCGTCGCGCCGGCGACGATGTTCATCTGCACCAGCTCGTAAGGAATGCCGAGCGCCTTCATCGTCAGGCGGCACTTGTAGCCGTTGCCCGAGGGCAGGTAGTCGTAGAGCACGTAGCCCATGAATCAACCTCGCCCCAGCAGGCGGCGCGCCTCGGCGGCGGCGCGAATGCCGGAGAGGTACGCCCCATGCAGCGTGCCGTATGCAGACTGCTCGGTATGCTCGCCGGCGAACACGATTCGCCCGCCTACGGGCCGCGTCAGCAGCGCACGCGCGCCGTAGCGGCCGGGCACGCAGTACGAGTAAGCGCCGCGCGCGTACGGATCCGAGGCCCAGGCCGTGGCTGCGCCCTTGTCGAAGTGCTTGCGCACGTCGCCGCCCAGCATCGCAGTCAGCTCGTCGAGCGCCTGCTCGACGGCGGGGGCCTCGCCCCGCGCTTCGAGGTCGCGCGCAAGGCGGCCGCGCGCGAACGCGACGCAGACGTTTTCGCCCGAGTGGCGAGTCAGGTATCCGAGCCCGCGGCCGTCATCGCGCTTCATGCGCAGGAACTCCGTGGACTCCGAGGGAAAGACGTTGCGCTTGAAGCGCAGGGCGATCTTCTCGAGGATGCCGAGCGGAAGGTCGTGGTGCGCCTGCAGCACTTCTGCCGGCAGATGCGGCGAAAAGATCACCGAGCCCTCGGCGACGATGGCGGAAGGCAAGGCGACGACGGCGACGCGCGCCGTGACGAGGCCCGCCGCGGTGTCAGCGGCGACGCCGCGCCCGCCCCAGCGGATGCGCGTGACCGGAGTTTCAAGCTGCACATCCAGGCCCTTCGCGTAATGCGCAACCAGCGCTCCGAGTCCGCGCGGGGCCATGTAGTCCTCGCCGTCCTCGTCGTACTGGTGAGTATCGAGCGCGGAGAAATTGGCGGGCTCGATGCCTTCCCAGCCCGTGAGCTCGTCCATCGCCATCGGGTACCAGGGATCTGCGAGCGTCTCCTGCGTGAATGCGGCTTCCGCAGGGATGTCGAGGCCGCGGCCGCCTGCGCGCTCGAGTTCGCGCTCCACCCGCTCCGTGATCGCGCGGTAGCCGGCGGTCTCGGCGCCATCCATGCGCCGCGCGCCGTCGTAGACCTCACGTGCGAAACGGTCGGGCTGGATTTCGAAGTCGCTGCGCCGTGCGTAGTCCATCCAGGGATTGATGTTCGAGGCGTGCAGCCAGGAGCAACCGCGATCCCAGGGGACGCCGAGACTGCCATCGGTGACGGCGCGGCCGCCGATGCGGTCGCGCGCCTCCAGCACGAGCACGGAGACGCCCTTCGCCATCAGCTCCTTCGCGGCGACGAGTCCCGCACCACCCGCGCCGATGACGAGCACCTCCGGCGCCGCCGTCGCCGCGAGTGCGCGCGGGGCGAGGCCGCCATACAGCGCGCCTACGCCGAGCCCCTGCAGCAATTGCCTGCGATTCAACACGAGATCGCGCTCCGCCAATGCCTGAGCTTGGCACGATAACTCATCCCGGCATGGGCCGGGCTCGTGGACGGCAGCAGGCGATACTCGAGTTTCAGAGTTCCGGGGAGCGCCGGCGCGACTCGGCGACGCCACGCCGATTCCGCCTTGCGCCCGTTGAAGCAAACAAGTTGGATCGCCGGGTGCGCCGCGAGGAAGGCGGCGAAGTCGTTGACGCGGATGGAGTCCTCGCGGATCGCCGAGTCGAGGCTGCCGGCGCGGGCACAGCTCGCGACGACATCCCAGAGCGCAATGTGGCAGCGCCTGAGCGCAACCTTGCGGCGCGCGTAGGCCGCGTCATGCGCGAAGCCCGCGATCTCGCCGGCGATGCGCCAGAACTGGTTGTGACGGAAGGCGTAATACTCGCCCACGGCGAGCGATGCTTCGCCCGGCATGCTGCCGAGGATCAGGGTGCGCGCGCGGCGGTCGGCGATCGGTGGAAAGGCGTAAAGGCGTTTCATGGTGCCGGGTCGTAGCTTTCGTAGTTTCCCGCAACGCGGGAAACTACGAAAGCTACGACCCGGCACCAAAAGGAAAGGCCCGCCGAAGCGGGCCTTTCGTGAGCAAGCGCTCGATCGCTTACCAG
>Ga0163150_10002978_pt1 | contig 24684 bp, 13 predicted proteins | sample OliLakLV19P2IB_FD_148628 | JGI IMG/M metagenome (GOLD analysis project Ga0163150, IMG submission 148628) | Freshwater microbial mat bacterial communities from Lake Vanda, McMurdo Dry Valleys, Antarctica - Oligotrophic Lake LV.19.P2.IB | ecosystem: Environmental > Aquatic > Freshwater > Lake >...
TGATTGCCTTTGTATGCTTTCTATGCAGCGTACAGATCGTACAACCGTTTATGTGCGATCACGAGATTTATGCAAGGGGCGGAAAGGTGCTCCTCGACGGTGGCCTGCTCTATACAGACTTTATTGATGTGAAGCCTCCGCTCATCTACGAGCTCTTCGCGTTGTGGATGACTGTCGTTGGTTCGTCGAGTGTTGCACTACGCTTGATGGAAGTGTGCCTGCACATCATCACCGCTATTCTGATGTTTCGCACCGTGTATGAACATACACGCTCGCGTGTCTCTGCACATGCTGCGACACTTGCCTTCGGTGCATACATAGCCTCGCTCTGGATGACGTCGACGTTGCAGCCAGAAACGCTGGCCATGCTACCATTACTGTTACTTATTCGAGTAGGTGCACGTTCGTCGGCGACCACAGGTCCAAATGTATCGGTAAGCACAGGTGCACGTTCGTCGGCGACTGTGTCGTGGAAAAGCGCCGTTGCACTTGGTTGTATCGCTGGAGTACTGTTCACGTTAAAGTATCCGCTTGTTTTGGCAGCTGCACCAGTGATATGGATGGTAGCGCGCAGATCTACGGCATGGGTGAAGATGCTAAGTATTGTTACGGTTTCATTCTTGGCTGTTGTTGTGTTGGTATTTGCAGGTGTTTGGTATGATGGTATTGTCGAAGCAATGCAGCGTGTGGCCACGTTTCTATCGGGATATGGCTCTGCGCAGGGTGGTACGACACAGACGTTGAGGCACGGACTCGACAATGTCACCGATTTCATTGCAAACGATATGTCGATGCTGTTTACAACATTCGCACTCGTTGCCGTTGTTGCTGGTATGATGCGTGGTGGAAAGCGCGACCTATTGTTTGTCACAACCGTTTCTGTGATTGTTGCATTGGCCATTTCAATTCTCATTGAACGCAAGTTCAACGTCGCCCACATGCCGCGTCTGATTCCGCCTCTTGCGATTCTCGTTGGTTATGGTTTGCCCATTGTATGGCATGCATGTACACGTGCATGGAAAAACCGCACATTTACTCGTCCGGTGCTCATAGCAATGGCTCTGATTGCCCTGATCCTTAGCCCCCTACCGCGCGTTATCAGGAGTACTTCTGCGTTCGTAATGGTTATCTCGAATCGCAACATTTTAAGCGGAACGACAGACGCTAGCACCGGGATGGCAAACCATGCGGGAGCGCCATCTACTTTTTCTCAGGATGGGTTGATAAGTCACCGGACGATGGACTCGACACTGTCGATTGTACGCGCGGCAAACCCGCGCTCTGTTGTAGTGCTGGGTGAGGCAGGAACGCTCCTGTACTGGTACCTACCAGGTGTCATAAAATCGAAGTTTGCTCAGGCTCACTTCTTTACGTCTACCTACGCTCCAGTAATATGGAACACCGAAGCTCTCCGCGAAGCAGAGGCTGCAGACATCGTGGTGTTGCTCGATGACGATGCGAACAAAAGCATCGCCGGCCATTCGCTAACCACCCGTGACGTACTCTTTCAACGTCCCGAATGGGTTGCCATGTTCGAAGGTCGTACACTCTTACACGAATTCGACCATTGGTCGGTATGGGGCAGATAGTACGAGACTGCAGTCCGTTAATAGTGGCGCTCTAAAGAGATAGTGACCTTTGAAGAGAATAAACCGTCATATTGTCGTATAGCGCCAGACGCTAAGTCAGTGTCTAACAGCAACTTCTGATAATATCAGCCATAATGGCAGATTAAAGTCAATTGGCACGATTTTGCAAGAGTGCGGGGTTCATGCTTGACAACGAATAACAAAAACCATGTACACAAACTACAGGAGAGGCCCCATGGCTGTCATTAAGGTTGATCCATTCCGCGGACTAGATTCTATGATGCGCCGCGTAAACGAGTTCTACGAAGACGTTAACAGAGGCGGCATCCGCTTCGAAGTCGGTGATTTTCAGCCACGCATCGACATAAGCGAAGACGCAACGTCGGTTACCATTCACGCCGAATTGCCGGGAATAAAGAAAGAGGACGTGAAGATTACCATCACAGATCACAATGTGATAACCATTCGTGGCGAGAAGAAACGCGAAGACAGCTCGGCTGAACGGAACTTTATGCGAATCGAGCGGACGTATGGCAGCTTCACACGCTCATTTACACTGCCCGATAATTTGAAGAGTGACCAAGTAAACGCAGCTTTTGATGGTGGTGTATTAACAATTACAATCGCAAAAGCTGAACCAGCGAAACCAAAAGAACAAGAAGTAACCATTTCTTAAATGTCATAAAGAATGACTGGCAGTGTAAACACTGCTGTACCACAACGACAAAACAACGAGGATGCGATGGGAAAAATCATAGGTATTGACCTTGGCACAACCAACTCTGTGGTTGCTGTAATGGAAGGCTCTTCGCCGATTGTAATTGCAAATGCCGAAGGCATGCGCACTACTCCGTCGGTTGTTGGCTTTACCAAGAGCGGCGAACGCATTGTAGGTCAGGGTGCGAAGCGTCAGGCCGTAACAAATCCGGCCAATACAGTCTACTCCATTAAGCGCTTCATGGGTCGCAAGATCGATGAATCCACAGATGAAGCCAAGTCGGTTCCATACAAGGTTGTTGCAGGCGAGAACAACTCTGCGCGTGTCGACATCGACGGTAGAATGTACTCTCCACCCGAAATCTCAGCAATGATTCTACAGAAGATGAAGCAGACTGCCGAAGATTATCTTGGAGAAAAAATTACTGAAGCTGTAATTACAGTACCTGCATACTTCAACGACTCACAACGTCAGGCAACGAAGGATGCGGGCGAGATTGCGGGACTAAACGTTCGACGCATTATTAACGAGCCTACGGCTGCTGCTCTTGCGTACGGACTTGATAAAAAAGGTCAGAATCAGACTGTAGTCGTGTATGACCTTGGCGGTGGAACGTTCGACATTTCGATTCTTGAAATCGGCGATGGTGTATTCGAAGTCAAGTCTACAAACGGCGACACACACCTTGGTGGCGATAACTTCGATCATAGACTCATCGAATTCCTTGCAGACGAATTCAACAAGCAGGAAGGCATCGATCTTCGCAAAGATCCAATGGCCCTACAACGCTTGCGCGAAGCCGCGGAGAAAGCCAAGATCGAGCTGTCGCAGATGCTACAGACCGACGTTAATCTGCCGTTTATTACTGCAACAGCAGAAGGTCCGAAACACCTGAACATTAACATCACACGTGCTCGCTTCGAGCAACTGTGCGCCGATTTGTTCGAGCGTTCGTTAAAGCCATGCGAGAGCGCAATGAAGGACGCAAAGCTTACGCCGTCGCAAATCGATGAGGTAATTCTTGTAGGGGGCTCGACGCGTATTCCGAAGATTCAGGAACTCGTGAAGAACTACTTCGGCAAGGAACCCAACAAGGGTGTGAATCCCGATGAAGTTGTTGCCATTGGCGCTGCAATTCAGGGTGGCGTGCTTGCAGGTGATGTGAAAGACGTGTTGCTACTCGACGTTACGCCGCTCACACTTGGTATCGAAACAATGGGTGGTGTTATGACGCCGATGATTGCAGCGAACACAACCATTCCACACCGTAAGACCGAAACATATTCTACTGCTTCGGATAATCAGCCGAGTGTTGAAATAAACATCCTGCAGGGCGAACGTTCGATGGCAGCAGACAACAAGACACTTGGCAAATTCCATCTCGATGGAATTCCTCCGGCACCACGCGGTGTACCACAGGTCGAAGTAACATTCGACATCGATGCGAATGGTATTCTTAGCGTGAACGCTAAAGACAAAGCAAGTGGCAAGGAGCAGAATGTACGGATTACGGGATCGAGCGGACTCGATAAGAACGACGTAGACCGTATGAAACGCGATGCACAAGATCATGCAGCCGAAGACAAGAAGCGTAAAGAAGAGATTGAGGTTAATAACCAAGCTGACAATCTTGTGTACTCCACAGAGAAGCAACTCAAGGAGTTCGACACCAAGCTCGATGCCGACACGAAGGATGCCATTACAAAGGCGAAGGACAGACTTGCAGATGCGGTTAAGAACAATCCGTCGGACGTACGTGCAGCTATGGATTCGCTTAATCAGCTCTGGAGCGAAGCCTCTTCGAAGATGTATGCCGACACAAGTGCTCAGGGCGACCCAACCAATGGTGGAGCCGAAGGCCAGCCAGGTGCCGGTCCAGAAGCCAACGCCAAGGACGGCAACAAGGTCGAAGACGCAGATTATACCGTCGTAGACGAAAAGTAACCCGCCATTTGGCAGGTGAAACGGCATCTACGTGCAATTCCCATCGCATGGCGCGGATTGTCTCCTAAGTGAGGCAGTCCGCGTTTGCGTTATTACGGTCCGCGTTTGTGTTAAAGCGGTCCGTGTTTGTATTAACGCGGTCCGCGTTTGTGTTAAAGCGGTCCGTGTTTGTATTAACGCGGTCCGCGTTTGTGTTAAAGCGGTCCGCGTTTGCGTTATAATTGCACATGTCAGCTGCAAATCGTTCTAAGACGTTCGAGCTCCACGAGCACACGCCCGTGCAGATCGTCACCTTCTCAACACTCGTACTCGTCTGTACGACTGTCCTTTTTGTATTCGTAGCTGTGCCCCTCATGGATGGATTCTTCGAGTCCTTCCTGCGCAACGCAACCGTACGCGACGGCAGTAGTGTCTCGTATCACATTGCCGAAAACCGTCAGGACGATACGCTTACTACTGGACTTCTAACAACATGGGGCCTTGTTGACGAGCGCGACCTTACCAAGCCCCGTGCGCCGGGCAGCCCCTTACAAGCCGACTACATATTCCGTCCGATCCTCGCCTTCTCACCCCTTGTTGTGGTAGGGGGCTTCGTTCTGGCGGCTCTCCTTACGTGCTTCTTTCCAGGGGGCTACGTGCGACAAAAAATGCAGCGCGAAATTCTAACGATGCTCGACCACTTGTCGTTGTCGCAATACGGCGAGCACACGCCAGAAGAAATACGACAGCTTACGCGCGACATCGCAACAGCGGATTTGCGTCGATTACATGACCTCGCAGAGATCTATCATGTGCCGTATGTAGATCTTGAATTGTTGCAAAGCGCAATACACTGGCGCGATGCAAAGGGCTTTTCACAGTTCATGAAAACACACGACGCAATCAAGTTCTATATGCGCGAGTACTTCACCGAACGTTATAGCAACACGGTGTTGGGCTTTGTGTACATGGGCGCCGCAATTCTGATAATTGTGATTGGCATTCGCGGATTAAAATTTCTACCATCGACAGATCCGAGTATTGTGCTAGGCGCATTGGGCTTAGAATTCATGTTGCTTATTACCTACGCCATGGTAATGATTTACGGAAAGCCCGAAGAGGGTTTGCAACCATCGCCGCCTATTGGTTCGCTCGCCCATTCTAGCAACCAGGGATTACTACTCGATGGTGAGAGCGAACAGGTGTTGCGCGCATTTCTTGCGGTACGACGCGATAATAAGAGTGGAACCCAACCTGAACACGGTAGCGATAGAAGGACTGATTCGTGATGCAGCATTCGCATGCAGCCGCTCTGCCTGGACGTGATGCAGTAAGCAATCGACTGCTTACTGTAGTCGAAACATGGCGAAGTGGTAAGGGTGATGTGTTGTTCTTGTCCGGTGAACCGGGCATGGGCAAGAGTGCGTTACTTACGTGGATCGAAGGCCTGCGCGACGACAAGACCATTGTGCTTCGCGTCGATTGCCGTCCACCCATTGGCACCTTCAACGTCAGCGCAATCGCACCTCTGCAGCCGTTTGGTCTTGCTATTGAACAACTCTATTTGCAGTCGGAAGAAAAAGCACGCAAGAGGCTTGTGCTGAATGTTGGTATGTCTGTGCTGTCTGCAATACCACTTGTTGGCGATTTCATCTATGCATTCAAGGCAGTGTCGCAAGATCTGAATGAATACAAGAAAGAGACTGCAGCACTGCAACAGAAGAAGAAAGCGGCTGTGCAAGATTGCGTAGACACGTTGCGCGAAATAGGACAGCGCACACCGTTCATACTTCTTGTCGACGACGGACATTGGTCGGACTCTCAATCTGTCGAGGTTGTACGTCAGCTTCTTGGTATTGGCGCCGATGTGCCGGTGCTCATTGTATGGACGTTCACTCCATCGATTGTACAGCGCGCAAACGTCCCGTTAGCAACGCTTCTTCGGTCGTCGGCTGCAATAGAACGCACGGTTTCGCTCGAAGCGTTGCCAGCAGACAAAACACTAGCACTTGTGCATTCGCTTGTACCGAATGCACAAATCAGCGACGCAACATTAAAGCGCTTGCATGAGAGGTCCGACGGCATTCCGGGAATACTAACAGAGTATATCAAATACCTGCAGCATGCAGGATTCGTGCAACCCGACGGCACCATTACAAGCGATGCCGTCGATGAATTAGCGGTGAAGTCGAGCGATCACCCCGCAACCGATGTGGTACTGCGCGACATCACCGAAGAAGATGCTGTTGTGTTGTCGTTGTGTGCTGCAGAGGGACGCGAGTTCACTGCCTTCATGGTTTCGGAGTTGCTAAATGTCGACGTAATAACAGCGATTCGCACACTTCGGCGGTTACAGCAATCAACAGGACTCTTTCAGAGCCTTGGAATGCGCACTCGGTACGGTGTAAAAACAACGACCTACGAATTCACGCAGTCATTTGCTTTTACATACTTCCTGCATCGTCCGGAATACGAAGAACGCAAAGCCGTCCATCAGCGCATCACCGACATTCTTTCGCGTGAATACGCAAACGCTCAGCTTGCCGAAGTGCGTCATCAACTAGCGGTGTACATTGCTGCTCACAGCATCGAAGCCGAGGACACCACAACTTCAGAACGCATGTTAGCAGAAACCGCCCAAGCCGCCGACGAAATAGGCGCCCCCGAAATAGCGCGTTTGATTCGAGAGAAGTACATCACGGCTCTCCCAGATTCTGGAATTGCCGACAATGCCGAATCTGTTGAATCTTCAGACGAAGGTCTTTCACCTGTTGTGGCAGCAAATGCATCGGCAAGCGATGTTGTTGCAGACGCAGCCGAAGCACTTTTATCAGGTGATGCTAAAGGGGCGCTGCGCAAGGTGCACGCTCAACTTAATGCAGCGAGTTTGCTTAGTTTACACGAACGCGTAATGCTCACCTGTATGGCAGCACGTGCGAACATCGAGTTAGGCAGGCGCGAAGATGCCGATGTGCTGCTGCGGCAGCTCGATGTGCTGTCGCTCTCTTCTGCCGACCGTTGCACTGTTCTAAACGTGCGTGCCGTAGCATGCGTCAGAAGCGGAAATCCCGAAGAAGCCCGCTCGCTTTTGCGTGAAGCTGCGTCGTTATCAGCAACGCTTCCTGTTGCGTCGCGCATTCTAACGCTTGGCAACATCGTTACAACTCTGCGTGCTGTGCAAGACCCAGACACTGTGCGTTATGAACGTACACTGCGAAAACTTGTCGAGGCTCACGGCTGGGCACGTGTACGTGCGGATCTGCAACTTTGAGTCACAGGGTGAAGTGTCTTGAATACGATTAGTTAGCCCCTTTAACGGACCGTTATGAATGCATCTCATCTAATCGAAGTTTTCACGCGTGCATCAAGACAGAATATCGTTGCACTTGTTATCGCTATTGCCTCCTGTTATGCACTATGTGCGCAAGAGAACATGCACGAGAGGCACATGGAACGCGCACATCCGACACCTTCTGCAACGGCGAACATTCCACTGTTGCCTTGGGTTGTAAGTACTCCGTTCCCGTCGTCGTTTCTCAATGCAAACATGATTGCACCAGAAGCAGATCAGTTACCGGCACAGAACGAGTCGTCTATTGCAATTAATCCGACTAATCCGCTGAATCTTATTGGCTCTGCCGTCGACTATCGCGGCACGAGCTCGACGTGGGCGTATTACACCACAGATGGTGGCAAAACATGGAGCAACGTAAACCTTGGCAAGGTGCGGACTGGCTGGGCTTCGAGTAACGACCCGTCTGTTGCATTTGATACCGACGGACGTGGCTATCTGTGCTACGGTGGCTTTAATCGTACGCTGCCGCAGCTTGGTGAGAATGGTGTGTTCGTAAGCATTACTACAACAGGTGGTAGCACGTGGCATAAAACACACATACCTGTTATTCAGCACATCGGACCCCAAACAGCCGACTCTGCGTTCGAAGACAAGTATTACGTACATGTCGATACCGCTTCGGCTTCGCCCTATAGAGGAAATGTTTACATTCCTTGGAAGCGGGTTATCAACAAGGATTCGTCTACGCAGATTGTACTTGCAAAGAGTACCGATCGTGGCCTTACGTGGACCAAGCCAGTTAATGTAAGCGCAAAATTTTCGCGCACGAGCGAGGACACCACATTCGGACAAAGTTTTCCTCTCGCAAGAACGGGTCCAGACGGCAGCGTGCACCTCGTCTGGAACAGCGGTACCGAGCGCTCAGTGCGCTATGCACGTTCCTCAGATGGTGGTGCAACATGGACTGCGCCGCGCATCATTCACACCTACGCCTCGTTCGGAACGAAGAGCAAAATCGGCACGCAGGTAAACAGTCGCGTAAAGGGTAGCGTGCGTGCAGAGGCTTACCCAACACTTTCAATAGACAACACAAACGGTCCACGTCGCGGATGGCTATATCTCTGCTGGGCAGCGGGTAAGGTGCCCGACATATTCTTCAGTCGTTCGTCTGACAACGGCACAACGTGGAGTGCGCCTGTCATCGTACACTCAGACACGAAGAACGATCAGTTCTGGCCCTGGATGGCAGTCGACCCGACGAGTAGCGGCGACCTCGCAATCATGTACTTCGACTCGCGCGACGACGACGCAAACATTCTCGTGAACACGTACGTGTCTCTTACAACAGACGGTGGTACCACGTGGGTTGACAGACGTATTGGCGATGGTGTGAACGATCTGCGCAACAATCCGTTCGACGGACGCACCTTTGCTGGCGATTACAGTGGCTGCGACTTCCGTGATGGCAAGGTGTACCCATCGTGGGTAGACATGCGCAACACTACTGTAAACATTGCGGACAACGACGTGTACACAGCAGTTGTAGACACACGTGCACCATCGGCTCCAGATTTATTCGACGCACGCATACTTCCTGCACAGCCCACGGTCATTCAGCTCGAGTGGTCAGCGGTGACAACAAGTTCGTTTGGCAAACTACTCGACACATCTGTGTCGCGTTACGTGCTGCGTCGCGAAGGCACGGTCATCGCGACGTTGCCTCTTACAACGCTTGCATACACAGATGCCGGACTTACTGCACACAATCTCTACCATTATTCGCTAACGGTTACAACACCTACAGACACAAGTCTTGCGCGCCTCGACAGTGCTTTTGCAGGGGGCTCGAAGGGTCCAGGTCGGCCTGTAGTCGACAGCGTTGTGTATGTGAGCCAACCCAATCAGAAGACAGCAGTAACGGTGACGATTCCAGCGCTACGTGACGATAGCTTAACACCATTAGTAAACCTTGCAAAGATTCGCATTCGTGCAAGTGAGAAGCAATTCGACATTGTTGTTGCTGTTTCTGATACAGGCCGCACTGTAACGTATGAGATTGATTTGGGCACACGTGGGTGGTTTCATTTCACAGCAGAAGCTATTGACGCTGACGGCAACGTTAGTCCTCTTTCTGATACAGTAGTTGCATATTCTGGCGAACCCCTTCCTGGTTACGAGGCGGAATTGTTTGATAGCCTTCCGCGATACTGGGTACGCCGTGGGTCATGGGGACTGTCACGCTCTTTTGTGCACACTTCGCAGGGCTCGTACACCGAGTCACCTGCTGGCACATATCCTGCGTCGGCTCGCGACACTGTCATACTCTACCCATACGACGTCTCATTGCCACTAGTTGAAGGCTATGTACCACGCATCTCGTGGTATGCTGCGGCATTTGTTGATGCGTTGGATACGGCGTTTATGGACGTATCGTACGCTGGGCTAAACGGACCTTGGGAGCCAGTAGCTTGGTGGAATGCATCGCAAGACGCGAGGTGGACCGATACTACGAAAGGTGATGACGCATGGCGGTATGGTTTCTTCGAAGCCAAATCTGGTCAGGCACTTCTGCGTCTTCGATTTCGATCGAATCTTACCCGTCAGTCGGATGGCTTTTATATAGACGACCTTCTTTTCGACGCTGCGCTAACGAGTGTCGACGACGACGCAGGCTCAAGCCCCTTGGCTTCGGCCCCTTACCCAAACCCAGCTTCATCGCATGTTGCGTTCGGGCTAACGCATGAAGGTATCGTAGATAATGTGCGAGTAACCGATTTAACCGGAATGCAAGTAGATGCGGGCTGGAAGCAGCACGACCATACGGTTGTTGCAGACGTGCGCGCATTACCACCGGGCGTATACGCCATATCGTTGCGTAGTGGTGTACGCGTATCGACGTCGCTTGTGCGTGTTGTGCGCTAGTACCCCGCATACGTGTGTATGCGATTGCGTAGTGTGCTAGTCGCCTTTAAGGCGGAACGTAATTGTGGTGCCCTTGCCCACTTCGCTGCTGACTTCGAATGGCGCTTGGTGCGCTTCGAGGATGTGCTTAACGATTGCAAGGCCAAGGCCTGTGCCGCCCACGAGACGTGAGCGATCTTTATCGACGCGATAGAAGCGTTCGAAGATGCGCGTGCTGTCTTCGATTGGAATACCGATGCCTGTGTCGGAGACAGATACGCGGATGAGTCCTTGTTGCTCTTGTTTTGCGCAAACGATGACCGTACCACCGACCACGTTGTACTTGATAGCGTTGTCTATAAGATTAGTTAGTACCTGCGTCAAGCGTTCTTTATCGCCATAACACATTACTTCTGTGGACATCGCGGGGTCTGCGTTTACGGCTACGTTGCGTTGCGTTGCTCGAATCTCTGTGGAATGAACAAGTTCGCGAATGAGTTCGCTCATGTTGAAATAGCGAAAACTCAGGCGTAGCTCACCACTTTCGATGCGTGAGATGTCTATGAGATCGCTAAGAAGTGCGTTCAATCGCAATGCATTTGTGTGCGCTTTGCCTAGAAACTGACGGCTTACTGCTGGGTCGTCCATAGCACCGTCTAGCAGCGTTTCTAAATAACCCTGCACGCTAAAAATAGGTGTGCGCAACTCGTGTGAAACGTTAGCTACGAACTCGCTGCGTACGCGTTCAAGGCGACGCATTTCATTGATGTCTTTTGTTGCTTTCTCTGCAAGACGATTTACGGCCTGCGCAACGAGCTGCACGTCGAGGAAGGCATCGTCTTGTAGCGCAATACGTCCAGACACCGCACCTTCGGTAATAGCGGTAGTAACCTTCGTTATTTCATCGAGCGGACCTAGCAGTCGTTTTTCTATACCACGCGCATAGAGGAGCATGCACACAACCGTGGTGCAGACAACAACGCCTAGGTACAAGAGAACATGCGTAACATCTAGGTGTTCTTTGAGAATGAACAGACCTACGAGACTAACGCCAATCAGTGAGAACGTTAGCCAGAAGAACGAGAAACCGCGAAGCGTAGGTCGCCGCATGTTAGGGGCCATGCAACAAAGTTAGGCGTGATCTCTGAAGCGATAGCCAACACCCTTCACCGTTTCGATCCAATGCGAGTAATCGCCCAGCTTTTCACGGATCTTCGATACATGCACATCGACGGTTCTATCGATAACGTACACGCTTTCACCCCAGATGCGGCGAAGTAATGCCTCGCGCGTGAACACCTTGCCACGGTTCGATGCCAGGAAGGCAAGCAGTTCAAATTCCTTCTTAGGGAAGAAACTCTCCTTGTTGTCGATGCGCACGGTGTAGTTCTGTCTATTTACCTCGAGTGAGCCTATACGCATCACTTCTGGCGCCGCAATGGTCTCAGTACGTATTTTCTCGGAGCCCCGCCTCAGGAGGGTCTTTACCCGCGCAAGTAGCACTCTCGGGCTTACAGGTTTTTGGATGTAATCATCCGCGCCCAGCTCAAGGCCCAGGATTTGGTCGATCTCGCCCGATTTGGCAGTCAGAAAGACAATGGCAGAGGCCGTGGTGTTCGGGTTCTGGCGTAGCGCTCTACAAACTTCGAATCCGTCCATTCCAGGCATCATGATGTCTAGAATCACAAGATCGGGCCGCTCTTTCTCTGCTTTTTCGACGGCGGCTATGCCATTCGACGCTGAAAAGACTTTGTAGCCTTCCTTGCCAAGATTGTAGGATATAAGGTCGACGATATCTTGCTCGTCGTCTACTACGAGTATCTTCTTTTCCATGGTGCCTTCCTGACCTAAAGGTCAGTTACAAACTTACAGCAAAGCCAAGCGTATGAATGCGTTACGAAAACGTAACATCATGGTATCACAGGTCAATTCGGGTTGTATTTTTCCGTGCACAAATGTGTACGCACCGCCGATATAGCCTCTTGATTTTACCCCTCGTTCTACTTGCACTTGCGAGTACGGAATCGAGGGCGCAACGTCAGGCATGGAATTGGTATTTCGGTGACAAAGTTGGGCTGACGTTTCGCAATGGGATTGGTGAACCTCTTGCAGATGGACAGTTGCAAACCAACGAAGGGTCATCTTCGATGTCCGACCCCGCAACTGGTTCTTTACTGTTCTACACCGATGGCGTAAAGGTATACAATCGCCTGCACGAAGTTATGTTGAATGGTACAGGGCTGAACGGCGATCCCTCGACAAGTCAAAGTGCTATTATCGTTCCCGCACCCGGATCGTCATCGCTCTACTACATTTTCAATCCTGCACCAGTTACCTCTACAGCGTTAAATGGACGCTGTTACTGTCTTTACTATTCTGTTGTTGATATGCGTGGTGGTGATGGCTATGGTGAAGTCGTTACCAAAAATCAGCATCTGTATGACGATGTCACAGAACACATAGCAGCTGTAGCAGATTGTAAAAACGAAGGCTGGTGGATAGTAGTACGCAGTCGAAAAACACGACACTTCTTTTCGTTTCATGTCGAGCGTGGTCGTGTTAATCCGCTTCCAACAATCAGTGATGCAGGCAATCCTTTACTTGTTGTTGAGAATGCCGGCAACATGCATATCTCGCCAGATGGACGCAAACTTGTAATCACGTCTATCTCAGGTAATTCGCAACTGTATGACTTCGATGTTTCTACCGGCAAGGTTCTGAATGCTGTAAGCCTATTCCCGCCGTCAAATCTCGGTGCACACTATGGCGCAGCGTTTTCTCGCGATGGCCGCCGCGTCTACATTGCTGTATCGGTATCCAGTGGCTTCGTTCCTACAAGGATCTATCAGTTTAACGCCGCGGCTTCTACAGCAATAGAAATTCAGAACTCTATAGCAGTGGTCGGACTACTTCCGAATAATAATGAATGGACGCCGATGCAATTGGGTCCGGATGGCCGCATCTACATCGGACGTCCGAAGCAGCCATACCTGGCCATGATTTCGGATGCCGAAAAATCTGCCGACAGCATCCGTTTTCAAGACAGCGTTATTAACCTTGGCAACCTTTGTCGCAATGGTCTACCGACCTTCGTTGCCAACTACCTGGGGACTGGTAGCGTAACCAGTGTGTATTGTCAATCACCCGAAGCAGGATTCGCAACAGACAGTGGCTGCGTTGGCACGTGCTTAACGTTCCCAGATCAAAGTGTGGGAAGAGTCGACACGTATGAATGGGTCTTTGAGGGGGCTACACCGCGGACATCCGATCGTAAAGATCCCGGTCTAATCTGTTACCCTGCCGCAGGCGTGTTTGCGGTTAGACTTGTTGTTAGAAATCCTTTCGGTGAAGACACAGCGACCGCCATTGTCAACATTCGGCCACGTCCAGATGTCGAGGTAGACTCGGTGCTCGAAATCTGTCCGGGCCAAAGCGTTCGCCTTAATGCTCAAGGCGCCACCTCGTACAGATGGGAACCATCGAGAACGCTCGACAACCCATCCTCGCCAACACCGGTTGCCACGCCAACCTCAACAACACGCTACACCGTTATTGGCGCGGGTGCAAACACCTGCATGGACACAGCAACAGTGCTCGTACGTGTGCGCGCGCTAGGTGGTGGTACAGATAAGACAATGTGTATCGGTGGCGAAGTTATTCTGGATGGGTTCGGCGCTGACTCGTACGCATGGACTCCGACAACAGGTCTCTCGGATGCAACAGCACCAAGACCCCTTGCCAGACCCTTGCAGACAACTACATACTACGTACGATTGCGAGCGGGAATTTGCGAAGTAGAAGACACCGTTGTTGTGAATGTTGTAGACACATTTAGTGTTACGATAGCTGGAGCAATAGAAACATGTGCGGGCATTGGTGTGCCAGTAACAGTCTCGGGCGGCAGTTTTCATCGGTGGTGGCCAACACTGGGAGTTGCGGATACAACTTCTTCTAGCACCGTTATACGTCCGTTAATCACAACAACGTATTTCGTCGAAGCACGCTCGGGCGATTGCATCGATACGGCAAGCATAACAATCACTGTAGTCGAAGGCGTACAAATATCGGCAGGCAATGATGCGAGCTCGTGTGAAGGCAGCCCTGTGTTTCTTCTTGCTACGCTATCGGGTACTGGGGTCAATGGTACACGTGTTGCTTGGACTCCATCGGCCGGACTTGACAAGGACACTGGCCTGAGCGTTATTGCACTTCCAACGCAGAACACTGAGTATATCGTTAAGGCGGTCGACCCGAATGGTTGCATTTCTTACGATACTGTTTTGGTAGATGTAAAATCGACTCCGTCGATTTCTGCTGGACAGGATATTGGCATTTGTAGTGGAGGCTCGATACAACTGTTCGTAAGCGGAGATGCCGACGAATACTCGTGGCTGCCTGTCTCTGGATTAAACGATCCAACCTCCCCAGCACCAGTGGCCTCTCCTGGTGTATCAACTACGTACATCGTGACCGGTCGGACAGGATCGTGCACAGTTTCTGACACCATTCGTGTTGACGTGTCATCATTAAATCTAAAGCTCAGTTCCGACACATCGATATGCATCGGGTCTGAAGTTACACTTGTAGCAGAAGGTGCTTCGCGATACGAGTGGTCTCCAGTCGATGGATTAAGCGATCCGACAATTGCTACACCTGTTGCTTCTCCTAGCGTTACAACCACGTACCTCGTACGTGGAACAGATGCATTCGGCTGTGAGAGCGTCAAAATTGTTCGCATAGGCATTCTTGATGCGCTACCACTTACACTCATCGCTGAATCTGCATCTGCACAAGCAGGTACAGAAAATCTTGGAATCCCAGTCTATGTAGAGGTCGACGAGGCACTGCTACCATTACACGTAGACACGTTGTTTGCAGAATTGCTCACAGATGTTTCGGTGTTCATGCCGAGTAGTGTCGATCGCGGAACGTATACGTCTTCCCTACCGATAGGTAGTTCAGATCGAGTTACTCGCATCAGATTGACAGACGTTCGCATTGTGTCACCCCGACAAAAGATTACCGAAGTGCGTGGCCTTGTACTTGCAGGTAACGTGCAAGTGGCGTCGCTGCGCTGGGGAAGAGTTTCTTGGAAGCACCTTATATGTCCGGTTACAAGCACCGAAGGTGGCTTCCTATTTGTGTCGGGCTGCAACCTTGCAAGCCGCGTAGTGCGTCAGTTCAGCACAGCAGCACTTACGATGCATGTGTTACCAGAAGACAACGCAATCGTACTCGATATCGTAGGCAACGAGCCGGGTCCGTACAACATGCGCATCGTTGGCGTAGACGGACGCATCGTGTTGGACGAGAGCGTAGCAACAGGTATTAACGAGCTCGACATGTCTGGCGTTGGGGCTGGCCTATACTTTGTTATGTTCAGCACACCCATTCGCACAGAGACCGTTCCTCTTTCCTGGCTGCGATAATTAAAGAGGTTTACAACCTTTCGCTGGCAGCTCTAACTAAAGAGGTTTAAAACCTTCGAAAGCCTGAAGGCAGTTATTGCAGTAGTGTAATGACCTGCAAAGGGTCGGTCCGAAGGGGCTTTTCATTGTGGTGTTACGTGAGCCGCAGAACGGACATGCAGTGTCGTTAAGTACATCGAGTTCGAACTCAACCGTGTAGGGCTGTGGTGGAGCGAGTCCGTGCTTGAGGAGTGCAGCACGTCCGCGTTCACTAACTCTGTTCGTAGACCACGGTATGTCGTAATTCACCTCTACGTGTACGTCATCTGCACCAAGGGTACGTAATGCGGTCTCGACATCTCGCTTCATAATGTCGATGGCCGGACATCCCACGAATGTTGGTGTAATGACTACGTTGATAACGTTATTTATTATCTCGATCTTCGTAACAATACCGAGGTCGACTACACTTATCGTGGGTATCTCGGGATCTTTTACGTCCTGTAACGCGAGTAGGATGTCGTCGACTGTCATCTTACCATTCCGCGGAAGGGTCAATGCGAAACACTTCGTTCATCTCATCAAGGAGAGGTTTGAGGTGTTCGGTATGATAACCTTTTCTACCGCCCAGTACAGCCGTCGTGTTCGTTGGAATAGTCAGATGTGCTGCTGCGCATCGTTCGGTTACAAACTCTAACCACGCAGATTGCAAAACGTCTTCGCCCACAAATACACCGTCAGCGATAAGAGCCCCTTCGGCGGCTCCATGTTCAAATATTCCGAGCGCGTATGGCCATGCTTTGTCGAGAGCCGTTTGCATGAGTATCCGACTTTCTTCGTTGCCTTGCGCTCCGAGCTGCACTAACCACGTCTGTGCGTGATAGACATGGTACTTTACTTCGCCCTGAATTTTTGCAGCAAGCTTGGCAAGAGGCTCAAACGAAGACTGCTGGAGGAATTGCCAGCGAATTAATTCCGACGCATCGAAGAGGAAATGACGTACTAGTGAAAAGTCGTAGCCGCCGTTTGGTAGTTCGACAAATTGGCAGCATTTGAATTGGTCTTCGGTACGTCCAAATGCAATCGCATCGGCGTTGGGTTCGCCAAGCTTTTCGTGCAGGATTTTGAACAAGGCATTTGCATGTCCCATTTTGTCCTGAGCAATCGAAGAGAATGCAATGTCTTCTTCGAGCAACGGACCGAATCCGGTCCACTCAGAATGTCGATGAGCCAGAATAAGCGAATCGTCCGCTACGCGAAAGAGTAAATCCTTCAATGCTTCGGTATTCAATCCGCTACTCTTCTGTGCTCCGGCGCGTTTGTTCTCATTACTCATTTCTTCGTCCCTAGCTGTTGTCGTTTCTTATAATCTTCTACTTTGTTGCGCACCATGTAGGCACTAACCTCGCGGTACTTTTTGTCGGGAGTGGTTTCGAAGACATCGCTGTCCTCGGCACGCATCGTTAGAATCGCACCCGTATCAACTACCCAAATGTTCGTCGTCTGTCCACGACGTCCGTAGGTTTCCTTCGCAAGCACAAGCGCCATTTCGGCATTTGGGGCATGCACACAACCAACGTGTGTATGATGTGCGCCCGACTTCGCCTGATGAAAAACTTCGTACGTCTGAAACTGATCGAGATCGGGCTTCGGTTCGGATGTTATTTCCGGATCGGCCTGAATCTGCAGACGTGTAACGCGTGGGTCGAGAGATACTATAATGGCCATAGCCACAAAGTTACGTTAAGGAGCGGCCTTTGACGAAGGGGGCCTTACGTTAAGGAGCGGCCTTTGACGAAGGGGGCCTTACGTTAAGGAGCGGCCTTGACGAAGGGGAGGTGGCGCAGGACGGTGTCGTTGGATAGCGTTACGGCAATCGCATACGCCCCGGGAATGAGGTGCTGGATGTCCGACTCGATGTTCGTGACGTCTTCAGAGCCCTCGCGAAAGCTTACCACATTGGCCACCGCCACGATTTGTCCGAGGGTGTTAACGATGTTTGCCGATACTGGCAACGCCGAAGTTCCCGCAGCATCGGATGTGGCTCTGACCTGCAGGCGTATGTTTCCAGTGGCAGGTACGGGGAAGGGGTTCGAAAGTCGGTACGACGAACCAGCACGGTAGATGAACGCCCCTACCGGCACATTGCAGCGCGATATACCATCGAAAAAATTCCCAAAGCCATGGCTACGCACTGGTAGAAACGACGACGAGCACGTATCGGGTATTTCGAGCGTATCGTAAACAAAGCCAGTATCTAGAACAGAGCAACAGATCGAAAGTGAAAGTGTGCTGAGTGGACCTATAACGAGTGGAAGTTGTGCAAGAGGCACACTGCAAAACACATTACGTAGAAGGTGCGGTTCGCGCAAAACCAGCATTGTACTGTCTGAAAGATTCCGAATTGTAATCGAAACACACTTCTGGTCTCCAACAACATGATCTGGTATAACAATGTCAGAACTACCAGGTAGAATCTGTACTTCAATCTGATTGCGAATGTTGAGCACCGTTACGAATACAGAATCGGACGTACCAATACATCCAGCGTCGTCTACGACGCGGACCGCGTATTGTCCCTGTGTCTTAACAACAATGTCTTTCGTCGTCTCACCTGTCGACCACAGATACTCTACAAATCCACCTGGCGCGGACAACGTTGCAGAATCGTCGATGCAGAATGTTAGCGGATGATTTGTGGTAACTGCAGGCTTCACCGGAGGTCGAATACTAACCACGTATGGCGCAGATACACGCGTGCAGCCGTTTGTGTCGACGGTTGTAACGACGTAATCACCGGCTTGCGAAACCGTAATACTCTCCGAAGTAGAGCCCTGAGACCAGGCCCAGGATGCGTACGGACCTTGTGCACGAAGCACGACGCTATCGCCAAAACATACCTTTGGTTTCGAGGCAAGAATCTTGGGAGTTGTTGCGGGGTAGATATAAATATTCACCGTGTCGAGGCTGACGAAACATGTTATGGGGTCTAAGGCCGTAATAACGTATTTACCAGCATTGCTTAGTATTCTCTGGTCGCCCTGAACACCATCTGTCCAAGAATAATTCACAAGACCCTTGCTGCCCCTTACCAACACAGATTCACCTTCACACATTTTTATGGTGTCCTGAGGTGGATCGAGAGTTACGAGAGTTGGCGGTCTGTCGAAGATTGAGCGATAGATTCCTTCGCCTGCAATCCATCCGTTGTTAGGATTGATGAAGTAAATGTCGTCGGAGCTACCTTCGATACCGCAGTTGCGAAGTTGCCACGACGCGCCTGCATTGTCGGTGTAATACACAGCACGGCCAGTGCCGACCCCCCATCCATGTTGTTCGTCGATAAGGAACGAACCGAACATCATGTTACCAGTTTGGAACTCAGACCACGAGCTGCCATTGGTACTTGTCCATCGCAGCGATCCGCCCTCACCGAGCATTCCGCTGCAATCGTTGCCAGCGGTAGGCAAGAGAAACGTCGAGTTGATGTTCGTGATTTCTTCGGTCCAGTATTTCGGTCCGGTTCCTGTAAACACATTCCAAGTACGACCGAAGTCGTTTGTGCGCCAGATGATGCCGCTGCTTGATGCGAATCCAGAGCCGTTACGATAGATAATGCCGTCGGAAAGACCACTACTAGATACTTGTCCGAGAAACACCGTCCACGACGAGCCCCCATCAGTTGTTCTAAAGAACTTCTGAAGTCCGCCACACCCATCCACGAAATAGAGTCCTTCGAGCTCATTCAAGAAGAAGCAGCCCCATCCTTGTTCGATAGTTCTGTCCATCTGGAACGGTGTTACGTCCCGAAACGATCGGCCGCCATCGGTACTTCTATAAATGCCGCCGGGTCCAGAGACGTACCCAACACTTGGGTTCAAAAACATGACGCTTTCAAAAAAGCGCTCAGGAAGCATTGTCCCCGCCCACGTCAGTCCACCGTCCGTCGTTCGAATTACAGCACGTTCCTGACTGCATGCCCAGCCATAATTCGGATTGCTCTCAAGAAACTGAATGTCGAGATAGTACTCTGTGTCGTACGGCGCGGGCAATGCAACTTTCTGCCACTGAGCATACACTGGCGCACCTGCAATCATAGTGCCTATAAGTGCGCCCAGACATACATTCATTACATACAGTGGCAGGGGGCGCAAAGGGTCTTTCAGAATTAAATGTTCAACGGCTGTCACATATTGCACAACGATTGTACATAGCGCACTTCGACTCTTACAGTACAACGATCGTTCACTAGCGTGCGATGATTGTGCGACCTCGTAAGACGCTGCCAGCACCAGAAATTGCTACAACGTAAGAGCCTGCAGGTGCTTGTAGGCCCGACGATGTAGTGCCGTTCCAAACATAGCGCAGTTCGTTGGTCGATGGGGTAACGATGTCAGAAAAAATCATTGTGCCTGTAAGGTCCAGAACATTTACCGTATACACAGCGCCTGGCGTCGACACAGCCGAAAATGTCACCTCATCGTGTGCAGGTACAGGTGCGATTCCGATTGCAGCCAATGGGTTCTGCTGTACATCTTCTACCCCATTTGTTGGCGTCACTCGAACACGAAGCACCGGCGCCCAGTTCCACTCGTCGGCGGTTGATCGTTGTCCGTCGCCATTCACTGCGTTCGAGATTGCACGCAGAAAGTACAGACCGGGCTCTACAGGGGCAACCCATTTGAACATGAAGGTCACTACGTTATCTGCAAATGGTACTGGCGTAAAGTGTGTTAGTTCAGGTCCCAAGAGCTGAAGATTTCCACCACTCACTGTTTGTAGTGCTCCGGCATTTGTACCACCGGTTTCAGTGGTTTTGGCGGCGATATTTACACCAGCGGCCAAGGCTGTTTCATGGTTCACAACAACATTAAAAGTTGTTGTAGATCCGGTTGCAACGGTAATCGAATCTAAAAGTGGGGAGAAGATTTCGTCCATAAACATCACAAAAGTGTTCGTATTCCCTCCACCACCGTGACACTGAGCAGTACCACACCCTGTGGCGCCAAGACCCTTTCCGGTACGTCCAATTTGTCCCCCAGAATTTGCCGTCATCGCAATTGGGGCGAACACTATCGCAGTAAATATTAGCAAAGCAAGAAATCGAGTCTTCATATACAGATCCTTTGAAATTGGGTGTCGTGTGAGCTTGTGAGCTTGTGAGCTTGTGATTGTGAGCTTGTGTGAGGACGGGGTTCTAGATAACAACTCGCGACGTTGTGTTACATCTCTCGAGGAAGCAACAGAGTGTTAGTTAGAATTGATCCACATGCGACCGCTGATAGGACCTGCCGATGATTATTATGGCCCAAAAAAAAGGGCGCACCGAAGTGCGCCCTTTGTGTTCGAAAGCTGTCGTCAGGATTATTGACGAACGAGGCGGACGGTCCAACGTTCGTTACCGGACGTTAGGATTACGCTGTAGACTCCGCTTGCAAGATCACCGAGATGACTTGATGTACGGAATTTGCCGCCAGTTGTGTTGTCGTTGATTGTAAGCACGGACTGACCGATTGCGTTGATTACATCGACACGAACTGAACCAGCTTGGCTGATTTCGGTTTCGATCGTGAATTCACCGCTTGTTGGGTTCGGGAAGACGCGCATTTCAGCTACGTAACCTGCAGTTACATCATCGACACCCGTTGTGATATAGTCAAACGGATCAGAGATGTTCGTACAAGTGTTCGCATCTGTGATTTCAACACGGTAGATACCGGCAACACTTGGAATGTAGACAACATTCGTTGCGTTTACGATAACCACTCCATTGCGGAACCATTGGTACGCAGTTGCAGCACCGGCAGCTATGAGACTGTCGCCTCTACGATCGATGGTTGGCTTGGCAGGTGTCGGGAATACTGTTACAGCCGTTGTGTTTGATGTCGCAGCACACAACGAGTTGTCTGTTACAGTAACCGTGTACGATCCGCTTTGTGTTACAGTGATCGAACGATCTGTTGAACCGTTAGACCAGATGTAGTTAGCGAAGCCAGTTGGAGCAGCAAGTGTTACTGAGCCACCTTGACAGAATGATGTTGGACCAGAAGCAGTTACTGTTGGAGGAGTAACGCTGCTAAGAACAACACGAACTGTGTCGGATGAGCCTGGGCAGCCGTTCACATCAGATACCGTTACATAGACTGTATCGGAAACCTTGATGAAGATCGTGCGACCTGTGCCATACACTTCGCCACGTGAAGAGAACCATGTGTACGATGGATATCCAGCCGGTGCGCGAACTTCAACGCTGTCGCCGCCACAGATCGTTGTCGAGCCGATTACCGTTAGGACTGGGCTTGGACGTGGATTGACGAATACATCTACTTCTGTCGATGTACCTGTGCAACCGTTGTTGTCTGCCACTGTTACTGTGTATGTACCTGATTGCGTTACAACGATAGACTGCGTTGTTGCGCCAGTCGACCAGAGGTATGCAGTGAATCCGCTAGGAGCAGAGAGCGTGATGCTTCCACCTTCGCAGAATGTTGTTGGACCAGTTGTCGTGATGATCGGCAGCGACGATGGGAATACGTTAACCGTAATCGTATCTGACGAGTTCGAGCATCCGTTTACATCTGTTACAAGAACATAGTACGTACCGGTTGAGCGAACCACAATCGAGCGGCCCGTTTCGCCAGTGTTCCAGACGTATGAAGAGAATCCGATAGGAGCAGTGAGAGTAACGTCGCCACCTTGACAGAACGTTGTCGGGCCAGAGGCCGTGATCATTACTGTTGGTATTGAGTTAACTGTCACTGTGATCGTATTCATCGCTGTACAACCTGTTGCGATGGTTGTCTCTGTGAGCGTCAGGGTATGTGAACCTGGAAGAGTCCATTCAACCGTGATGTTCGGCGTGCCTTGTCCGGTGCGAATGATGTTGCCACCACTAAGCGTCCATGTGTACGAATTACCAGGGATTCCAGCAGAGCTGTAACCATGGATCGTGTTTTGGCAAACCGATAGAGGACCAGCGATAACTGGATTTGGAAGCGGGTTGATCGTAGCTACGAACGAACCTGTGCTTGTGCAGTTGAACGTTGTGGTTAGAACGACTGTGATTGTACCAGTTGTAGGTACAGTCGAAGTGTTCGACCAGCGTGCAACTACGGCGTTTGTTCCTTGACCGCTAACGATTGTGCCGTTCGACGTTGTCGTCCACGTGTATGTCACGCCTGCTACTGCTGGTGTGGTATACGTTACGTTGTTGAGTGTCGGAGGCACGTCGTTTACATCCGATGCGCAGACCGGATTGATGCTAGCTGTAATCGTCACAGCTGGCGGGTTCGGACGAACTGTCAGGTTGAGCGTGTTAGCTGTCTGACATGAACCAGCTGGAAGAACCGCAGCTACAGATTCATTGACAGAGACGCTGCCCGAGAATGTTGCTGGGAAGACCAAGCTGCCCCATGTTACAGAGAACTGGTTCGGGCTGCCAGGAACTACGAATGACGTTGTTCCAGCAGGTCCGTTCACTGTCCATGTATATGTATTGCCTGTTACGAATGGCGTTGTGTAGACAGTCGTTGCACCAGCGCAAGGATTAATGTTTCCAGTAATCAATGGCGTTGGGACTGGACGTTTGTCGATCGTATCAAGATCTGAGCCTGAGCATGTGCTGCCTGGGATCGTTTCTGTGATACCAATCGTGCCCATTCCTGCCGAGCCCCACGTGACGTTAAGGTTCGGAGTATTCTGACCACTTACAATCGAGCCACCTGTTACTGTCCAGAAGAAGACGTTACCCGGAGTTGGCGTCACGCTGTACATGTGTGTGCTGCCTGCGCAGACAACACCCGGACGTGCCGTTGTCGGAGTTCCGTATCCTGTTGTGGATGTGATAGCAGGAGTTGGAATCGGGTTAACACGTACTTGGATCGACGCCGTTCCAACGCAGTTGCCGCTGTTGGACGTTTCCGTTACAGTAAGTGTATGAAGACCCGTTTGAATCCACTGCAGCGTTATCGAGTTGCTTGTATTCCAACCGTTGACAGCAGCAAAGACCGGTACAGGAGAGCCTACAGCTGGAGTGATCGCCCATGAATACGTGTTTCCGGCCACGAATGGCGTAGAGTGTGTATGGATGGTGTTGATACAAACCACAGTCGGACCTGAGATAACTGGTGTTGGCTTGGCTTCGACGGCTACGTTCAGTGTATTCGTAAACGTACACATTGAAAGAGCTGTTGTCGATTCCGTCAGCGTCAGCGTTTGATTGCCAACAGCTGTCCATTCAATAACCGTCGAATTCGTTGCTTGTCCGCTCTGGATGTTACCACCCGTTACGTTCCACAAGTAGGTCGAACCGGCGTTGTTGGTTACTGCATACGTGATGTTGTCACCTGTGCATGCTTGGTTCGCATTGCCAGCAGGAGAAACACGTGCAATTGGATTAGCAACTGGCTGACGATGAACAGTTACCGTTACCGACGCAGTTCCTGTACAGTTACCAGATGGCGACGTTTCCGTTACCGTTACTGTTGCTGAGAAGGTTGTGCTTGGCGTTGGGTTGTTCCACGTGATTTGGATTGCATTCGAAGTAGCAGAAGACGTAATTGTACCATGCGCTGGGTTAGCTATGGTCCAGAGATACGTGTTGCCTGCTGCAGGCGGAGTCGAGTAGTTCTGTACGGAGTTACCACACACAACTGTCGCGCCAGTGATCGATGGATTTGGCTTGGCTTCGATACCAACCAGTAGAGTTGCTGTAGCAGCGCAAGCAGGATTTCCTGCTGTTGTTTCTGTTACCGACAGCGAGCCGTTACCAGCTACTGTCCATTCAACTACTACCGAGTTCGTTGTTGATGTGCCCTGGATGTTGCCACCCGTTACAATCCACTGATAGGT
>Ga0163150_10002979_pt1 | contig 24654 bp, 19 predicted proteins | sample OliLakLV19P2IB_FD_148628 | JGI IMG/M metagenome (GOLD analysis project Ga0163150, IMG submission 148628) | Freshwater microbial mat bacterial communities from Lake Vanda, McMurdo Dry Valleys, Antarctica - Oligotrophic Lake LV.19.P2.IB | ecosystem: Environmental > Aquatic > Freshwater > Lake >...
TTGCGTCGCACCGCGCCGTCGTTTAGCCTCAATTCCAACCACCTCCGGCCGCCCGATCCGCTGACCATGGGGTTATTGAGCAGTTACCGGGCTGCAGTGGCGGAAATTGAGGGTCCCGATTCCGGGTTATCCCTGGCTGCGGATCCAGAGGCGGAAGAAGCGGTCGGTGATTACGAACGAGGATTCTTCCCGGTCGATGATGTCTTTCGGCAAGAGGGAGCCTGCCGCCCGTTGCGAGTTGGAGGCGGTGCGAAGTCCATAGCGACGGGTGAAATCTGACGAAAACGGTTTTGGCGGCTCGTCACTTCCCGCCAGTCCCCGAAGCAGCCTTTGCTCATTCTTTGTTAGCGATTCCCAAAGCGTAATATAGGCATGGCTTTCGCGCCGCAATAAATCGCCAATCGCATTGTCGATACAGGCCTGATCTACCGTGCCGCCTGGTTCGGTCATGGACCATACGACATGGCAAAGGTGCTGGGTGTAAAAAGGATGGCCTTCCGTTTTTTCGCAGAGTTGCGATACCGTCAACTCATCGATGGTTTTGTTGGCTTTGCGAAATCGCGTTGTGACAAATGGCAGCCAGTGCCTGGCGGCGATTGGGCCGATCGGATAGTGGGCAGCTGCCCGGTACAATGGTCGGGCATGTTCGAGAAACATTTTCTGAAGCAGATGCTTCCGGCTCCCCAGGAACAGCCACGCCACATTCGTCTGATGCTGGATGGAACTTCTCAGCTGGCGTTCGGCCAGGTCGTCATCGTATTGCAGGATCTGCTGGAATTCGTCCAGTACGACAACAACAGTCTTTCCGGTTCGTTGAGCCAGTTCCTGGGGAGCGTTGAGGATTTCGATCAGATCAGGTTTTGCGGCCGTTCGTCCTTCCAGTCCAAACTCGATCGTCGGCTTCCCGGCGTCGTCCATGGTCAGGCTGGGTCGCAGCCGGCCAAAAAGTGACGTGGCCAATTCCAGCATCCGCGAGGTTCTGAAAGCGGCGGCCATGGTAATTGCTTTTGCCAGCGACGTTGCAAACGAAACGGAACCGTCGGTCGGCCACAAATCAACATAGACCGGAATACATTTTTTCGATGGCAGTTTGGCCAGAGCCTGAAAAACAAGAGATGTCTTGCCCATCCTCCGTTCGGCATACAGAAAACACCGCCCCGCCGAACGCATCGTTTCGCTCAGATCAGCGATTTCCTGTTTGCGGTTACAAAAATCACCGTTGCCAACCACGCCGCCATAGGTAAATGGATTGACCAACATCACCCCCTTTAGATTACGCAACTTGCGTTACGCATTATGCGTAATTGAAACGGCCCGGTCAAGCCCAAGCCCAAAAAACGGCGGGAATTCCTGATGAACGGGCCGGAAACGCCTGTTTCCTGATCAGGTTTCTCTGGAGTTCGGTCGAGTTGGCAGCCCGCAAAACAATTCCGCCCTGTGTTGGAAGAACCAGGGAACCGAATGCTCCGGAGAGCATGTACGATTCGGGATTTTGCGTAACAGTTCCTGTGGTAACAACCAAATGGGGATGTTGGAATCTGCGAAACAGGTACGAATTGATGGTACGATTGGGGATTGGCAGAATTGACCTGGCAATCGGTTTGGACTCCGGGGCTTTGGGCCCGATGGAATTTTTTTGGTTGGAAGTATGACTGAATTCAACAGCGATCCGGTTGGTCACGTAACACGGCGGCATTTTTTGCAGACCAGTCCGTTGGCGTTGGGTGGTGTGTTTTTGACTAGCCAACTGGCCCAGGCGTCTGCTGCCGGTGCCCGCTCCGCGCAGGACGAAACAGAATCTACCCGCCAGCCGCATTTTGAACCCAGGGCGAAGAACGTCATTTACATCCATCTGGTTGGTGCGCCGCCGACTCTGGATCTGTTTGATCCCAAACCGGAATTGAACCGGCTGGATGGCCAGGATTGCCCGCAGTCGTTTCTGGAAGGGAAACGGTTTGCATTTACGACCGGTGTGCCAAAGCTTCTGGGCTCGCCCCGCAAGTTTTCCCAACATGGCTCGTCCGGATTGTGGATGTCCGATGCGTTGCCCCGACTGCCGGGGATCGCTGACGAATTTTGCATGATTCGATCGATGTATACCGACGAATTCAATCATGCGCCGGCGCAACTGTTTTTGTTAACCGGATCTCCCCGCAGCGGCCGCCCGTCGATGGGATCGTGGGTCACCTACGGACTGGGTTCCGAAAACGAAAACCTTCCCGGATTTGTCGCCCTGATTTCCGGTGGCACGACTTTGGATGCCGGAAAGAACGCTTGGGGGAGCGGATTTTTGCCGTCTGTCTACCAGGGGGTGCAGTGCCGGTCCAAAGGGGACCCGATCCTGTATGTCAACGATCCACCGGGCATGTCACGGCAACTGCGGCGGCGAACGATCGATGCGATCAGCGAAATGAACCGGCTTCAGCATCAGGAACTGGGGAGCCCGGAAACGCTGACGCGAATCGCCCAGTACGAACTGGCCTACCGGATGCAGATTTCCGCTCCCGAAGTCATGGACATCTCCAGGGAATCCCAAGCCACGCTGGATGGCTATGGTGCGGTGCCTGGCGAAGCGAGCTTTGCCAACAATTGCCTGCTGGCCCGCAGGCTGGTCGAAAACAACGTCCGGTTTGTCCAGCTGTTTGACTGGGGCTGGGACTATCATGGTACCAACGCGTCGGAAGGGCTGACCGACGGTTTGAGCAACCGGTGTGCTGCAATGGACCAGCCGGTGGTGTCTCTGATTAATGACCTGAAGCAACGTGGCCTGCTGGACGAAACGCTCGTCATCATCGGGGGCGAGTTTGGGCGAACGCCATTTCGCGAAGGACGTACGGCGAACAGCGATATCCTGGGGCGGGACCACTACCCCGACTGTTTTACAATGTTAATGGCCGGTGGCGGGGTGCGCGGCGGGCTGGCTTATGGCGAAACCGATGAACTTGGGTTCTCAATCGTCAAGAACCCGGTTCATGTTCACGATTTCCAGGCAACTGTACTGCATCTGTTGGGCCTGGACCATTTGCGGCTGACCTACCGGTACCAGGGCCGGGATTACCGTTTGACCGACGTTCACGGAAACGTGGTCCACGACATCATCGCCTGATACCGGACGAGCGGCGCAGGATCAATGGTCGTGTGCCTGATGCGCGGCAATCGTCGCGGTCTTTGTTTCGCCATTGAACGTCACTTCGACCACCACACCCAGCGACATGGCGGTGTTCAGCCGCTGGTCGTCCCGCTGAAAATGGGCTGTCTCCCCGTTTTCGTTTGGCCCCACAGCTGCCAATTCAAACGATTCCGGATTCTCGCCGGTTGCCTGCCGGATCGTGATTGATGCCGCCTTGATGGGCATATCGGCAGTCCCTTCCTTGTTCAAGATGTAAACGTCGATAATGTCATTGTTACTGCTGTGTTTCCATTCTGCAGAAAATCCGGCGTCACCAAAGCTGATTGGGTGACCGCCATGAACCTTGCTGTGACTGTCGGCTGCGGCATGGGCCTCCGCGTCCTTGTCGTCTCCTGCATGATGTGCCTCACCATCCTTGTCTTCTCCGGCATGACTGTGCCCGGCATCGTCATCATGGGAATGTGCGGCAGCAGTATTCGATTTTGCCTTGCCGGCCCCTGGTCCAGACTTGCCCTGGTCGCAACCGGAAAAAAGAATCATTACAGCTACACAAAGTGTCCAGGCAGTCAGGCAACGCATCGTGATTCTCCAGTACGATAAATGCAGTCCAGGTTCGGGCGAACCGGTAATTGTGAATTGTTTTCCCAAAACGGCTAACGGCAGTCCATGTGTTGGCCCAACGCAATCATTCGTCGGGACGCCGGTTGAGGCTAGTGGTCAATTCCAGGCCGCTTTGTCGTGCAGCGACGACACACCAAGAATACCACGCAATTGCGCCCTGCCATAGCGGATCAGGCATCGTTCCCAAAGGTGGTCGGGGGCGGCAATTACATCATCGTCGCAATCATCGACCACATACCACAGGCCACGGTCGGTTTCGTCCTGCAGCTGCTGGTTACTCCAGCCGGCGATTCCCAGAAACACCCGGTAAGGCTGGTCCGGCCCAACAAACAGCCTGCCAAGAGATTCCGTGCTGGCTGAAACAAACAGGTCTTCGGCGACCTGGATTTCCCCGATCTTGCCATCGCGATGAACGGCAAACACCGGCCCACCCAACGGCCCACCACAGGACAGATGTTGAGCGACATGCTCCGGACTGTTGGATTTCTTTTTCCAGGCTTCGGCGACTTTCGGATCAGCCGGCCGGTTGAGGATGACGCCGAACGTTCCCTGCGAATTCTCCTGCAGCACCAGAATCACGGTCCGGGCGAAACTGGTCCCTTCCAGTGCCCGGCTGGCAACGAGTAACCGTCCCTGCAGCGGTTCGTCAATGCCTGTCCTAATTTGGAATCTGTCGTTCACTGTATTCACTCTGCCTCTGAAAATGCGGTTTGCGTGGTTCTTCCACGCAAAGCCACCAGAACATTACACGCAAAACACGTGCCACAATCGGGTTCGCAAATGGCTGCACTCTGTTCCCATTATTCCGGACCGAAGCGACTTTTTGGCGGTTTTTCAGGCAAAAACCTCTCGAACCGCCAAACTGACAGCCGACGCGATCCTGTCAAAAACACTCTTCCGGCCAGACATTCTACGGATCGACAACGCCTGAAAGTCTTCTGAACTGTCTCAAATCCGACTACAAATCGCGAAATTGATACGCCGGTCGGTACGAAAAAGGACAACGGTTGCTGGCTCCGAACCTGGCCCCCGTATCTTTAAGACGGATTGAAACGTCGAAGGTTCCACGCCACGCTGCTTCCATTCGATTTTTCCAACATTCAATCGGCGAAGGGCAGCCACCATCCGTTTCCGGTCAAACGAATCAACGTGCAGAACCAGGAACTCTTGCATCAGCGTGGAAGTAACGGACGACTGACCAATCAAATAAGGCGAATCCGCAGACAAACGGACCAGACCCAACTGTACAGCCAGTTCACCGTCCAGGCCCGCCGCAAATACTGCGGAATGTGGCTCAAAAAGCCGGTCACCGGCGGCGCAGGGAGAATTGGTACGGGGCTGACTGGCCGAAGTACCAAAAATGGATTCTCCGTTGCCGTTCCGGTCCACAACTGTCGCCGTCTTTCCTCCGACAGGAAAATCCGGCGAATGGAACCAGACCAGTTGTTCCCGGCATTCCCGTCCGGAGCCGATCCACTGCCGGTGTATTTTTTCGGCGAATGGATCGAGCTCAGTGGCGGGAGCAACTTTGACTGCGGCGAACCGGTTACCGAGCCGGTCGACAATCGAATTCCAGGACGGTGTCATGAATTCCGGCTGGGTGGTTCTTGATTTCCCTGCCCGCCGGTCGGGATCGACATGGACGAACCCGAATCCGGAAAAATCGAAACGGTCAAAGTCGGCCTGAACCACCTGGAAATTGCAAAGACTTCGCTCGCCGCCGGTTTCCCCGGGCGACCGGCCCGTCACCCGTTCGTGTCGGGCGGCCAAATTGTGGCGTGCGATCCGGGCCATTGTCCCGTCAAGTTCGATGGCAACCGTCGGATGATTGGCAACGAGTTCCAGAGAATCGCCCCCGATGCCACAACACGCGTCAGCGACAGGGAGACCCTCGGCGACAAGTCCGGCTTTGTATCGGGCGACCGTTTCGTTCGTTGCCTGTTCCATTCCCTTTCTGGTAAACAACATTTCTTCAGAGCAGGAAAATTTCTGTCTGGCGTCGATTTGCAAATGGGCCATCTCAAACGCATGGCTCGCCTGGTCAGGACTCAGTTCTTTTCGAAGGTCAGAGAGGATCCTCGTCAGTGGATCGTGAGACGCCAGCCTGGTCCGTGTGGCGGCAATCACCGCTGCCGCGTCGGAGCCAAAGATCCAGTCGGGCCGCTCGGACATCGAATTGGGGGGAATCGGTTGCACGGGTTGGGTACAGACTTTCATCAGGGGCCGGCCTGACTTGCGAATCCGGCGGGAATGTTTACGTTGGGGTTGAATGGGACCTTGTTCGGTCAGCCCCCCGATGAGGCCCCGGTCGATTCTCACCCAGGCCACCACCGCCGTTTTTTTTGATCATGATACATCAACCGATGCTCGACGAACTGGTTGTGTACCTGCAACTTGCACGGGCCTGCAAAGAGCGGATGGAGACCCCCAATGCTGTCAGGTTTCTGACCATTGCCGGCTGTTGTGCCTGGATGCTGGAGTTGCATGGCATCTCGAGGCTGTGCGGCCAGCAGATAGCCGGCTTCAATCCTGGGCATCAGGCCGCCCGGTTCGATCATTTTGGCGCTGCACTGAATGATCACGATTTTCAGACTTTGCTCTCCCAGCTGACCAAAAAATACCCGCCGGAGGTTGCCGCTGACCTGGCGAGGAAATACAGACTGCCGGTTTTGCCGGAGCGGAGCGGATTTGACAGTGATTTGGCTTATGCCGCAGCGGCGTTTGGTGTCGATCCGGAGTGGGTCGAAGAATACTTTGGGGACGAATAACCGGGTTATTTCGGAAACCGGTTGCAAACTTTTGTGCCCATCCTGATGTCCGGACAGTTCAACTCCGGAATTCGCCGATCATTGAAACAATGCGGGCCCGTCAACCGGTCGGGCCCGTTCGGACGGGTTCTGACCGCGGGAAGGAAAAATGTTGACTCGAAACCTGGTTTTGCCAATCGTCATTACGGGAGCCATTGGATTGCCCCTGATGATGTCGACTCCCGAGGAAGTGCCCGATAATTCCATCCGGGCTGCCATGTATTCCTCGCAAGAATATTCCCCGGTCAACGATTACGGCCAGGCAGCAGCGTTCTACCCTGGCAACCAGTCAGGTCCGGACCTTTCGGCCGGGCCACTGGAATTTATGCCGATCACTGATTTGTCAACAGTTTTTGATTTCGACAAATCCGTTGACGGGATTCGAACGGGATTCAGACGGTTGACCTTGGTAACCGCCGGAAATGGGTGGCAGGGCCTTCGAACGGATCTGGTTACCGGAACCGGCCCAAACGACTTGCACGGATGCATCACCTGGTTCTTTGATTCCCAGGGCCGAATGCAGCAAATATCGTTTCGCGGATGGACGGGAGACTGTGGTCCATTAAAACAGATTCTTGCCGACCGTTTTCTTTTGACTGCTGGCGGGAAATCGGGAACGAAGGAAACGATGAAACTGGGAAGCTGGGGAAGCACCTCTTCGGCAGCCGTTTTTCAGATGCCACAGGTCATCCGTCAGGACACTCCCCAAGAGCAGTTTGCGGTAATGCTGGAGTTGAACCGATCGAGCAGTTATTCCATCAGTCCCGCAATGCAGGCTGCAATGCAGTAAAACAGCCTGAAACGCATCGTTCCTGTTCGATCTGTATGTATTTTGGGATTGCCTCGTTGGGCAAAGTGACACCTTTTCCACGCTCCTGCGGCAAGGGAATTCTGGTGGGAAACCGGACCATTTGGTATCCGAAAAAAGATTTTCCCCCGACTTGACAATTGCTCTGATGCGGAAGAAATGCATTGTGTGGGCGGAAAAAAAAATCTCCCTGCCAATTTTTTGCTCTGCGTCCTTTGACAGTGCTGCTAGCGGCCTTAAAATCATGCCCCGGCACGGTCGATGGAGATCGATCAAAACCCGCCCATTCCGGCATTGATTGGCCCGGAATTTACCGGCGGGTTTTTCTGGCGATGGAACGCTACACATGATGTGATTCGTTCAATATTGCGTGCAAGTCGATCAGGGGGTTGGACAGGAAGTGGAACCCGGAACCGTGCAAAAACAAACAAGCCTCGCACCTGAACAAGTGCTGGAGCTGGTCAGCCGCCAGGTCGGAAGCGGTCTGTTTGAGATGTGGTTCAGCCATCCCGGCCGAATCGTAGTCCAGGACGGTATGATCGAAGTCCGCGCGGAAAGTGATTTTGAAGTCAAGCGGCTGCAGCAGAACTTCGGCAATACGATGCGGTCGGTTGCATTGCAACTGCTGGGCAACCAGGACGCAGTCCGGTTTGTTGTCAGTGATGCCGAAGCCGGGAAAAACAGCCGGGCTCTTGCCGTCGACGCGGCGAATCAGGAATCACAGAATCGCCCGCCTCACATGATCCGGACGCCGGGTTTCGTTCCCGCCAAAAAACCCTCGGCCCGCGCTGCCAGGTCCACAGCACCGGATGAAACAGCCGGGCCCGATTCGGGTTCCATACGAAAATTGCAGTTTCGCCTGAACGACTTCTCCTATGCCCCCAACAGCGAAATGTTGCAGACGGCGGTTGGAGAGGCCATTCGTGCACCCGGCAGATTCTCACCGCTGTTTTTCCATGGACCTGCCGGAAGTGGCAAAACCCATTTGGCGGAATCCATCGTTCACGAATTCCGCCGTACCCATCGCGCAGCACGGGCAGTTTCGATCACGGCCGAGCAGTTTACGAATTCGTTTATCCAGAGCGTGCGGGGTGGCGGCTTGCCACTGTTCCGCCGAAAATTCCGCGACCTGGATATGCTGGCCGTTGACGACATCCATTTCCTGGGTGGCAAACGGGCGACTTTGGGTGAATTCCAATACACCCTCGATCATCTGCTTCGCGCCGGCAAACAGATCGTTCTTACATCGGACCGGACTCCGATGGAGACCTCCGATGCAATCGGTGACTTTGCTTCGCGGATGACTGGCGGACTGGTCTGTCAGATCGGTTGGCCGGACCAGGCCGGGCGGGAACGGATTGTGAACCGGTTTGCCCTCGAACGGGGTTTGAAAATTGAGCCGGAGGGAGTGACATTGGTGGCCAGCCGGATTTCCGGCGATGCCCGGCGGCTGTGTGGGGCCGTCAATCGAGTGGTTGCAAGTACGCTGGCAAGTGGACTGGTTGCTGATAGCGAAACTGTAATGGCAGCTGCCGGTGATCTGATGCAGGCGGTCGAGCAACAAACATCGCTGTCACAAATTGAGTTGTCCGTTTGCGAATGCATGGGGGTGACCAGCACCGACCTCCGTTCCAGCCGCCGGACGCGACGGATCAGTACCGCCCGGATGCTGGCCATGTGGCTTTCCCGCAAGCACACCTCCAACGCCCTTTCTGAAATCGGTGACCATTTTGGCGGGAGAAGCCACAGCACCGTTGTCGCAGCCCAGAAACGGGTGGACGAAATGATGGAACTTGGGAACAGTATTGAACTGGTTGGTCGCAACTCGACCATGCGAGATGCGGTCCAAACGCTTCAACGCCGTCTGCGGGTGAGCTAGCGGTTTCCCGCATGCAGCCTTTTGGCAACCACCCCGTTCGGGGGCTTCTTTGGATTCGGCTGTTTAACCGGTCGTTCGTTGCCGATTGAAATTGACATTGCCTGACGATGTTGGGACCATCTCCAGCCAATCGCTAGCAACATCGTCTGTCTAATACTGCCTTCTCACTGTTTGTTGGAATCCACGTGAAGTCATTTTCCCGGGCCATCTTTCAGTCGTTCCGCTACCGCTGGAGCATTCTGGGTGCCGTCTTGTGCTCGATGGGTGTCGCACTGCTGTGGTGCGCCAGTCTGACTACGATCTATCCGGTCCTGCAGGTCGTACTGGAAAACAAAACGGCCGAGTCCTGGGCCGAAGCGGAAATTGTCCGCTGCAATGAGCGGATCGTTGGCAATCAGGAAACACTGGAAAGACTCGAAGCCAAGATCTCCCAGGAGGGTGATTCCGATCAACCAGCCGAACGGGCCAGTGACCTCTACCAGATCGGATTTAACAAAAAGCAGATCGGGTCTGAAGAGAAGGCCCGCGAGTGGTACGAAAGCACGATTCCCTGGTTTCGCGATTACGCACCCTCGACGCCTTTTGGGACCCTGGCGTGGGCAATCATTTTCTTGATGATCATCACGGCCATCAAGGGAGTATTGCTGGTGATCAGCGCGATCCTGGTCGCGCGTGCATCCAACCGGACCGTTATGGACATGCGGCGGATTTACTACTGCAAAGCACTCAATCTGGACCAGCGGCGGATTGACGGCATCGGCACCGCCAACATGATGACGCACCTGACCCACAATATGATTATGGTCAGCGGAGGACTTCAGGTTTTCTACGGAAAGATGCTGCGTGAGCCTCTCAAAATGATCGCCTGCCTGGCAGGTGCCGCCTATATCTGCACGCCGCTCCTGCTTCTTTCGCTGTTCGTTGTCCCGGCTGGTGCATTGCTGATCAGTTCCCTTTCACGACGGATGAAACGGGCAACCCAGCGGGAAATCGAGGGGATGTCGTCCGTTTATCAAACCCTGATTGAAACGATGGGGTCGCTCCGTACGGTCCGGGTGTTCGGACGTGAAATTCGCGAGCGGCGCCGCTTCAAAAGCAATTCAGGCAGCCTCTACCGGATGAGTGTCCGGATCAGCCTGTACGATTCCCTGATCCGTCCAATCACCGAAGTCCTCGGGATCGTCTCCATTTCCGCGTCGATTCTGGCTGGAGCGTGGCTGGTTCTGAACCAGCAAACCGAACTGTTCGGCATTCATATTAGCGACCGGCCCATGGAGCCCATGTCGCTGCTGCTGTTTTACTCGATGCTGGCCGGTGCCAGTGACCCGGCCAGAAAAATGAGCGAAATCATCAACATCCTCGTGCGCGGCGGAACAGCCTGCGAAACCCTCGAGCGTACATTTGACGTGGATCCACTTGTGAACCGCCCGGAAAACCCGGTACCGGTTCCCGTGCATTGCAAAAGCATCCAGATCAAGGACATCAGCTTCGCCTACCTGCCGAAGCAACCGGTTCTGCAACGACTGTCGCTGGAGGTTCCCTTTGGTCAAACGATTGCAATCGTCGGTGAGAATGGCTGCGGCAAGTCTACGCTGATGAGTCTGCTGCTCCGGTTCTACGACCCCTTTACCGGGCACATCATGATCGACGGTGTCAATATCCGGGATTGCAGTCCCCGGCAGGTTCGCAAGCAATTTGCCTGGGTGACCCAGGACAATGAACTGTTCAGCGGAACCATTCGCGAGAACATCGCCTACGGAAACCGGCACGCCCCGGAAGAAGAAATCCTGGAGGCTGCGAGACTGGCACGGGTTACGGATTTCTTCCCGGTCCTGAAAGACGGACTTGACACCATTGTGGGTGATCATGGAAAAAGCCTCTCCGCCGGCCAACGCCAGCGGCTGGCACTTGCCCGGGCTATCGTTGCCAATCCACGGATCCTGATCCTGGACGAAGCGACCAGCCAGATTGACGGCAAGAGCGAGGCGCTGGTGCATGCATCCCTGAAGGAATTCATGCGCGGGCGAACAACGTTTATCATCACGCATCGAAGAAGCTCACTGCAGCTGGCCGACCGCGTTATCGTGCTGAATGCCGGAAAAATCATTTCGGACTCCAGCGTCGAGCACGCCGAAGCCAACCACAGAGAATTCCAGACGCTGTTTCAAAAATCCGCCTGACCCCGGGATCAGTCCGTGATCCTGTGGCCGGAAGCGGATGAAACAACATTCGTTGCAGGAAATAACAGAATTACCTGCTGCCACAATCAATGCTGGCACAAAACAGGCTATCCAGACAAATTATGCCGATTCTTCCGGTTTTTCCGAATGGGCTGAATTTGCCCTGTCGAAGAAACAGGGGGGGCAATTGTGCGCAACCTGTCCAAGGCCGGAACGCACAAAAACATACCTTCGAGGTTTAAACCGGAGCTGAATCAGTGCGTTTGTTTTCCAGATCCACCGAGGGCAAGTTGCGTCTGTTTCGCAACAGCTCCAGCAATCGCTCCCACCATGCTCCCGACAAGCCCCGGGTTTTGATCGTTTCCCACGAGGCCACCCGAACTGGTGCGCCAATGATCATTCTCAATATCCTCAAACACATCAGCCAGACCTGCGATGTCAGTTGCGAGACCATTCTCCACAGCGGCGGCCACCTCGCCACCGAGTTCCAGAAGTACTCGGAAGTGGACTGCCTGAATGCACCCCGCAAGGCCTGTGACGAAATCAAAAAACGGGTTCAGCGGTTTGTTGGCAGGTATCGGGGCAGCCAACCCGTTGTTGCAATCTGCAACAGCATGGAATCGCGGTTCATCGCCGAAGAACTGGCCAAGCTGGGAATTCCGATCGTCTATCTGGTTCACGAACTGCCATCGAGTTACACCGAAGAAGATTACCAGTCGGTATACGCCTACAGCGACAAAGTCGTTTTCCCGGTTCACGCTGTTCGCGAAGCCGCCGACAAAAAAACCTCGATTCCGTCTGGCAAAGCCGTTGTGCTTGCCCAGGGTTTGCTGAATCCGGATTTTGGAACCAACACCACACGATCCGAAGCCCGCAAACAGATTCTGACCGAACTGGCTCTGCCCGAAGACACTTTTCTGGTCCTTGGCTGCGGGACACTCGATATGCGAAAGGGAATTGACCATTTCGCCAATGTCGCCCGACTGGTCTGCTCCCGCCGCGATCCCGGCAAACCCATTCATTTCGTTTGGGTCGGCGAAGGACCGCGCTGGACGCACTCGCCCTATCATTACGTCAGCCTGGATCTGGAAAAGAGTGGCTGCTCCAGCCATGTCCATTTCATCGGCGAACGGGGCAACGTCGAACCGTATTTTGTCGGCTCCGACGCGTTCCTCATGTCGTCCCGGGTCGATCCGTTCCCCTGCGTGATTCATGAGGCGATGGCAGCAGGGTTGCCGATTGTCGCATTCCAGAACTCCGGCGGGGCTCTGGAAGCCATTTCCGGTGGATCGGGAATCTCGGTACCCTATGCCGATTACCAACAGGCAGCCGACGTTATCCGGATGCTGGTTACCCAGCCTGAACTCGTGTCCGGTATCAAGTCCAAATCCAAAGAACGGGTTCAAACCCGTTTCCGGTTCACCGATTACGCCGAGAAGATTGTTGACCTGGCGGAAAGCGTCAGCGGCAAAAATCTGCGGCGACCGACCCTGAAAATCCACCAGGCCCGCGCTGCATAGCGACCCGGTCAATCGCGACCAGTGACCAGATCGTAAACTCCAGCGACCCCCCGCGCCATCGATACATCCGACAGCGATTCGCGCTGACGTGTTCTTGCGCTTGCCGCCATCTGCCTCCATCCGGCCCGGTCTCCCGTGATCACCTGAATCTGCACTGCCAGTTCATGGCTGTTTCCTGGCCCAAAGACGACGCCGTCCACTCCGTCCCGGATCGCTTCGGGGATTCCTTCGACCCGGCTGGCTACAACCGGCACACCGCAAGCCATCGCTTCCAGAACGACCATCGGCAAGCCTTCACCGTAAAGGCTCGGCAATACCATGATGTTCATTTCCCGAAGTCGCCGGTTCACATCGGTTTCAAAGCCGGTCCACTCGATCAGATTCCCCACACCCAGTTTTTCCACCAGGCTATCGATCTCCCGTTGGTAGTCCGGCGTTTCGAATGGCCCCACAGCCAGCAGCCGAACCGGACAACCCAAATCCCGCAACTCTGCCAGCGACTGGATCAGAACCTCCAGGCCTTTTCGTGGGCGAAACAGCGCAACCGTTCCGAGGGTCCAGATCCCGCCCGGTTCCGCGAAATCGTTGGATGGCACTATCGCAACGCCGTTTCGGACGACACTCAGCTTCGACTCCGGATGTCCGAGTGAAACCATGTACTGTTTCAAACTCCCCGACACGCAGATCATGTGACTGCATTGCCGAAGCCAGCGCGATTCCATCCACGTGTTGACCTTGTTCTTCAACCAGTTCCCGCAATCGCGCCCAACCGGACTATGGACGTGATAGACCAGAGGTACTTTGGCAATCCTTGCGGCGCCGGCTGCGACCATCAGCGAGCGGGGAGTATGGGCGTGCAGAAGTGCAAATTTGTGCTCACGCACCAGCGAGGCAATCTGCCGGCTGCAAACGGAGTCCAACCGCGATTTCATCGGTACGTGGTATAGCGGCGAGTTGTTGCTTTGCCGGCACTCTGCAAACCGGCCAGATTTGAGCGTTGCGAACGACGCCGCGTATCCGCAATCGGGCAAATTCAGGGCGAGCAGGTCCTGAACCCGCTCGGCTCCGGAAAAATGCTCGCCGTTAATCACGTGCAATACATTGACGGTGCCACGGGAGGTGGACTGGTTTCGGGCAACACGTTCTTCCTGACTGGCTCGTACAATCATGTTCATTCACCAGGAATCGGGAAACTAATCAACCGGGCTTTCTGCAGCCCCAACCGCGTGATTTCAGAGTGGACAGCGACAGGTTCATCGAACCGTTTCTAAAGCAACCAGTTTTCTGGCCCCCTCTCCACCAAATGTTTCGCGCCATTTCTACTTGCCTTTTGCGTGAGTTTAGTCGCGAAACATTAGGGGAGGGTCGGGGAGAGGGGGCAACATGGCGCTGTACAGCCAAGAGTGGGACGGAGCGTCCCGTTTCATGAAATGTACGTCGCAGATTGACGCACGCCGGCGGGAATTGTATTGCGTCGCGCGATTCCCCTTCCGGACCTAAACCTGCTTCCCGGCGAGACCGGAGAATCGATACGACCCGCATTCAGAAGAAAAAAGGCACCAGGTACCCTGCCCCTGATGCCTCCAATTAACCCGCAAATCCACAAATCAGTTGTTGTGTAGTGCCCAGTATTACCACGGAGTCGCAATGACTTCTGCACCGTAAATGGTCCCCGCCGCCTTGAATACGTCTGCGTCAACGTTGTCGGAGACGGACTGAACCGACCCATCCAGCAAAACAAAATTGGTCAGGCCACCAAAGTGGGCACTGTTGAACTGGGCGTACCAGTGAAAATGGACATCGCTGAAAGGGGTGTTGTTGGGAGGCTCGCCAGTCCAGCCAAGAATCCTCCAGGCCGGAAAATCAGCGCCATGAACAACGCCGACCCACGTCGAATCGAAAATAAAACCGCTCCGCTCTCCGACGCCGATTGTATTGCTGGTCCCGTCGAAGACCCATTCCAGCCGGTTTCGGCTGTTGCGATAGAAAATCCCGTCCAGGGCTTCGGCCCCACCGCTGATGTTCACCATTGATGGGCAAAACTCTCCGTCCTCCATTTCGTCGTAGCCAATCGAATTGCCAATGCAGCCGACGTACTGGGTTCGCGCCATGCGCATGGGAAACGACAGTGAGCCGAAAGGATCAGGATAGTTTCCGCCAGTCAGCTCAAAAACCGGTTCACCGGCAACCGGCGAGGAGGGACAAAGCAGCAGGGAAATCGGCGTCGTTCGGGCGGCAAGGTGGGCGGGCAATTCAATGTTGCCGGAAAATTTGATCTGGTCGTAAATCGCCGACTGTTCGATATAGGGCAGGATCCACGACATCCATCCCCAACCCGGAACGCCAGCATCCGCTCCGGCAATCCAGCCAGCCGGCAGGCGCTGGTGTGCCTCGTGATAGTTCAGCAGCGCCAGACCGATCTGTTTCAAATTGTTCTGGCACTGGACGCGCCTCGCCGCTTCGCGAACCTGCTGCACAGCCGGCAACAACAGCCCGACAAGAATTCCGATGATCGCGATAACCACCAGCAATTCAACAAGCGTAAAACCCGGTCTCTGTTTCCGGTTCATCACCTGCCTCCCGATTCTGTCCATAACTATACCCCACTGCATTCGATCTGCCCCGTTCGAATGCCCGGTTGGTCAATCTACCAAACCGGCGCGTCCGGGTCAAAAAAAAATCGCCTTATTGCTTCCCGTTTTCTCCGGTTTTCCGTGACTGTTCGAGCAACCACGCGAAAAATTCCGGATTGTCGCAGGTCTCGGTCCACGAATCGTGTCCCGCTTCGGGGTACAGCGTCAGCTTGGGATTGCCCCCGGCTGCCTGAATGGCTTTCACCATCGCTTCGGTTCGGCCAGGCGGGACGACCTGATCCTTGTCACCATGAAAAGCCCAACACGGAATATTCCGAATCGGTCCGGCCCAAAATGGTTCCCCTCCACCGCAAATCGGCGCGATAGCCGCCAGCCGGTCCGGGTAATCGGCAGCCAGTTCCCACGTCCCAAATCCTCCCATACTGAGTCCGGTCACATAAATGCGATCCGGATCGATCTTGTGTTCACGGCAAAGCTTGTCGATCAGGGCGATCAGCTCGAACGACTTCCAGCGATTGCCCCTGGGACATTGGGGAGAAGCGAGTACAAACGGAAACGATTTGCCATTGGCAACCAGTTTTGGGGGACCATGCGTTTTGACCAGCTCCAGATTGTCACCCCGTTCCCCGGCTCCATGCAAAAACAAAACCAGCGGCCAGTCACCAGCCGATGCAATTTGGCGAAACCCGAAATCGCCGGGTCGGCAAACTACTTGGAGCCTGTCCCTTGACGCATCAGACATGGACCGGTTCTCGCCATTTGAACGGGAGCGGATCTGTCGCGCCGTGGACCAGTCGATCGGCACTTCGAGCGGAGAGTATGATACACATCCGAGTCCCCGGGAACGTATTGCCATATCCCGACAACTCAAGGAACAGGGACAAGCCGGCGCGAGCGACCGGACCCGGATTCCTGGCGAATTCGGCTACGATAGTTCATGACTTAACCCGAAGCAGGAATTGTGGTTGAAATCCATTCTGATTTGAATTCATTGAGTACTGCTGCTGCACGGACTTTTGCCAATCTGGCAAGTCTTGCCAATGATGCTCGCGGCAGATTCAATGTCGTACTTTCAGGCGGCAGTACGCCCCGACGCACCTACGAACTGTTGGCTCAGCCCCCATTTCGCGATCAAATTGCCTGGTCAAACGTTCATGTGTTTTGGAGTGACGAACGATGTGTGCCGCTTGATGATCCCCGCAGCAACTATCGCATGGCATGTGAAGCGTTACTGGACCATGTACCAATTCCGTCGAATCAGATCCACCCGATTCCGTTTTGCGACGATGCGAAGCAGTCAGCGAAGACCTATGAGTCCACATTGAAAGCGTTTTTCGGAGCGGATCTACCGCGATTCGATTTGGTGTTTTTGGGTTTGGGAGAAAACGGCCATACGGCTTCGCTGTTTCCCGATACCCCGGTGTTGACGTCAAAGGGAAGCTGGGTGGAATCCGTTTATGTTGCCGAGCAAGATATTTTTCGTGTGACAATGACTGCAGGATTATTGAATCAGGCGGCAAGCGTTGTCTTTCTTGTGCAAGGCGCAACGAAAGCAGTGGTGTTGCGAGACGTCATCGAGGGAGAGCAGAATCCAGCACGACTGCCAGCTCAACTGATTCGACCGGAAAACGGAGACCTTCGTTGGTTCGTCGATCAGGCGGCAGCAAAACTGTTATCATTGATTTAATAAGAAACCGAAAGGGAGCCTTTGATGCAACTCGGAATGATCGGGCTGGGTCGGATGGGCAGCAACATGGTGCGGCGATTAATGGCCGCCGGACAGGAATGCGTGGTTTACGACATTCATCCGCAAGCCGTGAAGGACCTGGAGAAAGAGAATGCCGTGGGGGCTCATTCGCTGGAGGAATTCGTTTCAAAGTTGAGCCAGCCGCGTGCGATCTGGATGATGGTTCCGGCTGCCGTCGTTGACCGAACATTGAGTGACCTTGTGCCGTTACTCTCGAAGGGCGATATCGTGATCGACGGTGGCAACTCGTACTATCACGACGACATACATCGATCGGTTGACCTGAAAGTCAAAGGCATCCACTATGTTGATGTTGGAACGAGTGGCGGAGTTTGGGGGGCGGAACGAGGTTATTGCCTGATGATTGGGGGTGAAGAGGCAATCGTAAGACGCCTTGATCCAGTCTTTGCGGCTCTTGCCCCACCGATTGATTCGGCGCCCCGTACACCCGGTCGGGAAATGGTCGGCGGAACGGCCGAGATGGATATTTGCACTGTGGGCCAAACGGCTCGGGGCACTTTGTCAAAATGGTTCACAATGGAATTGAGTACGGGATCATGGCAGCCTACGCCGAGGGGATGAACATCCTTCGTCACGCCGACGTAGGGAAAAAAGTGCGGGCCGACGATGCCGAAACCACTCCACTGCGGCACCCCGAAAAGTATGCATACGACATGAATTTGGCTGACATCGCCGAAGTCTGGCGACGCGGGAGCGTAATCTCGTCCTGGTTGCTGGATTTGACAGCCAGTGCGTTGTTGAAAAGTCCGGGTCTGGAGAATTTTGAGGGACGGGTTTCCGACTCGGGCGAAGGCCGCTGGACCGTCGCAGCCGCGATCGACGAATCGGTTCCGGCTCCGGTATTGAGCGCCGCACTGTTCGCCAGATTCTCGTCTCGCGGCGAGAGCGACTTCGCTGACAGACTGTTGTCGGCATTGCGTTACGAGTTCGGCGGCCACGTTGAAAAAGCGGCTGAAGGAAAAGGAGCCGGGTCATGACCGATTCCGCTTCTGACGCACTGGTCCTGTTTGGAGTAACTGGCGATCTGGCGTTCAAGAAAATTTTCCCGGCGCTGTATCAGTTGGTCAGGAAAGGAGCATTGAACGTCCCGGTGATTGGTGTGGCTTCTACCGACTGGACGCTGGATCAATTGCGCGACCGGATTCTGCAAAGCCTGACCGAATCGGGGGGCATCGACGATTCGGCGGCTTTTGAAAAACTCGTATCGCTGATGAACTATGTCAGCGGTAACTACAAGGAGCAAAGCACTTTTCAGAAACTGAAACAGTTGCTTGGTGATGCGAAACGTCCCGCGCACTATCTTGCGATTCCTCCTTCCCTGTTTGGAACCGTGATAACCAGTCTGGGAGCAGCAGGTCTGGCGGAGAATGCGAGGGTTATCGTCGAGAAGCCTTTTGGGCGCGATTTGGAATCGGCACGCGAATTGAACCGGAAAGCGCGTTCTGTTTTCTCGGAGGATTCGATTTTCCGTATTGATCACTTCCTGGGCAAGGAAGCGATTATGAACATCCTTTATTTTCGCTTTGCCAACTCGTTCCTCGAACCGGTCTGGAACCGCAACTGTATTTCGAGCGTGCAGATTACATTGGCCGAAAAGTTCGGAGTCTCGGGACGGGGATCGTTCTACGAAACGGCCGGTTGTCTGCGTGACGTGATCGAGAATCACCTTTTCCAGATTGTTGCATTGTTGGCGATGGAGCCGCCAGCGATTCGCGATTTTTCAGCAGTTCATATTGAAAAGACCAAAGTTTTTCAGGCGATGAGGCCACTTGGCCCGGCAGATATCGTTCGCGGGCAGTACGAAGGCTATCGGGATGAGCAGAACGTTGCTGCGGACTCCGACGTGGAAACTTACTGTGCAGTGCGACTGAATATTGATTCGTGGCGTTGGCAAGGCGTCCCGTGGTATTTGCGATCCGGGAAATGTCTGGCCGAAACTGCCCATGAAATACTGGTTCAGTTCAAGCCTCCGCCGCAGGCTTTGTTTGCCGACTCCAACCCGGATGTCGGACGGGCAAATTATTTGCGCTTTCGGATTGCTCCGAATTCGGCGATCGCCCTGGCGGCCCGCGTAAAACGGGCGGGCAAGGATTTTATTGGCGAGCAAAAGGAACTTTACATGGTCGAGGAAGAACCCGATGACGAGCCGCCTTATGAGCGACTGCTCGGCGATGCCATGACCGGCGACGGGGCGTTGTTCACACGCGAAGACGCCATCGAGGCCGCCTGGGCCGTGGTTGATCCGGTACTGAATGATCGTCCGGCCTGTTTCCCCTACCGACAGGGGAGTTGGGGACCGACCGAAGCTGACGCCTTGATCGCCCCCGACGGCGGCTGGCAAAACCCGGATTTGGATCAAGTCCCGGAATGCGACCGGGCACGCGAAGTTTGAGGAATCACCTGCAAATGCTTGCTGTCGATGTCGGCGGTACGCACGTCAAGTTTTTGGTTTCAGGCGAAACAACATGAAGCCAAACCCTGCTCCCGGCGCTCCTGGAATTCCCCCACGCTGGACTTCCAGTGCCAAAGCTGGCATTGGTATCGCGTATCACACCAGTTCGAGAGTCTGGTTCACGATCAGCAAAATACCGGCAAACACAATTCGGCGCGAACCCTGGAACTGTCGGGACGAAATCTCCTGCACGCCCGACGTGAAAGAACGCACCTGATACTTGGATGCAGTACCAATTTTTCCAAACGATCCGTTGGATTCGTCGGACAAAGTGATGGCTGGAGGGACTTGAACGACAATTTCCAGATGGACTGGGAATACGACCACGCCGACAATGGCAACATTGCGATGACCGCCGAAGTCGATCTGTCGCTCGGCAATCAGTTTACGATTGGGATTGGCATGGGCGGAAGCTGCCAGAGTGCGGCGACCAAATTGATTCAGGCCTTCGTCCGGCATTTCGACGAACAACGGGCAAAATATGTTGAACAGTGGAAGCGGACGGTCCAAAAGAAGGCTTTGACATCGCGCGACCGGAAGACCGCAGCGATGGTTCGGCTAAGTCAAAGCATTTTGCTGGCCCACGAAGACAAAATGTTCGCCGGTGCAACGGTGGCCTCGATGAGTATTCCCTGGGGGGAAACCAAAGACGACAGCGACCGGGGAGGATATCATCTGGTTTGGGCCCGGGACATGGTTCAGACCACGACGGCTCTGATGGCATGTGGTGAAATGGAATCGCCGCTGAGGGCTCTGACCTGGTTGTCCTGCGTCCAGGGAGAAGACGGCGGGATGCCACAAAACAGCACGATCGACGGGACGGCCTATTGGAAAAGCCTGCAACTGGATGAGGTTGCGGCTCCGGTTGTCCTGGCGTGGCGACTGCTGAATGCCAACGCGCTTCAGGAGTTTGATCCCTGGACTACAGTTCGGCGTGCGGCGATGTTTTTGATTCTGCACGGCCCTGTTACGGCCCAGGAATGTTGGGAAGAGAACCCGGGATATTCGCCATCGACGCTGGCAGGAATCATTTCGGCAATCATCTGTGCCGCAGAATTTGCTGAATTGCAAAACGACAGGACAACCGCGGAATTTCTGCGCGACTACGGCGATTGGCTGGTGGCGTCGCTGGAATCGTGGACCGTAACCAATTGTGGAGAGTTGGTTGAAGCCAAGTCCCGCCACTTCGTTCGAATCACTCCGGAAACTCCCAATCCGGGGCCAGTCGATCCGAACCCGGACACCGCAATACTTCAAATTGGAAATGGCAGCGGTGAACACCCGGCTCGCAATGTCGTCGATGGCGGATTTCTGCAGTTCGTCCGGTTGGGAATTCTGGCCGCCGATGATCCGGTGGTTGTCGAATCGGTTGCGGTCATCGACCAGATCCTGAAACGCGAATTGCCACAGGGAGCCTGTTGGCGACGATACAACCATGATGGGTACGGCCAGCATCCCGATGGCAGTGCGTTTAACGGAACAGGCGAAGGCTGTTGCTGGCCCTTGTTGACGGGCGAGCGCGGACATTACGAATTGGCCGCTGGGCGCGATCCGCGTCCCTTGATCAAGTCGATGGAAGGCTTTGCCAGCAATGGTCTGCTTGCCGAGCAACTTTGGGACGCAGACGACTTGCCAGAACGCGAGTTGTATTTTGGCAAACCTGCCGGATCCGCCATGCCCCTGTGCTGGGCCCACGCCGAATTCATTTCACTGGTACGAAGCCAAAAGGATGGCGTCTGTTTTGACCGCATCGGGCCAGTTTATGAGCGGTATGTCAAAGCAAAGAACACAAATCGGGTCGAAGCCTGGACCCTTGCCCATCAACAGGCCCGAATTTCGGCAGGCAAACCGCTCCGTATCATTTGCGAATCACCGGCCGTGGTCCATTGGAGTGCCGACAAGTGGAAAACCCGTCACGACATCGAAACACAAACCAACGCAATTGGAGTGCATTTCGCAGACCTGCCGGTTGAAACATTTCCGGCGGGAACCCAAATCACGTTTACCTTCCACTGGAACTCCCCCGACCGCTGGGAAGGAAAGAATTTTGTAGTTGGTATAGACTTGGTCGACCTCGTCCCAAAATCAATCCTCCCAGTCGTTTGCTGATTCCGCAGTTAAAACTTTCGCCTGGCATGAGCAAATACCAGATGGTACTGCGTCCCCTTCGTTCGTAAAAATCGATCCGGTCCGGAAGGGAGACCCCGGGATTTCCCGCCCCCGACCATCGACAACCTTTCTTCAGTCGCATTTCCGGATTTCAACAACGACACTTCGATCAATCCCCTGGCGTTTTTGGAATTCGTTCTCAATATCAACATACCCAGTTTGGTTTTGTCGTCCGGTTCGTTGCGGCTCCATCCGGCGGGAATCACAATTCGACCCAATCAAATGGCTGAGTCCCCACCAGCTTGTTGACAGGGCGGCTGGAAGCCAATGGAAGAGAATCGTCCCTGACGTGGCGCGTTTCCAAAGAACGAATCGCTAAAGAACGGTGTGGCTGAAACACGCTTGCCTGCCCCAAAACGCGGCAAGATCGGGTGACAATAGAGTGAGCCAGGCTCCTGTTGGAAGCGCGCGACAGTTCAAATGGCGAGAACAGTCTTCAGCGCGGATCTGACCAAAACAAGACGCTGCCCGGATGGAAAGCTGCAAAAACTCCGGGAGCTCCGAAGTTCAGGGTGAGTATCGACGACTCGGTTTCAACAGCGGAGAGGACAGGATTCGAACCTGCGGTACAGTTTGACCCGTACGCGTCTTTAGCAAAGACGTGCTTTCGACCACTCAGCCACCTCTCCGGGGATTTCCCCAGCGACACGATTCTGGACCATTCCGGTCGCAAATTCAAGCCGGTTTCACGGGGTTTTCCGGCCGCAGGGAACGGGCTTGCCTGTTCCAGGCGAGCCGGTAGACTGATCCGGTCGCACCGGATTTCCGTAACGCCGCGAACCCTCGACCTCAACGGCGAGTCCGTCTGACTGGACCGCAGCCGGCCAGGTCAGGTTCGGATGGCAAATGTGTGTTGCGTCTGCAAAACCGCAGCCATTCACGGACCGGAAGTGACAAACTTCAAAAAAAGTTCCTGGCGGAGTAGCTCAGTTGGTTAGAGCACAGGCTTCATAAGCCTGGGGTCACCGGTTCAAGTCCGGTCTCCGCTATTTTTTTTCCCTGGGCATCCTCGGTTGTGCCGGGGATTTCTTTTGGACCTGCCGGTCGCGCCAAAACAGGTTTGCGACGGCGAAAAACCAGGATGGCAACGGTTCCGGTTGCACCTGAGGCAATGATCAAGACCAACAGCCACCACGATGACCGGTCGAGCCAGACCAACGCGGTGATGCTAACAAGTATGCTGCTCCACATCATGGCAATCGCTGCGTAACGGGCCCGGGCTGGCAACTCCCGGTCGCCGTCGATGTATTGCAGGAAGGGGGCGAAGAACCGGTTGCGGATCAATCGCTGTTCCAGCCAGGGACAACTGCGCGTGAAACAGTAACTGGCAATCAGCAAGGGTCCAATAGTGGGCAAGCCAGGAACAAAGGCACCGATCCAACCAACGCCAACAAAGAAAACTCCTGTTGCTGCCAGTACATAACGCCGGATCAAACCTGTCCGGGAACCAGGCTCTGGCCGGCTGCGAACCGGGCGGGAACCGGCCGCTGAAATCAGTTGCTGGGAGGTGGTTTCACTCATCGAAAATCGATGGCTGCGGGTGCAGAAACAAAAGGCCAATGAAAAACCGGTTCAACTCCGGTCCAACTGCACGTTGATTGGGAATGTTGCTATGATCTTGTGACTGCCAGGCAGTTCCTCCGCCAGCAGTCGGATCCCACAAGCATTACCGGACAAAAGCCCGGCCCATGACCATCTTAGTGCTTTCGGCATGCTATGGTCCAGTCGCCGCAAACAAACAGGCATTTCAAACAAGTGAAGTACGCCGCGATAGGCCCCATTGCCGTTCACTTTCCCGACCGGCTGGAAACCAACGAGGATTTGCAGCGGGAGCAACCGGGCTGGAACATGCAGCTGATCGGTGAAAAAACCGGCGTTTTAAAACGTTATGTCGCAGCCCCCGATGAATGCTCGTCGGACCTCGGTGTCAAAGCCGGTGAAGCACTTTTTGCCAATCATGGCGTCGACCGTAGCGACATTGACTATCTCATCTTTTGCACCCAGACACCCGACTACGCCTTGCCCACGACAGCCTGTCTGATCCAGGACCGGCTGGGACTGGGGACTCATGTCGGGGCATTCGATTTCAACCTCGGGTGCAGCGGTTACATCTATGGTCTGGCGATGGCAGACGGACTGATTCGCGCTGAAATAGCCAACAACATTTTGCTAATTACGGCCGAAACGTACACCAAGATGATTGATCCAGGTGATCGAAGTCTGCGGACCATTTTTGGAGACGCGGGTTGCGCCACCCTGATTCGGGCCGAAGACCGGCAAAGTCTCCGTGGGTTCAAGTTTGGAACGGATGGCAAAGGTGCCAACACGCTGATTGCAAACACGGGCGGGTTCCGGTCCAGGGAAAAGGCGATTCCTCCCCGGGGCAAAAAACGCTGGCGCAGCGACCTGTATATGGATGGACCGGCGCTGATCGATTTCAGTCTCAACTCGATCCCTGGCCTGGTTCGCGATATTTGCCGGGTGACAGGGACCAGCATCGATTCCATTCAGAACCTGCTGTTCCACCAGGCGACGCGAAAAATGCTGGAGGAATTGCAAACGGCCCTGGCAGTGGACAATGACAAAATGCCGATCCGCCTGGAAGACGTCGGCAATACGGTTTCCTGCACATTGCCGATCCTGATTGACCAGATGCGGCGTGACGGATCGCTGAGTCAGGACGCCATGAACATGCTGGTCGGATTTGGCGTCGGCTGGTCGTGGGG
>Ga0163150_10002982_pt1 | contig 24650 bp, 25 predicted proteins | sample OliLakLV19P2IB_FD_148628 | JGI IMG/M metagenome (GOLD analysis project Ga0163150, IMG submission 148628) | Freshwater microbial mat bacterial communities from Lake Vanda, McMurdo Dry Valleys, Antarctica - Oligotrophic Lake LV.19.P2.IB | ecosystem: Environmental > Aquatic > Freshwater > Lake >...
GTATGTTCGCGATACAGGGGTTCAGAGAATAAGTGTATTTAATCAAACACCCGCGGTTCAGCAGGCCACGACAGATATCCCGAGTCTCCTGCAAGCTCTTAAAAATTATGGCTGGTTAACCACAGGCAGCACCCTGGCGATTGCGATCAACAATAGCCCGGCAGAGCTTGCCTTGGTAGCGAACGTGGTGAACTCGACAATTTCGACTTATGCTCGGATTGGTGCTCGCCGGATTGATCTGACGGCATATCCGGCCACAGTAGGGTCCCTCACCCGGACAGTGCTATTCGTTGCTAACCTGGACCGAGGATCAGGGGCGACTTCTTCTCAGGTTAAATTATTCAATATTACTGATAACGAAAACGTGACGAATGCTGACTTGACATCAGCAAGCCTGTCGAATTCTGAGCAAGTAAGCGCGTCCCTTACTGTGGGTTCCTCCCCTGGCATGCTTCGTAACAACTACGCGGCACAGTACGAGGTCTATCTGAAGATGAATGGCGGGACGCCCGGTGTAGACCTAGTTTCGTGTACGAACGCCAGGCTTGTCATCACATACTCATAAAAACAGGAAATCCGAATGCCTCACATATTCAATGTAAATACAGTCCCGGCGACAGGCTCCCTGGCTATCCATGCTTTCCTCACTGCGTTACTGACGCAGGGCTGGACCAAGCCTAGGGATTCTGACGGCACGACATATTCTAGTGGTGGGACACAGGTGACGGGAGGCGGATCAGGAGCTAACGGGCTAGCTAACACGAATGCCTGGTTTGTGCTCAGGGATCCAAATAGTGTCCGGTCCTTCGCATTCCAACGTAGTACGACTAACCTGCTATGGAAAGTCAAGTACAGCAGGGCAGCCGGTTTTTCTGGAGGATCCCCAGCCGCGGGAGTTATGACTAGCGCGACGGATGAGGTAACGCTCCTGGGAGGAGGTACCGATGCAAGCCCGTCATTTACAACGCTACTCCAGGCAGATGGCACGTACCGTTTTAACATTTGTGCCGCTGACACGACGCTTGGGTTTAGTTTTTATTGGCATGCCTTCCCCTCGGGGGATTCATACGGCTTACAGCGAGGCATGTTCCTTGACGTCATGGCAACGGGGTCTTTTCCAGCAGGGGATCCTGACCCCGCGGCGGTATTTGTATCCGCGGCGGCAGGCGTGAACGTCTTTAGCACTCACACCACAGAGGGCTTGGGAAGCCAAGCCAGTACGGGGGGTACGGCGCGTGCATGGTTCGGCACGGTTCCGGATTGGCGAAGGTGTTTTACTTGTGTCATCACGGACTCCCAGTTAAACACCCCCTTAGCTGGCTCGAACTCAAGCGCGGTTGGCCCTTTTGGGACCAATGCTTACTCGGGCAAGGATGATCTCATACCAGTGCCATTCGGCCGCTCCACAAACACATCGCTTTCGAACGATGGTTCACCTTACGGATTCAAGGGTTTTGGGCAGTTGCTCAAGATTTGTTCAAAATTCCGCGCAAACTACGACACCCTGTCAGTCGCGAGTCCGGGTGCGAAAGACTACATATGGATCTCAGGTCTAGTCCTTCCCTGGAACGGTTCAGTCCCGGCTATTTAGGTTCAGGATGGCCGACTTTAGTGCAAGCGCAGCTTCCGTATCTCCAGTCTTGCAAGGCTCTCAGGGCGGAGATGGGATTGCCGTTCAAGGCTTCATCCCCCTTATCCAGCCTAGCTCCATAGGGGTGATGGGCCAGCTTGTGAGTTCCGTGATAGTAGTAGCACCGATTATATCACGTTATGCCCTCCGAGCTAACCGGACTAGCGATAGCACGTGGCAGTACTGGATGGATACGACGGTTCAGATCACAAATGCTCCCGGGGGTTCAGGCAACTACGATGCTGCATCCCTTGTAGTCTCGGCGATGATTATAGAATAGGAAGGTTTTTCAACATGCCTCACACATTCAATGTAAATACAGTCCCGGCGACGGGTGCCGCTGCTATGTACGCTTTCCTCACTACCCTGACAACGGCAACCTGGACCAAGCCTAGGGATTCTGACGGCACGACATATTCTAGTGGTGGGACACAGGTGACGGGAGGCGGATCAGGAGCTAACGGGCTAGCTAACACGAATGCCTGGTTTGTGCTCAGGGATCCTGGGGGCGTCCGGTCCTTCGCATTCCAACGTGGTACGACTAACCTGCTATGGAAAGTCAAGTACAGCAGGGCAGCCGGTTTTTCTGGAGGATCCCCAGCTGCGGGAGTTATGGCTAGCGCGACGGATGAGGTAACGCTCCTGGGAGGAGGTACCGATGCAAGCCCGACATTTGCAACATTTATGGGCACGGACGGGACTTATCGGTTTAACTGCTGCGCCTGTGACTCAACACTCGGTTACAGCTTTTACTGGTTCGCGTTCACAAGCGGTGACTCTATCTCTGTGCAGCGATGCATGTTCCTTGACGTCATGGCAACGGGCACTTTTGCATCAGGGGATCCTGACCCCGCGGTGGTATTTATACCCGCGTCGGCAGGCGTGAACGTCTTTAGCGGATACTCCAGTCAGGGGCTAGATAGTAGAACCAGTACGGGGGGTACGGCGCGTGCATGGTTCGGCACGGTTCCGGATTGGCGCTTATGTCCAACTATACAATACATAGATGGAAACTCAGGGATTCAACAGGCTCCCTTTAACATCTCCAGTGTGGGTTCATTTGGCATTAACTCTGTGACGGGTAAAGATGACTTGCTGCCCGCTATGTATGGTCGAACTACGAACGTCTCTACTTCGAACGATGGTTCACCTTACGGATTCAAAGGTTTTGGGCAACTAATAAGGTGGAGCACGAAGTTCCGTGCTCAATTCGACACCCTGTCAGTCGCGAGTCCGGGTGCGAAAGACTACATATGGGTCTCATGTGCAGCCCTTCCCTGGAACGGTAGCGCGCCAGTGATTTAAGGTGCTATGGCCGATTTTAATGCAGCCATTTTCTCAGCCCCCGCCTTGATAGCTGGAGAAAAAGAAGGCTTTAATGCAGCCATTTTCTCAGCCCCCGCCTTGATAGCTGGAGAAAAAGAAGGCTTTAATGCAGCCACTTTCCCAACCCCGGCCTTGATAGCTGGAGAAAAAGAAGGCTTTAATGCAGCCATTTTCTCAGCCCCGGCCTTGATAGGGGCGAATCAAGAGGGGGCGGGCAGCCTGATCCAAGGCTTCATCCCCCTTATCCAGACTGGCTCCATAGGGGTGACGGGCCAGCTTGTAAATTCCCTAACAGTGTCAACCCCAGCTATATCACGTTATGCCCTCCGAGCTAACCGGACTAGCGATAGTACGTGGCAGTACTGGATGGATACGACGGTTCAGATCGCAAATGCTCCCGGAGGCTCAGGCAACTACGATGCTGCATCCCTTGTAGTCTCGGCGAGGATTAGAAATTAGGACTGGTTTTTCTATTTATTAAAACGGCTCAGATATGGCTATCCGAAGTCTAACCTACCTTGATATACCGGTTAACAAGCGTCGTGAGAGTGCGGCCCGGACAATGGCCCGCCTGCACGACAGGCTCAACGATCCGGTCCTAGAGGAGGAGTCACGTCAGAGACTGCTTCAAGAAAAAGCCAAGATTGAACAATGGGTCCTGGGGACCCTACCAAACGAAGGATGATTTGATATGGATTCCGCAATTGCGCAATTTTTGACCAAAGGTACTGTCGTTATTGCGATCATGGTAGTGATCGCTAACTTTTTCTTGAAACGTATCGTAGAGATGATTTGGCCTCAGCTGAAGGCCACGGCCAACGCGATGGATCACAAGCCCATGTATCGGGGTAAGCCTGGCATGTGGTGGAACGAGATTGGGCTTTATGCTCTCCCGGTCCTGATCGGAGCTAACCTGGGGCTAGTTAACGATCAGTTCTTATTTGGGCCCGATATAGCGACGACGCAGGGCCGAGTTTTTTATGCCGCGGTTGTTGGCTGGTTTGCCGACTTCCTCTACACAGTAGTGCAGAAGGTCTTATATAAGAGCACTGGGGTCCAGCTCCCGAGCCATGGCGGGGTCGAGATAACAGAAGTTACGAGCACGGTGATGAGCGTCCAAGTAACGCCCGGCCAGACGGAAGCCCCGGCCGACCCTTCTGAGGATCCTAAGCCGTGAAAGACTGGCTGGTCTCTAAGGTCTGGCCCTGGATCCGGCACTACCTAGTCGCTCCCCTGCCCATTATCTTGGTAGTGGTGGGTGCCATAATCCTGGTCATCTTCGGGGCCAAGAATGTGCAGATCGGCGGCATCCTGTCCCGCCTGACAGGTCGGAAGCAAGAGGGTACGAGGGCTGTAGATGCTGTGAATTCGATATCACAGCACAGGATCACGCCTGACGGTCTGGTTATCCAGCCTGGCCTGGCCGATGAAAAAGGTCTGACCCAGGCGGTCGTGGTCCCGATTGAGAAGCCGGGTATCTTTTCTAATCCTGATCAGGTGACGATTCTGAATCAAGACAAGAAACCAATCATCATAGATCTACCGACTGGAGTAAAAGCTAGGGATGTGGATAAGGTGCTGGTCCTGTCTCCCGAGATACACGTCGTGACGATCAAAGACTCCTCCCCGATCCAGGCCAGGGATGTGGATAATCTGTTAAATAAGTACGGGAAGATTCGATGATAACACCCCTCATTCTAGCTCTCGCGTTAGCTCCTGACCCGCCATCCCAGCCAGATCCTCAGGTCTGTGCCGGGACATGCGTATCAGACCCGGACATGATAAAAATCGTGGAAGTTCTGAGAGAGCGCAAATGCCTATATGAGCAGGAGCCTGTTTTCGATCTTGACCCCCTGACTGTCGTGCTGGATCAGCAGGGTCGAGTCTATTACTCAGGTGCCGAGCCGAAACCGTATACGATCCACATGAGGTGGTGCAACTTCGACGTTAAGGCTGAGGGGCGGGTCAGGATGGTCGCGGCCGTGCAGGAGCCCCCTGCTTATGATTTCAGATTTAGACCAAAGGCTTATGTTGGCTACATGCTGGCAGAGCCATTTAGAGCTGGTCGAGAAGCAGAGCAGGGCATCGACTCAGGCCTGATGCTGGACCTATTTTACGTCCACGATTTCAACTTTAATGCGCATGTTGGATTCCGAGCCGTAGGGGCCGGGCTCGGGGTCGACATTTTGAAGTCTTTTGGCGGGTATGTTGGGTATTCCTACTCGTGGGACGGTCAATCTAGCCCCGAGACATCCCTCTGGTTTGCTTTCTGGTAAGCGATGGGTCCGGATCCTCAGGAAATGCCACGATCCTCTTGTGGGTCACTTTTTGTCTAAAAAAGATTCAATTTAGGGTTGGGGAGCCTGAGATCCTGGTGTAGAGCAAGATCAAAGATCGCTCGCGATCCTGGGTCCAGCTCCTTGATGACTCAAGTTTTTTGGCAGGCCCGGATCTGAGGATCATTATTGCTCGTCAGGACCTAGACCGACGAGCCCCCGTGCTCTCGGTGTAATATAGACCACGCGAATGGCTGAGAAATCAAAACCCCTCTGGAACGAGAAAGATCAACAACTCCTCGAAAAGCTCCGAGTGATCCGAGTGAGAAAAGAGGAGGACTTCAAACCCCTGCCAGCCAATTCTCTCCTCCGAGGAGAGATTCGGAATCTAGAGGGGGACATGGTCCCATTTACCCTGAGATATTACCAAGTCCAGGGAATTCTGAATATGCTGGCCGTCAGGCGTATGGTCCTGGGCGACGGGACGGGGCTAGGTAAGACCGCGACGTCTATCGGGACCATGTGTTATCTCTGGGAGAAGGTGCCCGAGATGAAGGTCATAGTCGTGGCACCCAAGTCTGCGATTAGACAATGGAAAAGCGAGATTGAGCGTTTTACCGAGGGTGTGAAGGTCCATATCATATCGACTCCCAAAAGTGGGGACCCTGTCGAGGCCCGCAAAAAAATCTATGAAGCCTGGGAGACATCGACCGGACCATCAGTCCTGATTTTGAATTACGCTATCCTGATCCGGGACTGGAATCATGGCGGGATACAGCCCCTCCTGCCTAACGGGAGACCGGATCCCAAAGCCCCGGTGAAGGCTGGGTTGTTAGATAGTCTGGTGCAGCGGCATGGCCCTAACTTGACTGTTATCCTGGATGAGGCGACGGCATTTAAGTCTCGGCGGACAAAGACGTGGGAAGTCGTCAGATTCCTGTCATCATATACCAGGAGAGTCTACGGTCTGACTGCCACGCTTTTGAAAAATAACCTGATGGAGGGTTACAATATCTACAAGGCGATCAAGCCCGATCTATTTGGATCGCAGCAGGCGTTCTTCGATGATTTTTGCTATGTTGAGTACAAGAAAGTGGCTCGGGGGCAGAAAATCCCTGTCGTGACTGGGTACAAAAACCTGGAGCAATTTAAAGAACGGATCGAGCTAGTCTACCTGGGTCGACCCAAGCATTTGGTGTCGCGAGAGCTGCCCACCCTGATCACCAGAGAGGTCACGTTTGAGCTGGATCGTATCGAGGACCTTAAATATAAGGAAGCCTTGTCAGGTATCCTGGAGTTAGGTGACGGGGATGTTCGGGAGTTCACTGAAACACGTATGCTCACCAGCCTGATCTACTGCCAGCAAGTCGTAAACGCCCTAGCACTACTTAAGTTCCAGGACGGGGATCAGGTGCTGGAGTGGGATGCCTTAGATGGCCAGGTAGTTAAGGAGGTGTCGAGTAAAGAGCAGGCCCTGCTTGACGTTTTGGATGAGCTGGAGGACGAGAAGATGATCGTCTATACCAGGTTTGCCAGTCATGTCCCGCGCTTGATGGATATACTGAAAAAGAACAAGATCGTCTCTACCTGCATCACTGGAAAGCAGAACGATGACAGCAGGAAGAAAGCGCAAGATTCTTTCCAAGATTTGAAGTCAAAGACCAGGGTGATCTTTATCACCGCGGCTGGAAGTGAAGCTATCAACTTACAGGCCGCGGCAGGCATGGTCTTCTTCGATATGCCGTGGAGCTGGGGCGATTACGTCCAGATTATTGGCAGAATGATTAGAATTGGGTCTCCCCACCAAGGTGTGTCTTGTTTCCATCTTTTGGCTGAACGGCCCGGTGTAGGTAAGGATCGCAGGACAATCGATCATCACGTACTCAGCTTACTGAAGAGAAAAAAGAGCTTGATTGACAAGGTGTTGGGGGAAGCCGCGATAGGGGCTTTAACGTTTGAAAAAGATGGGTCCAGTATGCGCGACCTGATCAAAGCTCTCCAAAAAGGATAACTGTGTCAGACTCAGACCTCTGCAAACAGTGTGGCCTGCTACCTATTCAGGACTGTGTGGCGGGCAGTATTAAAGTCGACGAGTACCGTGCCCGTGAGTGCCCGAACTTGAAACGTCTGAGGGTCCAGGGTCTGCTGATGGCCAGGCTGACTCCCGAACTCCAGAGGGCCCCCAAGATCACTGAGAGCCCTCTCTACATCCCTGGCAAGACACGAGGCATGCCCGCGGTAGTAAATAGGACCCGGGATAACCTATTTATCCGTGGCGTCACGATAGGGCAACTAAGACCTCACTTGAGGCTCATATTTTCATGCCTGCCAGTCCGGTATAACCTGGTGGACGACTCGGGGATCCTCAATGTTTGGGTCGGGAGCCAGGCATACCGGAGTAAGCCTACCTCCGAGAGGGACAGGGTCCCGACTTTCAACTCGATCCCTGACTACGTGGGGGCCCGGTACGGCCTGGTTGTGATTCAGTTGGGTAAGATGGGTTGGAAAAACGTGGCCGCGTCTGGGGTCCTGCTAGAGGCCTTGATGCATCGGGAGAGCCTGGACCTTCCCACCTGGCTATTTGAGGATAGGTCTGCCGAGCTATCTTGGCAGCACTCACGGGATAGCTCGGTGGAGCAGTACGTGAAGACTCGGTTTGAAGACTTTCCTTTAGAGCCCGGCGGTCCTGAATCTGAGGAAGAGGAGCATTTCTCTATAGATGAGCCTGATCAGGCTTATGCGAGTCCGGCTGAGCAACACGTGATGGTGCCTCGGGATGAGCCCGCTCCATATCGAGGTCAAGTAAACTTTGACGACGATATAGGGGGTCTGATGGGCGGGGGCGATCAATCCAAAAATCGGTACAACAAGAAAAAGAGCTGGAAAAAGTAAATGTCTAAACGACTACTCCGAGGCATCATTGATTTCGGTGATGCTAAGATCTCAGAAGAGAACATCAACGTCAATTACCAGCGAATCAGCCGATCCAATTTTGAATGGGCTAACCCGGACGAAGGCAAACTCTATAGTTTCATCAAGGACTACGTCAGCAGGAACCATGAGCCTCCGAGCGCTCATATTATCCGAGACTTCTTTGAGCGTCTGAATGAACAGACATGCCTTGAAAAGCTGCAAGATATTCAGGTTGCGGAGATCTACTACAGGACTCACTACGAGACATTGCTGCAAGACGCGTTGGAAGAGCAGACGTCAAGCAATCTACGCAAGCTGCTACAGGATGTGGAAGATATCGCGACTAAGGGTCGCATTGTGGGTGTGGGGAAGGACAAGCACACGCTTCGGGGTGTGAAGGACAGCCTGCTGTACTTCAATCAGAGGATCTACGAGATGATCCCACCTGACACAAATTCCCGAACGGGTGGGGACGTGTTGGGTGATTCAGGGGAAGCCTGGGAAGAGTATCAGAAAGCCAAGGTCAACAAGGGTCTGGTTTACGGTAAGTTTTGTGGGATCGAACAGATCGATGTAGCGTGTCATGGCATCAAAAAGGGTGAGATGTGGATTCACGCTGCATATAGTGGGGAGCTGAAGTGTTTGGCAGGGGATGCCACGGTATTTGATCATATAACAAACCGTCGCAGGACTCTTGCGGAGTTGTTCGAGACGGGGGACCTTCCTGCCCTGCAGGCTCTAGATCGAGCTGGCGAGACCTTTCGCTTGTTAGAAGCACGGGCGTCCCATTTGATCCAGAACGGCATTCGAGACGTTTTCGATTTGGTGTTGTCGTCGGGTCGTCGGGTCGGAGCTACGGCCAATCACCGGTTCTTTACCCCCGCGGGGTGGCGGGAGCTTGGCAGCCTTCGTGAGGGGGACTTCGTAGCGGTTCCAGGGAAGTCTCGCATGACTCCTGGTGAGGTTCGAGTGACTGATGAATCGGGTAAGGGCTATGTTAGCTTCACCGACGCAAATACGGTTTCCCGTCGGCGCTTCATTGATTTCTTGCTCGACCAGGGTCTCCCAGAAGGTAAAGTGATCCAGGCTCTTGAGGGGGACCTTGATTGGGACCGGGTCAGTTCTGTCACGCTTCGAGGCCAGGAGATGACATATGACCTGTCGGTACCCGAGCACCACTCGTTCGTCGTTAACGACATTGTCAGTCACAACACGACATTTGCACTCAACTGGGTTTACAACCTGGTAACTCGATACAGGTCCAACGTGCTGTATGTCTCGCTGGAGATGAAGTACGAGCACTTGAGACGGCTTGTCTGTGCCATGCATACGGCTAACGGGTCTTTTGCAGCTGAAGGATATGGCCCGCTAGACTACCGCAAGATCCGGGATGGTGAGCTGAGTCCTGATGACGAGGTGTTTTACAAGAAAGCGCTGGACGACTTTGACACTAACCCGGATTACTGCCGTTTAGAGGTGTGGGCTCCTGACAGGGAGGTCACGATCCACGATATCCGGGTTCATGCTGAGTTGCTACACCGGACCATGGATGTAGGGATGATTGTTATCGATCACGGTGGTTTGGTGCAAGCAACGAAAGGGCATCGAGATTACACTATCGAGCTAAACTCGGTCTTGCGTGAAGCAAAGAAGCTCAGTCTACACTTCAATGGGGGTGAAGGCGTGCCTGTCTTGCTTCTGTTTCAGATCAATCGCGATGGTAAATCGACCGTAGATAAGCAATCAGGGACGGATGAGGAAGGGGTTTATCGCATGTCGCATCTTTCCTATGCCAACGAGGCGGAACGATCAGCCGATTACATCACGACCACGTACTTGAACAAGGACTTGAGAAAACAAGGGGCCACCATTATGGCCAACTTGAAAAATCGAGACAACGACCCGTTTGCTCCTGTTAAGGTCAGGGTAGACTTTTCATGTCGCCGCATGTTGACCTGGGATCCAGCGGACCAACAGGACATGGGGCATGAGGAGTTGTCACAAGAGGATCTGGAATTAGCAATGTGATATGGCCGAACCGGACTTGAAATCTTGGTATGCCCTCCGGGCTCGGAATGTTCACGAGATGGTCTCGGCTCATGACATTCTGAGGCAGCACGGTGTGCAGTTCCGTCATGGGGGTGATAGGGAAGAGCAGATATCTTGCCCTTTTCACGGTAAGGATGAGCACCCTTCAGCCAGAATCTATCCCACAACTCCCCAAAGCCCATCTCACGTATGGTGTTTCGTCTGTCGTGAGCGTTGGGATTGTATCACTATCTGGAAGAAATATGCCGGCGGGGAAGGTAAGTCATTCCACCGGATCCTCTCCGAGATTGAAAAACAGTTCCGTATCACGGTCCCTGATATTCCCAAGGGATCCTTCGAGCTAAAAATTGATGATGGGCAGAAGGCCAAGCTAGAGTTCGAACGTTACACTGAAGTGGTGGAGCAACGTCTGGTATCTGTCCGGCAAGACTATGTTAAGCTGCAAGACATGCAGGGCTTCTTACGTGCTGGGTCTGTCCTGGATCGTTTGATACATCAGACTAGTGTAGGGCATGTCGAGTACTCTAAAGGTTTGGTCCTGTTGCGTCTACTAGTTGCCAAAATAGGGGAGCGAGTTCGGAGTGTCCCGATTAGTCAAAGTCCCGACAGTTGAAATGGGGGAACTTCGTCTACTGTTAATTTCAGTAGAGCCGGACGGCCGATGGGAGTCTGAATGGGAGCCCTTACGCCTGACCGTCTTTGGAGATCAGATAAGCCAGGTGTCTAGTGAGACAGTGGACCATGTTCTTCATGGATGGTCTCGCCCGCTAGCCCGAGAGCTTGGCATCCCGCCCGCTGGAGCGTTGCGGAAAATTCCCCTCGTGTCTAGGCAATGCGGCCGGAGAGGGGTGTGCCCTCTCTACCTGCCGGGCCAATGTTTCCCTGAAGCCAAAAAGATGCCCTGGTGTTACGAGCCTGACGGTGTGGTGGATGATCTGATTAAATTTAGTGCCACAAGGGCCTTCGAGTATTGGCGGGATGGGGTGTACTTAGTAGTCGTGTTGCCAGGTCAAGGTCCTGACGAGCGATAGTTTGAAGCCATGACTCAACCCAGGAGCTTCAGCTTTCCTTCTTACCCTGGCCCGATACAGGAAAGAGAAATTAATGCCCCCCGAAGAAGACCTGAACGATTACCTAGGTTTTGACGACAGTGTAGGGATTTCGAGCCCCGACCCTATCACGCCGGTCAGGACAGGGACCCAGATCTCGCTCTCCAAGTTCGAGACAGATGATGACGACACTAGTTATATCGAGGTCCCCGAAGACTCCCAGAAGACTCAGGACCGGGCCTGGATGCGGTATCACGAGTTCAAGTTGATCCGGACCGTGGATGAGGTCCGGGACTTGGTAGACCTGGCTCTAGCTCATGGACGATGTGGCCTAGACTTAGAGACCGAAGGGTTTGATAATAGGATAAACTTTGCTCCGGACGGCTCTATGAGCACGGTCCATAAGATCGTAGGGTACTGCATATCCGTCAGGGGAGTGGGGCATTATATTCCAGTACTCCATCGGTTTAACATTCTCATGGGCGAGCGGGATCCCAATGTGCCTCGACAGGGGGTTGAGGCGGAAATCCGAAGACTCTGTCTAGCAAGTCAGCCTGAGATTGAGGAGCAGGCACTCCTTCGAGATCCTCTAGGGTCTCCGCACATCAAAGCACCCCCCAAGGTCGTGATCTACTTTTGGATGTCCAAGTTCGACCAGGAGTTTCTCATGCCCATAACGGGCATTGACTTTTGGCACTCGGAGTCGTTTGAGGACGGCCATTTAGCGGCTTATTCGGTATACTCGAATGACCCTGATCTGGGGTTGAAGGGTAAGGCTCAGGACTTGCTAGCAGTCAAGACTCCTGCTGGTGAAGTCCTGCCCTACAAGATGATCGAATTCAAGGATTTGTTCCTGGATAAGAAAACTAAAAAGGGCAGGCGGTTTTACGACCTATATCCCGTGCCTAATTCCGATGTAGTAATCTATGCTTGTTCCGACGCGATCTGTACCGAGATCTTGTGTGAGCGAGCCAAGACAGACTGGCTCCACGTCAACTTTGAGGGCGTTGAGACCCTGTATCGCAATGTGGTGACGGATGCTTACCTGCCCAAGCACTACGTGACATACAGGCTAGAGAAGCAGGCGGTCCAAGCCGTGCGGGATATGGAGCGGCAACGAGTTAAGATCAATAAGGATGAAATTACGATCTTGCTCGTGAAAGCTAAAGAAGAGTTGGCCCGGTATGACGACTTGATCAGAAGTCTGGCCCGGAGGAATGGGTTTGAAGACTTTAATCCAGGGTCCAGCCAACAGCTAGCCAGGTTCTTGTTTGAGCCAGATGGGCTTAATATAACGCCCAAGCCTGAGAAGAATGTCGCTTCGGGGGTTTACAAAACAGATGCCGCGACTCTGGAGAAGTTGGCTGATCTAGATGAATCGCCCCCTGTCTTGAGTTGGATCATAAAGTACCGTCAGATCGATAAGATCATCGGGACATACCTGACCAGTATGTCTGAGAATTGCGACGATCAGGATTGCCTGCGCTTTAAGTTTAACCAGACGGGTGCCGTGACGGGTCGTTTTACCGCTCCCGCGGGTGAGCCTGATCACGGGTATTCAGGGATCCCGATCCAGGGCATACCTGCTAGGGATGATCCAAAGAAACCTGAAGTGGCACACTCACTTAGGAGGATCTTCGTAGCCAGGGACGGTTACACATTAGTGAAGGCTGACTACGCGGGCCAAGAACTTCGTATTGCAGCTAACATATCGGGCGAAGAGGTTTGGATTAAAGAATTCCTGGAGGGATCCGGAGATCTGCATACCCTAACCGCCCGAGCGTTCTATGGGCCTCATATTACGAAGGACCATAAGATCGAAAGGGCCGCGGGAAAGCAGGCGAATTTCGCCTTGATTTACGGAGGAGGGCCTGCTGCTGTCATGAGAGCGACTAAGTGCAGTAAGGTAGAGGCTGCTCGGAGAAAAGCTAACTTCGACAAATCAGTTCCTGCATTCGCGAAATGGGTCAAGAGTCAACATCAGGCAGTTAAGACCAATCGCGGAGTCTTCACTGCCTTTAAGCGATTTATCGCGATCCCTCAGGTTGATCTGAAGGTGGGGGACTTGGATGGAGGAACCAAGCCCTTGTCGAGTGATGATATAAATATGATCCGAGCCTCATGCGAGCGAAATAGCACGAACTATCCTATCCAGGGCTGTGGAGCGGACATCATGAAGATGAGTCTGATCCGACTCGTAAAAGAGTTCCACAAACGTGCTTGGCGTCGAGAGGGTGGGGACGAGAGGGTCCGGATTCTCATGACGGTGCATGATGAGATTGTGTTCGAGGTCAGGCATGAGCATCTGAGAGAGGTCGTACCCGTGATCCTAGATGCGATGGAGAGCCCCTGGAGGATAGCTAAGGGGTGGCGTGTCCCCCTGGTAGTGGAGCCCCAGATTGGGCAGACATGGGAGGCCAAGATCGACTGGGATAAGCTGATCGCCGGTAAGGTCCCGGTACCTAGCTGGCTAGAGGGCATATTTACACCTGGTGCGATTCAGGCTGTAGATCAGGCTGTAGATCAGGCTGTAGATCAGGCTGTAGATCAGGCTGTAGATCAGGCTGTAGATCAGGCTGATATGTCACCCCCGATCCCGAAGGATGAGACCCCCGATCCTGTCTCTCAGACATCACCCACCCTTGTGCCTCCTGCCAGCCTGCCAAAACCATCCGTCCCTCCCCCTCCTACCAGCAATCGAGGAGTGAGGCGGGTCGCTACATACGTGCTCTCCAGCCATTACATGACAGAGCAGTCAGTCACTCTCCTACTGATGGTCCTGGCTGGCTCCTTGTCCGCTTCAGATGACCTAAGCCCTCCCGTGTATTTTAAATTGGTCGATAACTCGGGCAATGTCGTGATCGACCCATCTGACAGGGCTATCGCGATATCGCCCGAAATGTTAAAACTGAGGTTCCGAGACACAAATCTGGGTCAAGGGGATTACTCCATGAGGGACGAGCCTATTTAAGCCGTCGCGCTGAAGTTAGCTGCCACCTGGCCAGACAGTACTCCAACAAGCACTCTGCCCCTCTTACGAGATCCGGTGTAGACTATGATCAGCAGTCAGGTCGCGACCCATGGCCAACACAAAACAAGATTACCTAGGTCTCTGTAACGAAACGAAAATTCCGTTTCAAGATTTCATGGCCGCTTTTTGTTCTCGCTGTTTTCAGCAAGATTGCAGCCGGTCCATGCACGGTAATAGTCGGTTCGAGGACCGGGCTCTAAATTGGGAATCAAGACTATTTACGCAGGTGTCGAAGCTAGACCCTCAGGACGAGCGATTCCGCGGCATTTTAGCCAAGAAATTCTTGACCATCCTGCCAACAGGATCCGGGTCCACCGGATCCTGGCTAGATCCCCGTGACATCGAGACCACGAAAGAGATCCTGATTCCAGCTGTAGAGCAGGTGATCCAGGTAACCCAAGTGGCTGTGCCTAAGAGGGATCCCGATCCCGATCCCGATCCCGATCCCGATCCCGCTGAGCCTGCCCGACCCGCCGGCATGCCAGAACCCGTGCTGAGAAATACGAGGGTCCAGGCCCGACAAATGATCGGGGGTCATGACCCAAAATCGACTCAGCCGGTGTTAAATGATCCGTGGCAGCCCGCACAGGCACTCAAATCGGATGAAGTGTTGGTTCAGCCAGGTGCTAGAATTAAATTAGGAAAGTGATGTCGACATGTTAGTCAAAGTTACAATTTTTCCAGATGGTAAGCGGACGCACGAGGTTGTGGAGCGAGCAGAGGGCGAAAACTGTGAACGTATCCACATGGTGGACGCGGGCTCCATACTGGACGAGGAGCGGACGGGTCCTGACTGCGACTCCGTCCACGAGACCCAAACCTAAAGCTATTGTATTTAAGCATAAAAAGGAGACCTAGTTATGTCACGAAGAATTGCGTTCAAAAGTGAGATCAAGGATCTGGACCTGGCCATCAATGCCCTGAAGGCTCTGGATTATGCCTATGAGTTTAAAAACTCGTCCCAGACTCGTATCAGCATCACGGGTGGGAAACTCCGAGGAGCCAGCATAAATCTCAGTAATGGGGAAGTGGAGAGCGATAGCGACTATCACTCACATGAGGATCTGGGCGGTCTCCGTCAGGCATACTCTGAGGCAGAGTTTCGCCGGGTTGCGAATCGACAGGGGGCCTCAATCGAGAGCCGGGTGGTCACGAATGGATCAATCGAAATTCTTTGTCGTATGCAGGGCTAACCCTTTTCGAGGTAATAAAAAGCCCTGGCTTTTTCGCTCTACGTCTGAGCTAAAAAGCCAGGGCTTTTTTGGTGTACTGAGTACGAACATGAATGAGGACCTGAGATTTTACATCCGCTGCCTGAGCCGATTTATCTATGTCGTGACAGATGACGAGTACGGGCTTATCACTAACCTTCGAAAGCATCTAGCGAAGCATGCCTCTCGCATGCACGTTTACAACTCTGCTTTTGGTTTAATGCCGATTGATAGCTTGATCGAAGATTGGCGATCCAGGTATCACAAAGAGTCAGGAAGCCCGGGTATCCACGAAGCTCTGATTTCGATGTATCGTGATGATCCGGGTCCCGCGACTAATTTCTACATCATTACTGATCCAGATCGATGGCTCCAGGACCCTCAGGTCGTGAGACGCCTACTCAATATAGCTCACCAGCTACATCAGAACGAGAACTTGGTGAAGGTCACGATCTTTGTAGGTCCTCGTCTGGTTATCCCGCAGAAGCTTCAACATTATATTGAAGTCGTGGAGGATCCGGGAGCGGACTCCGATGATATCATGGGCTTGTTAAATCAGGCAGCCGAAAGGCTCAAGATAGATTTCCCCGAGAGTGTCTCACAATCGATGCGGGGCTTGACTACTCAGCAGGTTACGGCAGTGATCAGTCAAAGCATCATACAGGCTAAAAAGAATAAGGTGCAGGGCGTCCTGTATGACGAGAATCACATCAAGACCTACCGAAAGAAACAGCTACGAAAGACTAACCTGCTGGAGTATTGTGAGGTCGAGGACCAGGGATTCGACAAGGTTGCGGGGTTAGAGCGCTTCAAGGGCTGGGTCAATCGAAACAAGGCGGCCTGGACCCCTGAAGGTCAGGCCTGGGGTCTCAGACCACCCAGGGGGGTCTTGCTTGTGGGCGTGTGGGGATGTGGCAAATCTATCTCTGTGAAGGCACTGGGCCATGCCTGGTCCCTGCCCGTGATCAAGCTTGAGATGGGTAAGTTGCGATCTAGCGGGGTGGGGGATAGCGAAAGTAACATCTATCGAGCCCTGGCCATGATCGAAGCTGTGGGACCCTGCGTAGTATGGATTGACGAGGCGGAAAAGTCTCTCTCGGGTGGTAGCTCGTCAGATAAGAGTGATGCAGGGACGACTAGCCGTATGATCGGCATCTTGTCTACTTGGATCCAGGAGACCAAATCAGACGTCTGTCTGGCCATGACGGTCAATAGTCTGGGCACCCTGCCTATCGAATTCGTACGTCGAATGACTGAACGATTTTTCTTTGACCTTCCCTCCGAAGAAGAACGTGTCGATATTTTGAAGATCCATTTGAAACAGAGGCGACAAGACCCAGCCCAGTTTAACCTGGCGTCATTAGCTGATGATTCAAAGCTGATGGTGGGCAGTGAGATTGAGCACGCAATCGAGACCGCGATGACCGAGTCATTTCACAATAAGAAGAAGGGCCTGGATGAAAGCTTGCTGTCAAAAGAACTGAAGAACAAACCCAGGATATTCAAGACCCTGGCAAATGAATTGAAAGAAGTGTTGGATTGGGTAGGTTATGACCCTGAGACGGGGGATGGTATCAGGGCCCGGTTTGCGAGTGAAACTAAAGGTGAGGGCTTCAGGGCTCATCAGATAAGGTCTTAAGATCGTGACAGATTCTATCGAAGACACAGATCAAGTAATAGTTAACGTAGTTTCTAAGGCCAACCCGCCCAGTCAGGACTTGATCCAAGCCCGGGCCATGATCCAAGCCCGGGCTAGTTTGCAGGACATTTTTCGTCAAGCTGATGACGAAAAATGGATGCCTAGCATGCTAGCCAGCATGCTAGCTCCAGAGATTCAGGATCTGGTCGATCCTGAGGCTACGGCACACTATCTGGCAGATGAATACTCCCAGCTAGGGTCGGGCCATGTCATGCTTGTATCGACAGAAACGGGTCGAGTCCAGGTAGTTTTACAGGAGCAGGATATATACTTGCCAGCTCCCGTACCGAGGGAGGGGACGGATAAGTTGGCTCAGCCCGGTCCACGAATCCGGCCTGACATAGAGGCAGGCATTATCTCCTGGTTCCACAATAATGGTCGAGACAGTAAGGTCCTGACCGCCCTGCAGGCACGAACGAATCAGACGGACATCATGCGTGACATGGGGGACTCACGCCTTCTAGTCGCGACCAGGAGAGGTCGTCGGCATATTGTGGACTCGCTAGCCAAGTATGAGCCAGGGCAGCTCCTGAAGACCGCTGGAGGGCGTGCTGGTCAGTTCCTTCAGTTCTTTAAGATCCTGGAAGAGCCAGACCCGAAACTGACTCAGGGTCTGCAGCACCTGGTCGGATCCGCGACGGCCCAGTCTATCATGGGCGTGCAGGATGCCCTGACGACAAACCTGCACCACAACAAGCCCGCTACCCTGCGAGGGTCCTTGGTAGCGGGTTGGCTCAGACATATAGCTGTCCGGCTGGCCTATCAGATCTATCAGGCCGGTACCCCTATCCATCTGGATTGCAGACAAGCTAGTCAGCTTCCATCTGGATTTTGGCTCGCCAGTCCTGACATGATACGGCCTTTTCACAAGATTGACCCAAGAGTAGAAGTGCTCCCTATTGAGTCCCCCCACTCAACTTTGATCAACGGACCGGTAGGGTATCTCTGGGTCCCCCCAAAGTTTAAGGCATCTAGTCGAGAAATAGGGGATCGCTGGGAGACTTATGCCAGCCTGGATTACGAGATGTGGGTAGATCCCCAGCATTGCCAGGCTTACGAGATCCTGGGCGTGGAGATACAGACTCAGGTTTACCCGAAGTTTAAATTTTAGAGTCGGGAAGACCAGGACCCTGATTCAGGTCGCAAGCGCGATCCAAGGCTGTCTCAGGATCCTTTTATTGTTCGTTAAGTCGAGATAGACAAATAAATATCATGGCTCAATACAGTTTTATCGTGAAAGCTCTAGATCCTGTGGGGATCCCCAGGCCCATGGTCGTACTAGATCGAGGGTTAAATGTTTTCTCGGCCGAGATAGACGACCTGGACGAGTTTTTAGCTTTACTACAATCCGAGCAGGTCCAGGTCCTGGAGGCTCACCACCTGGGCGTAGGTGAGGCCAATAGTCCCCAGGACCTGCATGAAATAAACAGACTGGGGTCTGGATGAGACTTAGCTCCAAATCAGCACCTAATGTGCGGGTACTCCGCCGGGGCACTCTCCAATGCTACGGCAAGACTGCGAGAGCTGCCTTGAGCAAGCTCCTAGCGACGGAAAAGAGTATTTCGAAGGAGTTGGCCGGTGCGATATCGAGGAGGACTAATCATGCAGTACATTATCGGAGACGCGACCCTACCTGGCGGGCAGGGCCCACGAATCATTGCTCATATCTGTAATAACCGGGGCGGATATGGAAAAGGGTTTGCTCTTGCGGTTGCAAACCGGTGGCCCAAAGCAGAGCGGAGGTACCGAGAGTGGTACGACACGCAAGAGGGGTTTTCCTTAGGGTCTGTGCAGGTGGTGGATCTAGGTCAAGACATGTACGTGGCGAACATGATTGCTCAACAGGGCTACCGCACGGCATACAACCCACACCCTCTACGTCTAGATGCTTTGGCATTATGTCTGGCACGCTTAAGTGATGCTGCGATCCAGCTGAAGGCGAGCGTGCATATGCCCAGGATCGGGACTGGCCTATCAGGAGGGTCGTGGCACGATATAGAGCCGATCATCATCCACACCCTTGGGACACTTGAGGTGTTTGTGTACGACTTGAAAGTCGATTTTATTTGAAAAAAGATTCAATTTAGGGCCCTGCTGGCTGAGACGAGACCGACGAGGGTCGGTGTACAGAGCCCCATCAGGGGTGTTCCCAATATGTACCGGAGCGGGTGCTTGAGGCATGGGGGCAGCTCGATGGTGTAAAATAAAAACCATATCTGGAGAATTCAAATGACGACCCAAAGCTACAAGATCGCAGACTCGCTATTTTTAGTCAGACAGTCAGTGGATCTCAAGACCCCGAAAAAGGCAGTTGAGAGTCCGGTCAACCATTTGGTCATGATTGACTGCTCAGGGTCCATGGCCCACGATCTGCCTCAGCTCAGAAGTCAGCTGAAGGACAGGTTGCCCAGCCTGCTAAAGGAGCGGGACACGATCTCCATCGTGTGGTTCTCAGGTCGGGGTGAGTGCGGGATCCTGTTCGAGGGGTTGGAAGTGTCGACCCTGGTTGACATGGAGCAAGTCAAGAGTTCAATAGACCTGTGGTTAAAGCCAATCGGCCTCACGGGATTCAAAGAGCCCTTAGGCCGGGTGGCTGGTCTGGTTGATCGAGTAGGTAAGAAGAACCCAGACGGGGTTTTCAGCCTATTTTTCATGAGTGATGGCCAAGATAACCAGTGGGCCAGAGATGAAGTGTTGAAACAAGCGGAAGAAGCGGGATCTCATGTAGAAGCATGTACTTTCGTCGAGTACGGTTATTATGCTGATCGGGCCCTGCTCACGCAGATGGCTGAGAAGTGTGGAGGAAGTCTTGTTTTTGCTGAAGACTTCTCACGCTATGCCCCTAGTTTCGAAGACGTGTTACAGCGTCGTTTGTCTGGGGCTCCCAAGATTGAAGTTCAGGTCAAGCATGACGTGATCAGCAACTTTGCATATTCCCTGAGCGAGAACCAGGAACTCCAGACATATTCAATCGAATCAGGGGTTTTGAGAGTCCCCGAGAACCTGCCTTGCTTTTGGTACTTGACAGCTTGTCCTGAAGGGGAAGCTATGCCTCAGTCATTCCAGGGACCGGGAGATGAATACCCTGCCGCGACATATGCCGCCATATCCCTCTATGCTCAGCGGATGAAGTCAGACATCGTGCTGGCCCTATTGAAGCATACAGGTGACGTCCGATTTATCGAAAGCTTTGCAAAGTGTTTTGGTAAGCAGCGGTATAGTCAGTTCACAGAAGAAACCAGGATCGCTGCGTTTCACCCGTCCTTGAGACTTAACGCAGGGTACGATCCGTCTCGCGTCCCGCCTGACGATGCGTTTACTATCCTGGACCTGATTCAGGTTTTGGTCACGGATCCGGCTAACAAGATCCTGCTGGATAGTCCTGAATTCCGCTATTCCAGGATTAGCAGGGCTCGTCAGGATGCCAATGAAGTCTTGACTGCAGATGAGCGAGAGGCTGTCGGGCTCTTGACGAGCGAGATAACACGGACTCGAGATGTAAAAAAGATCCAGGAGCTGTCAGGCAGGATCGCTGCAATCACGAGTAAGCCTCAGCCTATCAAGTTTGAACAAGATAAACAGCCTGACGGGTATCCCGTGAGTTCCATCACGTTCAACGAGGAGCGGGCTAATATCAGTCTCCTGATTCGAAAGACGGGTCACGTTGATCTATCGACCCGCCTACCCGATGAGCCGGAATACTCAAAGCTACAGACCCCTTTCAAGACTCATATTTTTCGCAACTACGCGATTGTGAAGGATGGTTTGGTAGGGATTGATCGTCTGCCGGTCAAGCTGCAAGCCGGCACGGTCAGGGCCCTGCTGGACCGTGGGATGGCTGAATCTGTGATTACTAACCCGGAGGGCGAAACCCTAGATGAGACCAGGGCTCGTGTTAAGAAGGCGAGTCGGGATCGTGAGGTAGAGATCGTGCTGGACCTGACCCAGATCCCTGTGATCAATCGCCAAATGGTGAAAGAAGTACAGGCTACCAAGCTGTTCGAGTTAGAGTTCGAATTGATTAAGGCCAGGGCGGCTAGGAAAGTGTATGCCCACTATTTGAAAGAGCTTCAAGTTCAGACTCCTGAGTCCTGTTTGGACCCTAAAGTCCAGACATGGCTTAAGCAGGCAGGTCTATCTGAGTCCGGACCTTTCTCCCCTCCCATGGTGCAAGCTGAGTCCAGCGACTACTACGTAGCGAAAGAACTTTTAGTGAAGGTCAAGGGTTACTCGTCCCTACCCTCGGTTAACGATGTCAAGAAGAAGAAGGCTCAGGCTGGTGTGCTGACCCCGACAGCTGCCCTGATGGCTCCACACGTCAGCAGGGTCGAAAGCATGGGGAAGGACCTCTCTCTAGAGTGGCTGACCAGTCAGGAGGGAGACCATGCCCGCCGGGTCCGGCAATTGATTGGAGAGATGGCTGTGATCAAATTCTCGATCACGGTTGGGCAAGTATGGCCTCAAGAATTCAAGTCCTTAGATGAGAACCAGATGAATCTCACGCTAGATGGCATGAGTCTCAACTTCACGTTAGAAATGCGTGAGGTTGAAGTTAAGATCTGAAGACTCATTATTGCTCGTCTGATCCTCTCGCAAGGGTCGTTACGACAGGTAAATTCGATGATTAAAGAACCCGAAATCCTACATGTAGATTGTCAGTGTCTTAGCTTCATGCACATGCTCAGGTTCTGGTTTGAACCAGAATCTGGCTGTATCGAAGTGGATACGCATTTGAGTAATCGTTACCCTTGGTACAGGAGGGTCTGGGTAGCTTGGCTTTACGTCCTGGGCCGTGATGTGAAGCATTACGGATACAACAGCACCTCCATTACACAAGATAAGCTGGTCCAGATAAAGAGCTTGATTGCGAAATCGGATGATTGGGAAGCATCAGACGCCGATGATAGTCGTTGATTAAAACACTGCTCTAGTTTTCTGCCTGACCCTGGCCCTCAGCGGTCCAGCAGGCCTCTTGCAGGACCCCGCTAGACATAAGCTCCATCATCATCTCAGGCGTGGCCTGGATTGATATGATGCCCGTCTGGGGATGCACTCGGACAAGTTTCTTCAGCTCTTCCAGTTTCGAGTTTTCCAGCATGACTATTCTCCAGAAGAGCTTGTGTTTTTGAGTCCTGGGACGGGGCCGCAGCTGAGCACTAGATTGATGTCTCCCGCTCGCCAGGGATATATTAGGAGAAGGGCCCGGTCAGGCCAGGCTCCATCGTAACCACGGGCTACGTAGTACTGTTGTCCGTTTTTTAAAAACTGGCAACAGTACTGTATAGGGATCCATTTAAGAGGTAATGACCAAGGCTCCTGCATATCCTGAGTTTCTTTCGTTGACATATGGCATTAACATTACACCAAGGTGCACAAGGATAGATTATGGCATTCTCAGCTTTAGAGTTAAAGCCAGGAGAGATGGCTCACAGGGTAGTGCAGGTCATATTGGAGCATGCACATGCTCACAAGTGTCTCTTTTCCTCTCTGGACCTGATGGGAGTCTTGACTCTTGGGCGTGTCAAATTTATCCGATTTAAGGTCGCGTGTCCGGCCTTACAGCCTATCTTGTTGACCCTGGACCGGGCTGTCGTGTATCAAGCTGGAGGTCAGTATTGCCTGAAGAAGACAGGAGAAGACAGGACATACCCGGTCAGCATTTTAATCATGACATCAGTGCCTGACCCACAGTTGAAAAGGACATATCGTGGTCCCGCGATCAAGTACTGGGAACGCCAGTTTGTTTGAAAATCTGAATTTTGGATCCGAGCGCGCGTCGCCCCCGGCTTTTTATGGTGAGACTGATACGCCACACAGCCGCGCTGTATCGGTGGTGGCAGCCGCCCACGTTGAAGCGGTGGCCCCTGTCAGGACCTCATTCACTGTGCCGGTTGCCGTGGGCCTATTTCCTGTGCACAGCAGCTGACACCCGGCTTCGATGACCCCTGCATAGTCCGCGGTGGTTACACCAAAAATGCGGTCAGTCACTACCGCTTTTGCGTTATTTGCGGAAGTTAAGCTGAACGCGTTAAGCACGGCGCACGTGCCGGTGATTGCGTACGTTCCAACCGGCGTTAAATCGTTGACATACGGCGAATCCGTGATAGTGAGGGGGAAGCCGGAATAACTGCAAGCTGATATCGTGCTCCACATTCCGCCGCGAATCGTGTTAAAGCACATGTGAAGCGCGCTCACTGATCTAGCCCGCGCATTTACCAGCACAATCGGCCCACGAATACGGGCGGCTTTAAAATCGCACTCACCGATCCATGCGCCTTTTTGCGGCTCGTCAGCGTCGACCACGCAACGCGCCTCATCGGGAAAATATATGCCGTGCACGATAAGCGAGTATAGGCCATTCGATGCGCCCATTGGCCGCCGCAACTTAACGTCTAGCCCCAACACGGAAGGCAATTCTTCCCATACAAAAGTATCAGCGGCGCTCGGAACAACGGTGGCCGGGGTATCAGTAGGGGTGGTGCTGAGAACTACAGGGTTACTCAAGAACACGGCATTTGCGCTTGCAGGTACTTGGCCTGTGGTGTTGCGGCTAGCGGTAGCGCCGTTGGCTGCCCCGCTCGTAAACCGTACGCGTGCAGTTGTGGACGCAAGAGACGCGCGCGTGTTGCTCATCGTTAGCGTGTTGAACACGTTGGTTGCTGGATCCTGAGAAACCCAGGTGGTGACTGTGCCAGCAGCGATTGCGGTTCTAGCCGTGGTCGGCGCCACAATCGTCAAAGTGTACCCAGACGAGAGATCCTCCGCCGCCCATAGATTAACGTCAAGCTGCACCATTTCCAAGGCGCTACCCAGGAGGTTTACTGTCACGTTTTGCCACAGCGTGCCGCCGTTAATCCGGGCGCCCAGTTCTGCAAATGTTTTGATCGCCGTGCCGCTAGTGTCGCCTACCGCGTAATCATTGCCAGTGGACGGGTCGATATGCCATGCCGCCTGTGCGCACCACTTAGCCACTGGCGCCGGTATGCGTGACCAGCGGCCCGTCACTGAGGCGACGATTTGAGCGCCGCGAACGGCGATCACAGTGCCGAGCTGCCACTGATACAGCCCCATATTTTCGCTGACCACGACAACCGTACCAGCCGGGCCTTCGAGCGTGGCCAGCGCGCTGGCCGCTATAATCTGTATGCCGGAACTGGAAACAGATAGCGTTGAGCCTGTGGTTAACCAGCCATAATTTTTAAGAGCTTGCAGGAGACTCGGGATATCTGTCGTGGCCTGCTGAACCGCGGGTGTTTGATTAAATACACTTATTCTCTGAACCCCTGTATCGCGAACATACTTGAAAATATTGGTACCGTTGATCTGACCTTCCAAGCTTGCAGTGCTGCCTACAGTTTGTGCCAAGATGGTGGGAGCCTGGCCCGCGGAGTCCCCGATCAAGTTAGCTACCCCGCCCGTCAGATCTAGCTTGCTCGTCGTGGCATCAAGCAGGATCGTTCCATTGC
>Ga0163150_10002983_pt1 | contig 24650 bp, 19 predicted proteins | sample OliLakLV19P2IB_FD_148628 | JGI IMG/M metagenome (GOLD analysis project Ga0163150, IMG submission 148628) | Freshwater microbial mat bacterial communities from Lake Vanda, McMurdo Dry Valleys, Antarctica - Oligotrophic Lake LV.19.P2.IB | ecosystem: Environmental > Aquatic > Freshwater > Lake >...
GGTTTTTTCAACTGCATCGTTACGGTTTAGCCGTGTCCATGCAGAAGGAAAAGAAGGAAACCGCCAATGGACGCGAATTAAAGCGAATAGAAATCATCTCTTTCAGCCCTCCCCAGGCTTATTCGAGCCGGATCAAATGCCGGAGAGTTTTTTCCTGTCCCAGAGCACCGATGCAAAAAACTGCGGGTTGACGGGTCATTTCACCCGCCGTTGGGTGAAAACACCCATGTTTGGTTTGATGCAACAGGGAAAGGCTTTGGCAACTGCACGAGAATTTCGCGGCAATTTAAGGCTGCCCCTTGATTCTGAAAAAACGTTGAAGTTTGTTGCAGATCGGGATCGCAGCGGCGTATTGGGTCTGGGGAGAACCCAAAGAGGTCCAATCTCCACCATTCAAACTGTCTGAAGCCTCGAGTTGGTAAGTGGCCTTTCCTCCGATCCAATCAAAACCGACCTCGCTTCCAGAGCGGTAAATTGACGTTATACTCAGAGGCAGCACTGGCGACGGAGCAATCCCGATGATCACTCCAACCGTCCAGGTCAAATTTGATGACTGCATTGCTTGAGTTGAGCTTTGGAAGCGCTCCAATCGAAGCCATTTCGACACAGGTTTGAGCCGGTTCCGGAATCTCTCTGATTCCCCCGAAACGGCCCGACACCTTGCGCCAGGCCGTCGGTTTACCGGTCGCTGCACGGCGAAACCCAAACGTAACATAGCCACCTTCTGGACAAGGAACCGCCCTCTGAACCGCGCCGCCACGGAGTTTTGAGCGAATTCGCGAAGGGGCTCGAACCGCGAAGGTGAACGGAAAAACTGAGTTTCAGTCTTCTTGATTGGCGTCGGGAGGAAAAAAAAGTATAAGGCTGCCCCATGAACACTGCCCCCCATTCCAACATTAAAAGGCCCGGCAGTTTCTTTTTTTTCCGGACAGATTGTGGCAGGTTCAAATTTGAAATCTCTTGAAACAATTCTTGTTCACAACCCTGTTTGTTGCGAAGGGTGGTTTCAGAAACAAAATTCTGGCCGTGCTCGCGGGCCTCTGGTGTCTCGCTTCTCTGGATTCGTCCGCAGCGCTTTTCTCCGGCACCAACCTCATCCGGATTTCGATCGAGATTCCGCCCTCCGGGATGGATGAATTGCGTTTTGCGAACCGCCGCTCACGTCCAGACATGACCCGCACCAAGGTGCTGGCCAGGGTTGTTGAGGGCGGCAATGTTTACACCAATGTCCTGGTGCATCTTAAGGGCGCCGGAAGTTTTCGCCCGATCGATCACTTTCCCTCCCTGACCCTGAATTTTGATAACCAGGCCCCGGACCAAAAATTTCATGGATTGACCAAGATCTCGCTCAACAACTCGGTCCAGGATCCGACCTGCATGAATGAAAAGGTTTCGCGCGAACTTTTTGCCGCCGCCGGGGTGCCGGTGGCCCGTTCCGACTATGCCGTGGTCACCTTGAACAATCGCAAGCTCGGTCTTTATCTTTTGATGGAAGGTTACGATAAAAAATTTCTCAAACGCCATTTCAAGGACAACGATGGCGACCTTTACGACGGCGGTTTACTGACGGACATTGACCGCCCGTTGGAGGTGATATCAGGAGAAAACAAAGGAAAGCTCTCCAGCCTGAAACGGCTGCGTTCGGCCATCGATATCGTTGAACCGGAAAAGCGATATGCCGCACTCGAAAAGATCATCGACCTGGACCGGTTTTTCTCCATGACCGCCATGGAAACGATTCTCTGCCACTGGGACAGTTATTCCATCAACAGAAGCAACTATCGTATTTATCACGATCCAAAAAGTGACAGGCTGGTTTTTATGCCGCACGGCATGGACCGGGTGCTCGGAGGTTTCCTGCCAAACCTGGATCTGCCCGTCGTTCCCCCGATGCAGGGAATGGCAGCCCGTGCCTTGATCTCGACACCGGAAGGAAGGAAAAGGCATGTTGACCAGGTGAAACTGCTCGCATCAAGAGTGTTTTCCCCCACCACCATCAGCAACCGAATCAAGGCCATCGATGCCAGGATTGCGGATGAAATCCCGGATCCCTCGGCGCGATGGGCCGTCTTGCTGAACAATCCCGACTGGGACTTTGTCAGCAGCGGAGATCATCGAAAAGACATCGACGACCTGTGTGTCCGAGTTCAGCAGAGAGCCTCCTTCTTGAAGGAACAATTGCGGGGTTCAAACTCCTTTCCAATGGCCCCATTTTTTGTTTTTGACACCAACGGCGTGTGCCATCTGGAACAGTGGCGCACGGCAGGCGCGAATGGAAATCCCGCAGTGACCGCCGAGGTCAAGGAGATGGATTCCCAGCAGGTGATCCACCTGACCGTTCCTGCCGGTGCGATTGGGGGATCGGTTCGCCAGAAAGGCCGGCTTGAACCGGGCCGATACCGGCTGACAGCCCGGGCGAAACTGGAGGGCCAGTCGCAGGACGGAATCCCACCCATTCCAAGTTCGATCATACTTCATCATTCAGGAAATCGTTTCGGAACCGTGCGGCAATACGAAGGATGGGGAACACTCTCCTACGATTTTTATGTGGCTCCGGGGGCCGCGGCAGAAGAAGTCGATTTGATCTGCGGACTGCGCGGAAGTCCGGCTGAGGCCAGAATTCAGGTAGATACGTTTCAATTAAGAAAACTTTCTCCCACAACCTGGCAGTAAAACGAATTTCGACAGCACAATCGTGCAACAGCTTCCTTCTACCAAGTGCGTGCCGTGGTTCACAGCACAGGGGAACAGCTCTTTCCAGTCTGCGGCACGCAGGTTAAAGATCATTTTTGAACTTTGCGGACACGACCCGGATCGGTTGAACTTTTGGTAAGGTCGGGTGCTGGCTTCGACCAGAGGCAAAGTCCAAAAGCACCGGCCACAAATGCTGCCAGCAATGCAAAGACTTGCTGTTGATTTTGAAGCGGAGCACCTGCAACCGAAGAGGAACCACCCAATAACAGAGCTGCCGCAGTTGTTCCAAGGGCCTGACCGATGAAAGTGGTCGTCCAGAGCAGGCCGGAGACAACCGTATGATGTTCACGGGAGACCGATTCCATTGCTGACTTCGCGTTGGGCGAACCAAACATGCCGGTGCCGAGTCCCATGATCCCCTGGGCAATAACAACCCATGCGATCGCCCCGGCGACCGGCGATACCCTGCCACCTGGTAAAAGGAAAAGCAGGCCCAAACCAAGGCCCAGAAAGATCAAGCCAGCCAGCAAGACAGGACGGGGACTGAAACGATCGGCCAGATGGCCGGATACTGGACCGGCCACGGCCAGCACCGCCACATAGGCCAACATGATCAAACCCGCATGGGCTGCCGACAGACCAAGATTAAACTGAAGATAAAACGGCAGTGTAAAACTCACTCCGGCTGTGGCCATCCGCATAATGACCCGTGTGATGGAGCCTCGGAAAATCTCTGATACACCGAACAACCAGGGCGGCAAAATCGGATCAGCTGCGCGCCGTTCCGTGCGGATGAAAAAATAGGCGGCAACGGTGGCCGTTACCTCGAGAACCACAAACTGCCCCGCCTCGCCTGCGGCCAGCCGCTGCAGTCCCAGCAAAAAACCGAACAAAGTTACAATGACTAAAACGGACCCGGACCAGTCCACCGGTTTTGTCCTGGGCCGCGCGGGACCGATTGCATTCGGATCAAATACCAGGGCCCCGGCGGCCAGCGCAAAAATGCCAATGGGGAAATTGACGAAAAAAATCCACCGCCAGGAGGCGAAATGCAATATCGCGCCACCAATCGAAAGTCCGGCCGCGACCCCGATGGAAAACACCGTGACGCCCAATCCCAAGACCAGTCCGCGTTGTTCTTTGGGGAAAACTGAGCTGAGGATTGCGTTGCTGCTCGAGAGCAAAAAAGCTGTGCCGAACGCCGTGAACACACGGGTGGCCACGAGCCATTCAAAATTCGATGCCAACCCTGCGGCCAGCGAGGCAGTTGTCAGGATGGCAAATCCGGTCAGGTAAGCCGTCTTGCGACCGAGGGTGTCGGCCCACTTTCCAGCCAGGCTTAGTGTGGCGGCGCAGGTGATGGTATAGGCCACGGAAACCCATTGAATCGCAGCAATGCTCTGCCCGAATGCTTTCGCGATGGTGGGCAGGGCCAGGACCACTATCGTCCCGTCGATGGAGCAGAGTAAAATGCCCAGCTCCACCACCGCAAGAACCTGCCATTTTCCCCGCCAGGTTTTAGGAATTGTCCAACGATTCATTTTCAGGTTCTGGAATTGATAGCCACTATGGAGTTTACTTTAAATGTTTCACCCGGTTGTTTGTTGCTTGATCATCATGCCCGGCCCGGGCGAAACACAGTTTCCTTGAAAGGAAGGATTTTTGAAAGAATCAGAAAATCGGGATCGGACCGGAAAGGTCAAGGTTCTGCTGATCGACGACCAGCCGATGATTGGCGAAGGGGTCCGGCGGATGCTCTCCAACCAGGCGGACTTCGAATATCACTATTGCTCGGATCCACGCCTGGCCCTGGGCCAGGTTGAAACCTTGCGCCCCACGGTCATTTTACTTGAATTGGTTTTACACCAGTTCGACGGCCTTTCGCTGGTGCGGGAGCTGCGTGCCGGCGCGGCAACTTCAGAAATTCCATTGGTTGTCCTCACGGCCAGGGAAGATTCCGCACTAAAGCTGAAGGCTTTTGCCGCGGGTGTGAGCGACTACCTGATCAAGCTTCCCGACCGGGTCGAATTAACGGCCCGCCTGCGACATCATTCCAGGGGTTATGAAAACCTTCTGGAAAAAAATGCGACCTTCCTCGCACTGAAAAGGAGCCAGGAGACATTGTCGCGGGAACTTCAAGAAGCGGCCAGATATGTGCGATCCCTGCTTCCGTCACCACTTCGAGGCCCCGTCAATGCAGACTGGATCTTCCTCACCTCGGAGTCATTGGGCGGTGATGCCTTTGGTTACCACTGGCTGGATGAGAATCATTTTGTTTTTTATTTACTCGATGTCTGTGGTCATGGCGTCGGAGCCGCATTGCTTTCAGTTTCAGCCATGGAATTCCTCCGGGGCCGCCATGGGTTCGATGCCCAGCAGCCCTCCACGGTGCTGACCGCGTTGAACGAGGCTTTTCCCATGGAAAAACAAAACGACATGTACCTGGCGGTCTGGTACGGAGTCTTCGAAAAAAACTCGCGTCGCCTATGTTACGCCAGCGCCGGACATCCCCCAGCAGCGGTTTTTTCCGGGGAAGCGATTGAACAAAACAGATTCCTGCTCAGGACACAGAACCCGGCTGTCGGGATCATGCCTGGCGTCGTTTTCGACGCGGCGGAATGGGTGATCCCTCCGGCTGGCAGGCTCTATCTCTTCAGCGACGGCGCGATGGAGTTTTACAAGCAGACCGGTGGGATCACCCGGCTGGAGGATTTTTTGCAGGTTCTCTCCCGGTCGCTTCCGGATGGAAGGGAAGATCTGGAACGGATCAAAACCGTGGCGGAATCTGCGATTGGAGGATCGAGTTTTGAGGACGATTTTTCTGTGATCCGGTTTGATTTCTCTTAAACCGTCAAGGTCTTCATGTCCAAGCCGTGTCCATGCAGTTGGGGCCTTCGGGCCCCTCACCCCAGCCCTCTCCCATGGGGCCCATGGGGCGAGGGAGGCGTTTCCGCCCGCAGGATCACGCTCACCGTCCAGTTGCAAATCCAACGCGCAGTAGAATCGTTCCTTCTCCCCAGGGGAGAGGGTTAGGGTGAGGGCGATGGATTTTTCAACTGAATAGATACGGCTAAGCCCGACTCTCCCAACTCTGGTCCCGCCGCCTTATGCATGGCCAGTTTCTTGAGTTGAGCGCGATCTATTTTTCCGCCGGGATTTCTGGGCAATTCGTTCAGCAGATGAATCCTTGATGGGAGCGCCAGTTCGCGCAGTTGGTTTTTCAAAAGCGTCCGCAGGCGCAGTTCGTGGTCGGGCCAGCCATTTTTCTCCCCGGCCAGGACCACAAACAGATGCACCACCTCACCATGCGGTGGGTCGGGCACCCCCAGAGCAACAGCAGACAGCACGTATGAACCCGAAAGCGCCAGCCGTTCGATTTCCAAGGGGGAAATATTGGATCCATCCCGGACGATCATCTCTTTGATCCGCCCTTCGATCCAGAGATAACCTTCCATGTCGCATCGGGCGAGGTCGCCTGTCCTCATCCAGCCGTCGCGCAGGACTTCGAATGTCGCGAGGGTGTCGTTCCAATAACCAACCATGGTGTCTGGAGTCCGGACCACAACTTCTCCGGTCTGGCCAGTGAAAACATCGTTGCCTTCCGGATCCAAGAGGCGGAGGGCCACGCCCACGGGCGCCACGCCGACAGATCCCGCACGTTTTTCGCCGAAGGGCGGATTCATGGCATAAGGGCCGGTCTCGGTCATGCCGCAAAGCTCGATCAAATCATACCCCAACGTGCTCTTGAAAGCAGGATGCAGCGAGGCGGGCAGCCGGTCACCACCGACCAGCCAGAGCGCGGCCGGTTGCAACCGGACTTGAGCGACCGGGCAATGGTCCAGGGCCGAGGCGAGAAGATTGGGCGTCAGACCAAGGATTGTTTTGAACGGGGGTTTCAGGTAGGCCTCCCAGAACTCCTCCGGCGTAAACCTGGGAAGCAAAACCACTGTTCCGCCCACATAAAAAAGCGCCATGGCCAGCAATTGAAAAGCCAGTGGTTTCATCAGGGAGATCGCCACCAGACTGACGGAGTCTTGATCAAGCCTGGTTTCCTCAATGAATTTTTCGATGCGATGGACGGTTCTCCGGCTGGTGTGAGTCACCCCTTTGGGCTGGCTGGTGGTGCCTGAGGTGAAAAAAATCGTGCTCAAACAATCCGTTTCGCCAAGTTTTTCAGGTGCCGGCTGGTCGGGACGCACCAAAGGCTCCTCAAAAAACAACGCTTTCCCCACCGTGAGGAGGTCTGACAACTTCAAGGAAGGATACTCCTCCGTCAAAGCAGCAGCTTTTTCCCCGGTGGTGACGAGCGCTGAAGCGGCGGCCCCGACCAGGCAACTGGCGGCCTCTTCGGGCTGGTATCGATAATCGAGGGCGACCGCGATCAAGCCTGATCGGAAGCAGGCAAGATAGGCGATTAAAACTTCCGGGCGGTTCGGCAGCCACAACGCTACCCGGTCTCCAGAACGCAAACCTTTGGCCTGCCAATGGCCTGACAGTTCTTCTGCCAGTTCCATCAGTTTCCTGTAACTGATCGAATGATTTTGAAACAAGATCGCGGTTTTTTCCGGATGATCCAGCAACGCTTGCGAACAAATTTCGTGAATGAGCATGGAGTCAGATTTCCACCGAACCAATATTCAGCCGGGCACGGGAAGACGGTGAAACAGCCAAAACGCCGGTGCAAGAAACAAAATACTGAACGAACCCGGCATATGTGTCAGCCGTAGCGCAGGTTGCCAACCTGGTGCTCGCGGACCTGGAATGGCGCTCATTTAAAACGCGTCTCACGATTCGCTTCCGATGCCAACCGGCGGTCGACGAAACAGCAGACAAGGCTCAATCAAGGTTGTCCGCGCTACTTCCACTCACTCCTCCCCCGACTCGTAAAGTGTTTCCAAACCTATCCCATGCTTTTGCAGCAGTCGCTGGAGTTTGAGAAATATTTGAGCGGTCAAAAAGGCGTCACCCGAAGCGGTGTGCCGGTCATGTGTCACAACACCAAACCGGAGGCATAAACTGTCGAAGTCAAAACTCTTGATCGGTGTGGAAACGAAAGCCCCGGCCTTTTCGAGCGCCAGTGCCATCCGCATGGTGTCGAGGGCGTGGTTATTCAATCCTCGCTGCAAATGGCGTTTAGCTGCCCTTTCGATCAAAAGGAAATCGAACATCACATGGTGCCCCACCAGAATGTCGTCGCCGAGATATTCCAAAAAATCCCGCACGGCCTCCGCTTCATCCTGCCCATGCATCGACTCCTCCCGCGTGATCCCATGCACCACGGTTGCAGAAGTGTTGAACTCAATCTTCACCGTGGTTTCAAAAATGTCCTGGAGCAAGATTTCGCCGTTGCGGACACCGATGGCTCCGATCGAAACGATTTGATCTTTGCGCGGATCAAGGCCGGTCGATTCGTTGTCAAAAACCACGAAACGCTTTTCGATCCAGGTCGTTGTTTTAGCGTCGGAAGCCATAAAGCTGCGCCGCGTATTCAAGCAAGGCGGCGATTGATTGAAATCCGCTTTTCAACAGGAGCTGATCCTGGCGCGAGATCGGTCGCGACACCGTCCGCCCGCCATCCGCTGTTGATTTCGATCCGGAAACAAATTCACACGTCATGGCGATCCGGAAGGCGCGCGCCGCCTGTTCAAAAATTCGTCGCCCGTCACGCCGCCTTCTGGATGCGCTCTCGAGACGCTCCAGCGTGGATGTCACCTCGATTTCTCCGGTTGCAAGCTGCAACACACGCGCCACATCGACCACCGGCTGAAGTGCGTGCGTACGAAGTTTCAGTTCTTCTTTCTGCAGGCTGTCGGCGTTCACGGCGAAACCATCGAATATCGTCATCGGAGGCAGGTTTTCGAAACAGTCGTTCGCCAGAAGACGGATGAAGTTCGGATGTTGCTCTAGTGATTTCTGAATATTCTGTCGCAGCATTTGGCATAAGAAGTTGCCAGCCTCCACGGGTTCCAGGTCAAACAGAGGCAATCGCTGGAGGATATTGTTTTCGATGGGCGAAGCGATCCAACGCCGAAAATTCTCCGACCACCGGTCCAGGGTGAGGCGACACTCCCGATTGGCCGGCGAATAACCCGAGCCCGGCTTCGAAAAGCCGCACGTTTCCAAATACTTCTCCAGATTTTCCGCCCATGCAGAAAACCATGCATGATTTTCATCAGCTTCCCGGTCGAGAATCAGAACCAGCTCCAGCCCATCCTGCGTGAGCAATTCCCCGCGGGCGGCCTCACCCGCGAACGCCAGACAGAAATCACACGGAGCTCCGTGGCCGATGGATGTTGTCGCGGCGGCGGCCGCAAGCAAAGTCAACCGGCGCAGCAATACACGGTTGACCTCCGTGATCAGCGCCGCGTTCCGGTCCAGGTCTTGAAACACATTCAAGTCAGACTCCAACAATCTGTTGATACGTCGCCGGATTTTATCGAGCCTATCCACCGAATGGCTTTGAAGCATGCCGGAAATTGCAACGGTGGGATTGTTCCCTGTCCAAAGCAGGAGGTCTCGCTCCGTGATCAAGCCTGATGCCGCTGATTCGGAAGTCCCATCCAACGTCACACAAAGCTGTCTGCGCCGCGACCTGATCATTTGGCCGATGCATCCGCCCGATGATAGTTTGGACGAAACAGCAGGAGGTGGAGGAAGCATCCAATCCCGGACAATATCTGTCACGCCAGGCCCGGTGGCGGCGCAATAATTAACGAACACAGCGGCGGTGAGACAACCGACAGCCATGCCATAGGCATCCACCACAAGCAGTTCGTCAATCTGCGCCTGGCTCATGAGCAATGCCGCCTCGCGCATTTCCAATTTGTCGGCACAGGAGACAAAGGGAACCGTTAAAGGAGGGGTGGCCGGGTTCATCGTTTCCGGAACACCGACAGCCTCGGGTTCAGCGGCGAAATGAACCTGTAAAAACCGGGTGGCCTGAGGTGACTCGGAACAGGCTTGGCAAAACGTCTTGAAATCGAGGGCGTAAATCACCGTGTCGCACACCGTGGTGGCACCGTGCTCATGGGTCGTGCGCCCGATAAACCTTCCAAGTCCAAGCATGTCGCCCGGGCCGAGTAGATCCACCACCTGATCCTGATTCTTACCCGGGCCGGGCAAAGTTAACCGGACGGACCCTTGTTGAATCACTTGAAGCTGCGCGTCGTAACCGTCGTTGGTGGAAAAAAGGATTTCCTCACTTTCGTGAAACCGAACCCGACCACTGGCGGCCACCGATTCGAGAACAGGCTGGTCCAGGTAACAAAACGGCGGAAACCCTTTGAGGAAATCAGCAACGCGATGGACTATGGCCGAGGTTTTCATGCGGGGCTTGGGGTGTTGAACGAGGTCAAACCCTAGGCGTTCACAATTTGAAAGCAAGGAACGGAGTGTTTATTTTTTGATTTTCGCTCAATTTGGCGGCAATGATGCAAAACAGAAAATCCAAGTCGCTCCAAGGCGAATCTTCGTTGAATGAGAAACGCTGGAATGCTCTGGTTGACCGGGAGAGAAATACGGATGAAGAGTTTTTTTATTCGGTAAAAACCACCGGCGTTTATTGTCGTCCGTCATGCCCCTCCAGACTTCCAAAACGTGAGAATGTAAGATTTCACCCGAAAGCAGCCGATGCCGAGAATGCGGGCTTCCGACCGTGCAAGCGATGCAAACCAAACACCCAGCGTGCCGAAAAGCAACAGTCGGAAATCGTTTCGAAGGCATGCAGAGTAATCGCTGAATCTGAAGAGCCTCCAAACCTGAAGGAACTTTCAACCTCCGCCGGCTTGAGTCCGTCCCACTTTCATCGGCTGTTTAAATCGCAGACTGGATTGACGCCCAAAGTTTATGCCGACGCCTGCCGGGCCAGACGTGTTCGCGAACAATTGAACGGTTCGAACAGTGTGACCGCCGCTTTTTACCAGGCCGGATTTAATTCCAGTGGACGATTCTACGCCGCGACCTCGAGCATGCTCGGCATGCGACCCAAAGATTTCCGTGCCGGAGGCCGGGGCGTCACCATCCGGTTTGCCGTGGCAGAATGCACCCTGGGAACGATCTTGATTGCTGAATCCGATGTCGGTGTCTGCGACATCATGTTGGGAACCGAGCCAGACAAACTGGTGCGGGAACTTGAGGACCAATTTCAGCAGGCTGAACTGGTCGGAAACGACATTCAATTTGAGCGACGAGCGGCGACTGTAATTGCGTCTGTTGAGGACCCTTCTATCGGATTGGATCTGCCGCTGGACATCCGCGGGACCGCGTTTCAACAACGTGTCTGGCAAAAACTTTTGCAGATTCCTCGTGGTGAAACCCGAAGTTATTCTGAAATCGCCAAAGCGATAGGACAACCCCAGGCCACCCGAGCGGTGGCCTCGGCCTGCGCCGCAAACCGCATCGCGGTGATCATTCCGTGTCACCGGGTGATACGAACCGATGGCTCGATTTCAGGTTACCGTTGGGGGGTTGATGTGAAGAAAAAGCTGATACTGATTGAGACCCGAGCCGCCCCACATCCATGACTGATCAAGATTTTGCAGTGAAAGTTTTGATCAGGTTGTCGTCCGAACAATTTGAGCAAATCGTCAACTTCAGCTCCGAGTTCGTGGAACTGCCCTTGAACTCAACCCTGGTTCGGCATCCTGTCATCCTGTTTCTGTGCAATGTTCGTTCTGAGATCCCGACGGCGCGCACGGAGTGACGCGCCCTACCGCACATCCTGTCATCCTGTCCCTGCTCCTTGATCTCGTTCCCTGGATCGAGTGGAACCAAATTCAGACAGGATTTACAGGATGACCAGGATGTGAATATTTGGCCGTTTTGTCTGGCGGACGCCGCCATTATCTCACCGGATAACCCTGCCAGATCCAGACCAGGGCGTCCGCCAGCGTGTGTTCAAAGACCCGTCCGTCGCAATGTTTGCTGTCCAGGCTGAAGACGTAACGTTGATGATATCCCTTGGCTTTTAATGCCGCTGCGGTGCGGTTCCCCGCCATAACCCAGTTGTGATAAGTGGACTCGGCATCTTTGGCGCGATTATCGTTTTCAGAAACATGGGTGAAAATGCGCAGCGGTTTTTTCTCACTCTTCTCAATCAACTTCATGCTCGAATGGTATTCCCACGCGCCCAGCGGATATTTGGCCTCCTCTGCCGCATCATCGTCCTGCTGATCAACGAAAGTTCCCGAATAAGCCATGACACGCCGGAACAAATCCGGGCGAAACCAGGCCATGCTCAGCGCCGCAGCGCCGCCCGAACTGCACCCCAAAACGGCCCGGCCCCAAGGATCCTTGGTGATCGCAATCCGCGGATAGGCCGCTTTAATTTCCGGATTATTCACCACCGCAGGCAGGACTTCGTCGTTGATAAAACGGGCGAGTCGATCGGACATGGTGTCGTATTCCAGACCACGCTGGCTGTTCTGGGCATCATTCCCCCCGTTTTCCACAGCGACAGCAATAAACGCTGGCAACTTTCGTTTGGGGTCCGGAGAAATCGTCAGGTTGTCCAGTGCGTTGCGCACCAAATTAAACTGGCCGGGCCCATCGTGAATGATCAGGACCGGAGCCTCGGTCCCGTCCTTGTAGATGGCGGGCACATAAACAAAAATCTTTCGTTCTTTACGCACAGCTTTTTTCAACGGTTCGAGCGTGGAATCGTCGCCCCGGAAAATTTTACTGTCCGCCAAACGCATGGTGAACTCGAACTTTTTACCCTTTGGATTCCCTTTGTCGGTGAGATCAGCCTGGATTTTGTATTCGGGTCCGACCGTAAAGGTGCCGTCCCCTTCCGAGGTCGGACTGTCGCCCGCGGAATGAAGCCCTGGTCCGGTGCATGCCACCGGTCCCAAAAGAGTTGATAATAGAAGGCACAAAGCGGCCGTCCTGACCAGATGTGTGTTTCGCATCAAAGACTTTAAAGCTTCATCCAGGTAAAGACACAAGCCGCAAGTGGCGTTTCCTTTTTTCCAGTCTCCTGCAAAGGCGGTTGTGAAGAGACTACCTACGGCTTCCGCTTGGGGCGCAGTGCCGCCTCCGGCAAATGGGGGTGCGGTTAAAGTCGGGTGAGCTGAGGTTGGGAGTCCCAGCTTTAGCTGGCGGAATTGGAATGGATAAAAGCATCTAAAGTAATAGGTCGAGTGGCTGGAATAAGCTTTGCCGCCTGAAGGCGGAACTCCGTACACGGGAATGTTTCCGTTCCCGTCCATCTCACCCGCTTTCAATCGCCTCCTGCAAATGCTGCAAATGGGCCATTCGCAAATTCAACTTGAAACTACTTCCGTCATCCGCCAATGCTTGAGCCCAACAGGATCATGGTTTTCACCACGCACGTCTTCCTCTTCTATTTTTTGCCGCTGTTTTTGCTGGTCTATTACAATCTTCCCAATCAATGGCGCAACGTCTGGATCACCCTGGCAAGTTATCTCTTTTATGGATGGTGGGAGCCGTGGTTCGCCAGCCTCATGCTGTTCACAACTATCCTGGATTTCATCTGGGGAAAGGTCATCTCCCGACCGGGTGCCACCCGGATGCAACAAAAACTCGCGGTGCTCGCCTGCGTCGTGACAAATCTGAGCTTCCTGGCATTTTTCAAGTATTACATGTTCGCAGCCGAGACCATGAACGAAATCCTCGCGGCGGTCGGGGCCCAACAGTTTCGCGTGCTCCAGGTGGTGCTGCCGATCGGCATCTCCTTCTACATCTTTCACTCGCTAACCTACATCCTGGACTTGTATCGCGGAGACGCCACACCTGCGAAATCGTTTTCTGGATTCTCAGCGTTTGTGGCGCTTTTCCCGAACCTGGTGGCGGGGCCGATCATCCGCTACAAAACCCTGGCCGACCAATTGCAGAAACGTGACCACACGGTCTCCCGGTTTTCTTCGGGCGTCACCATATTTGTCGTCGGGTTTGCCAAGAAAATATTACTGGCCAATCCATGCGGGCAGGTCGCGGACGCGGTGTTCAACGCGGCCAGTCCATGGGCGCTGGACGCCTGGATCGGCGCACTGGCATACGCCTTCCAGATCTATTTTGATTTTTGCGGTTACTCGGATATGGCCGTGGGCCTGGCCCGGATGATGGGATTTGAATTCTTGAAGAATTTCGACGCCCCTTATCGCTCGGAAAGCATCACCGAAATCTGGAGGCGATGGCACATTTCATTGTCAACGGTGCTTCGGGATTACCTTTATTTTGCCCTGGGCGGCAATCGCAAAGGAGAACGACGCACGTATTTCAACCTGGTGGTGGTGATGGTTCTGGGAGGTTTCTGGCACGGAGCGAAGTGGAATTTTGTCTTGTGGGGAGCGTTTCACGGTCTGTTTCTGGCCTTGGAGAGATGGAACGGGAAAAGCAGTTTTTATCAGTCGCTGCCAAGACCCGGGAGGATCGGCATAACCTTCATCCTGATGCTCTTTTCATGGGTTTTATTCCGGGCCGACAATCTGACGGCGGCGTCCGATTACTTCCATGCAATGTTCGGATTGAGCCAACCGGGCAACGTGTCATCATTGCTTGCCGCCACAATTTACACTCCGTACCACCTCATTGTCCTGGCAGTTTGCGCCCTCCTGGTATTTCAACCTTTGCAGGCCCATGACTGGGCCCAGTCGCCGGTAACCTGGAGGAGGGCGGCCCTGGTTGTGCCGCTGTTCATTTTCGTGCTCCTTTCAATGTTCTCCCAGGCTTCAAACCCGTTCCTCTATTTTCAGTTCTGAGCCACCATGAAACGTTTCCGCGATCCACGATGGGTTTTAATCCTGATGTTTCTCTCCATCATGGCCGCCGTCCCTTTGATCCAAATTTTGATCGAAATTCGCGGCGAGGATGGGATCCGGGCTTTCGAAGTGTTCAGCCAGACACCCACGGCCACAAACTTGCGGACCTACGAGCGGAACCTGGAAACAGCCAGTTGGGCCGCCACCTCGAGCAGGCCATGGATTCAGTATGCCCGTTTTAAGTGGCTGAAGGACGGCGGAGAAAAGGCGGTCATCGGGCGGGATGGATGGTATTTCTACAAACCGGGGCTGGATTACATGTTGGCCCGTTTTGATCGTGAGGCGAAGGTCAACACCACGAACAATCCGTTCGCTGCCATTGTCGATTTTCGCGATCAGCTCGCAGCACGGGGAATCCGGTTGTTGATCATCCCCGTACCGAACAAGGAAAGTGTTTATCCTGACCGGTTGACCTCGAGAGCGGGGGGCCAGACCGGCGTCCTCGCTCCGCGCACCCAGGACCTGCTGGAAAAACTTCGCGGAGTCAACGTCGAAGTCATCGACTTGTTCAAGGAGTTTGGCGCGGCGCGGCTGCAAAACGATTCCGTCTCACGAGCTCCGCTCTACCTGGCCCAGGACACTCATTGGTCACCGGCAGGCGTTGACCTCGCGGCCCGGACGGTCGCGAACCGGCTATTCGAACTGGGTTGGATCAAACCCGGCCTGGTGGATTACAACGAGCGGACGGCACCTGCGAAGCGCCTGGGCGACATTTTGCGAATGCTGCGGATGCCGCCCCTGGAAAGCCGTATGACTCCTGAGTCTGTGCCATGCGTCCAGGTCGTCAACAGCAAGAGCGGGGAGCTCTACAAAGATGAAGCGGGAGCTGAAATTCTTCTGCTGGGCGACAGCTTCTCGCGCGTCTTTCAACAGGACGAACCGGGTTCGGCTGGCTTTGTCGCCCACCTGGCCAGGGAACTCAAACAGCCCTTGATCTCTCTGGTCAACGACGGTGGAGGTTCCACGCTGGTAAGGCGGGAGCTCAACGGGCGCCCTGCATTTCTGAAGAACAAAAAAGTGGTGCTTTGGGAATTTGTGGAACGAGATATCGGACTCGGACTCGAAGGTTGGAAACTGGTACCCTTGCCGGTCATGCCTTCCCCCCAAGCGCCTGGCGACATCAGCGAAAAGCCATTGCTGCTCAAAAGCGATTAGATTTCATGACGAGCCTGTCCGCTTGGCATCCTATTAAAAACCATTTGGCTGATGGTTTACTCCTGCATAGCATGCGCGGGTGATTTCCAAGCCAGAAAGGCCCATTCTCGCTGCGACCCGCTTCTGCGCGGTTTTTGGACGCCCCATCCAACACTCGGCCTCGCCTCCGATGCAAAACGCGGCGATTGAACATGCCGGACTCGACTGGAAATACCTGGCTTTCGATGTCGATCCAAAACAGCTCAAAGAAGCGATCGAAGGCGCGAAGGCGATGAAATTCGTCGGGCTCAACCTGACGGTGCCGCATAAACTACTGGCCCTGGACATGATGGACATCCTCGACGCCGGTGCACGCACATGGGGGGCGGTGAACACGGTGCTGTTTGAAGCTCAAGGCTACGATGAGCAGTGGCAGCCAGTTTACAAAGTTGACCCGGTCCAGATCCGGAAAATTCGTGCCAAAGGTTACAACACAGACGCTGATGCCATCGTTCAAGCGATCCAGGAGGATCTTAGCATCACCGTTAAGGGAGCCCGCATTTTGTTACTGGGAGCCGGTGGCGCGGGAAGGGTTGCGGCGCTGCGATTCGCAGCGGAAGGTGCCCGCAGCATCTTTCTCATCAACCGAACGGTCCGGAAAGCAACGGAACTTCAAAATGAAATACGCAATCGTTTTCCCTTGGTGGAAGCAGAAGTCGGTTATCCTTGGGGAAACGTGGATATCGTGGTCAACGCCACCTCGCTGGGACTGAGCGCGGACGATCCCCTGCCACTGGATGAAAAGTGCTTTTCGCTGTCGAAGGCGCGCAAGGTTTACGACATGATTTATCGACCGGCCAAAACCCCGTTTCTGGAGCTCGCGAAAAAAAGCGGTTGCGAAGTTTCCAACGGGCTTGGAATGCTGCTTTACCAGGGTGCGAAAGCGTTCGAGATCTGGTCGGGCCAGCAGGCGCCTCTCGCCAAAATGAAACAAGCCCTTCGCACCGCAGTTTACGGACCGGAAAAATAAGGACATATTCTTGAAGCAAATTCTTCTGAACATCTTCGATCCAGCGGTGTGGCGGATTGTTCCATTTCACTTTTGGACGGCGGCGGTATTCGTTTTCGGCACCATGGTCGGCAGTTTCTTGAATGTCTGCATTCACCGCATGCCGCTGGACCAGAGTGTCGTCACGCCGCCCTCACATTGCCCGAAGTGCAAATATTCAATCCCCTGGTTTTTTAATATACCGATCATCACCTGGCTGGTCTTGCGCGGGCGCTGCGCCAATTGCAAAGACTCGATATCTCCCCGTTACCTGCTGGTGGAACTTCTGACCGGGCTTGCCTTCGCAGCGGCCTGGGTGCGATACGGGCGGTTTGATGTGGGTGTGGCCTTGAGCGTCTGTTTGCTGCTGGCCATCTTCATCGGCTCTTCATTCATCGATTTTGAACACTTCATCATTCCAGACGAATTCACCAAGGGCGGAACGGTGGCAGGGATCGTCTGTTCAATTCTGGTGCCGGCGCTGCATCAGTCCAAGACCATCACCGAATCGTTAAAGCTCAGCGTCATCGGGGCACTGGTGGGCGCAGGGGTTGTCTATGCCATCCTGCGGCTCGGCAAACTTGCCTTTGGTCGGGAAACGATGAAATTTGAAAATGACACTACCATTGTTTTCTCCGAAACCGCCGTCCGGCTGCCCAGTGGTGAACTCGCTTATTCAGAAGTGTTTGCCAGAAAATCCGACACCATCCATTTCCACGCCACCCGGATTGAACTGCCGGATCGTTGTTATTGGGATAAAAATGTCCGGTTATCGCCCGAAAAACTGATGGTGGGAGACGACGAATTTAGGCCGGACGACATTCCTTTGATGAGCGCGACCACCAGCGAAATCATATTGCCGCGTGAGGCCATGGGCCTGGGGGATGTCAAATTCATGGCCGCCATAGGCGCATTTCTTGGATGGAAGTCGGTGCTGTTTTCCCTGACGGTGAGTTCGATTCTGGGATCGGTTGTCGGATTGACCCTGGTCTTGATGAAAAAGAAGGAGATGTCCGGGCGGATTCCTTATGGACCATACATCGCGGCTGCGGCGGTGATATGGATTTTCGGCGGCCACGAACTGGTGGCCCGTTATCTGCGATAGAGCTGGAAGTGCAACGTCCATTCTTATTGATCGGTTTTGTCATCTGGGTTGTTTTTATACTGGTCTCGGGCAAGTGGTCGGCAAATCCACTGATCTGGGGATTTCAAAACAAAACCCAGCCCTTCACCCTGGAGCAGGCCCGGGAAAAGTTTCCGCATCCGATGGTGAACATCCAACTCGGGGCCATGGCCTCCTACTCCCAGCAACTTCTGGAAGATGACGGGGATTCCAGCCCAGGTTTTAACCTCTGGGACTGGGCGGCACTCGAAAGCCGAAGTCGGTTTCTAATCACCGTACCGTGCTGGATGGGCGGCGGTTTCCTGCTGATTTGGTTCCTGCACCGAAGCGGTTCCGTAAAAAAAAGCTAGGTGGTTCGAACCAAACGGAAGAAGAGGACGTTCAATCTACACAAGGTCGATTTGGGCGGAGCAAAATGCAGGCGTCCGAATCGATTGGAGAAAAGAACGCAGGACAAAATGAGCGCCTCTTTTAGCAATGTAATAAAGAACCTGTTCCAGATCACGGATGAACAGGCGATGTGGCGGGTGCAGACCGAAGATGATCCGGACGCCTTCGCCGTGATTGTCTCACGATGGAAGATTCCCCTGCATCATCTTTGCACCCGCATGGTCGGTGACCAGCACAAGGCCGAAGATCTGACGCAGGAGGCTTTTTCGAGGCTTTTTCTGAAACGCAAAGTTTACGAACCGAAGGGAAAACTTTCGACCTACCTCTGGCGCATCACCCTCAATCTCTGTTACGACGAACTCCGAAGATTGAAACGACGCCGGGAGACTGTTCCGAACGACGCCTATCAGGATTCGATCCTGGCCATGGAGAATTTTGTCAGCCCGGACCCGGTTCCGGGTGTGGAAATGGAATCGAACGAGCAGGCGGCGCAGGTCCGCGCGGCCTTGGATTCACTCTCTGATTCGCATCGATCCGTCCTCGTCCTGCGCCATTACGAAAACCTCAAATTCAGGGAAATTGCCGAGGTTTTGGAGATTCCCGAGGGGACCGTGAAATCGCGCATGGCGGAAGCACTTTCGCAAATGGCCAAGGCATTGCAGCACCCACAGAAGGAGACGGCGTCCGCTGTTTCCAAAACCAGATCCAAACTTCAACCCATACTGGCTTTATGACGCATCCTAAAAAAGAACAGTTGATCACCTTCTCATACGGAGAATGTGAACCCAGCGAACAAAAAGAGATCCAACACCACCTGAAAAGCTGTGGCGAATGCCAAACCCAGGTCAACGAGTGGTCGCACGCCAAAAAAAGCCTGAATGCCTGGAAGGTCACCGCCCCGGCCACCCAGCTCCATCGTTTTGGACCGCCGATGCTCAAGTGGGGAATGGCGGCGGCTTTGTTCGTGAGCTTCGGCTTCGGACTGAATTCCGTGGTGGCCGGGCGGCAAAACGAAGCCATGACCCGAAAAATTGCGACTCAAATTCAAAAAGAATCCCAGGTTCATTATGAGGCATTGTTGCAAAAGGAGATTGCGGATAGCCGGGCGGCTTTGATCGCAGAGTTTAAACAGCTCCGGGATCAAGACCGGCAGGATTTCATCCAAACCATGCAATCGCTCGATCAGGAACGCTCGGGCGAAGTGTCGGAACTCCGGAAAGACCTGGAAACCGTGGCTTTGAACGCGGCGGCCAAACTGCGTCGCACTGAGCGGGAACTCGGGCAGCTCGCGATTTTGACCAGCCTCCAAACCTCTGAAACAACCCCAAAAAACTAAACTTTATGAAAAATCATCTCAACTCACTCTGTGCCGCCCTGCTTTGTTGCAGCTCGCTGACAGGCTTTTCTCAAAACGAACCAGTCCCGGCTCCCACACCCGTGGAACCCGCCGCCGTACCAGGCGCGCCTCCTGGTGCGGAAATGAATGAGAACATGAGAAAAAGATATGGCATCACAAGGCGCGGTGACGACTTCGAGGAATCTTCAGCGCAAAGGGCCGCCCGGAAAAACGCGGAGCAGCAGGAAAGAAACGCCGAAAAACAGGCAAAGAAAGCCAAACAGGCTGCAGAGGCGGGTCAACTCGAATCTTTCTTTGATGAACCGGGTCCGCCTCCCGAGGATTTGGAAATGGTCAAAGCCATCACTGCCAATATTTTTGGCGTAGGATCCCAGACCCGCACACGTTCGGTCCTGGTCGGTTCCTTTTCCGCCGATCAACTCCAGGAAACCGAGGAGGATATGACGGTTATGAGCCGGATCATTGAAAAAGCGGGCGGCAAACCATCCAACGACAAGACCGAGGCTCTTGGTATTGTCATCGATGGGGGAAAAAGCAGCCGCACCCCCAACTCCATCTATCTGGAGGGTTACGGGGCCATCTTTTTTCTCAAGGTCAGCTTTCCACTTGTTCCTCCACCGGACGCCCAGGAGGAAAAGACCAACCGCAAGGAAAGCACCAATTGGGAACAGGCCAAAAAGGAACTTTACGGCAGTAAAAACAACGACTGGCAGATGAAGTTCGATCACAACGAACCGCTCGAATACAAGGCGGACAAGGTTGCTGATTTGCAGGAAAATCTCATCCATTCGCTCAAAGATGCCGTAAACATCCGCGGATTGCAGGGCGAGGACAAAGTCACGGTGATCGTCTCGGGTCCGCCAGTTGGAATTCCAGTGGCTTCGAGCCGATCCAAGAAAAAGAAAAGCGGCGATAAACCGACCACGATGACTGTTCAAGTCAGCAAGAATTCAATCGAACAGATGGTCAACGGAAAGTTGGATCCGGAAAATTTCCGAAAGAAACTCAAAATCAACACGTATTAATTTCGGGACGAGTTGTCCATGGGTCGCCCGGTTCCAGAAATGGGCCGGGCGTTTTTGTTCTCGCTTCTACTCTTTTTTCGGCCATCCCAGCGGATCAAGCGGTGGTTCAACCTTCTCGGCAACCGGCCAAGTAAACTGACAGTCCTGGCAAAAGAATTCACGTCCCACAAAGGGCAGCACACAAATAATTTCGACCAACGTGGGGGTCAAAAATTTCCGGGTGAATTGAGGGTATTCAACCCGGGAAGACTGGCATTGGGGGCATTTGACCGCGTCATGTAACGTGTCCTCCGTTGCGTCCAATCCCTTTAACACCTCCCGAGCCCGGTCAAAATCCTTCTCGTCCACCTTGATTTTTTGATCGGCCAGCGGTTTGGAGATAAACCAAAGACGCTGCATGGTGGATTCATCGACTAGTTCAGACTCAACCCCCTCCTGACGCAACCGGGTGATCACGGTCTCCGCTTTGTCGGCTTCATTAAATGTGGCTATGGTCTTCATCCCACAACATAAAGCATGGAGCGCTGATCTCAATGATGGGACCGCCCGGTAGGTGACTAAAAGTGGATAGGGTTCAACCCGCGGAGCGGAGGGGAATGCAGCCCCATTCTATCCCATTCTATCCGGGCCAGAAAAAGATGATGCAAAGGGTTGCCGCCACCGCGATCAAAAACGAGATCTGGAGAGTTTTGAAACGGGTAAACCCACCGAGAAAACCAGCCATGAGCCCCTTGAACACCAGGTTCGAAGCAGCTGCGGCCAGGATCAGACGCCACCAGAGCCCGGGGGAAATCTGTTCGGAAACAACCATCTGCGAAGTAGAAACTGTGATGGCGTCCATGTCCGTCAAACCAGAAATCACAGAGATCAGGTAAAGTCCTCCCGTTCCAAGGTAGGCCTTGGCGGCGGCGACCGCCACCAAGACGAGGGCAAAAAGCGCGCCAAACACCAGGGCGGATTTTAATTCGGAAGGATTGGCTGGCTCCGGCATTTCTATCAGAAGCCGGCGGGCATGCAGCCATGCAACAATCCCTAGAACCAGCATGACCCCGGCGATCACAGCAAAAGGGCCGAGCGCGATCATGAAATACTGGCGGGACACGAGCCCCACCAGAAAAAGCACACGCGCAAAAACCACGGTGGAGGCGATCAGGATGACCAGCGTCGCCATGGGAGCGTTTTCCGGATTGATCCTGGTTTTGCGCGCGTAACTGACTGTCGTGGCGGTGCTGGAGATCAATCCTCCCAGAACACCGCTTAAAAGACTGCCCGAACGGGCGCCGAATATTTTATAGAGGATGTAACCTGCGAGGCTGATCCCGACGATCAACACCACGAGCAGCCAGATTTTGTATGGGTTAAAAGCCTGGAAAGGTCCGTAAGCTTGGTTTGGAAGAATCGGAAGTATGACGAAAGCAATGAGGACAAAAGTCATCATGGCCCGAAAATCCTTGTCTCCTATTTTCCGGACCATTGCATGCAACTCCACCTTGAGTTGCAGCAACACCACCAGAATTCCGACCAGCACCACAGCCACCGCCATCGATCCTTGCACCAGGAAACAGCCGATTCCGAACATGAAAAGCATGGCGACTTCAGTGGTCAACCCGCGATTGCTATCGCCGCGCAGATGGTTCAGATATTTTCCAACGACCATCAGCAGCACGATGGAAAGCAAACCTGCCGGCAACAACCACCCGCCCGTATCCGCCTGAACCAAGGCCAGCAGACTGCCCAACATGGTGATCACGGGAAAGGTCCGTATCCCGGCCAGACTGGACTCATTCCGCTCCCGTTGCAGGCCGACCAAAAGCCCCAGACCAAGCGCCACACCGAGTTTGATGAGAATATCACTCAATTCCATGGCATTATGTCATATGAATTTAACGACAGAATTCTTCCCTGACCGAAATCGGACTCGTGACTTTCGTCGTTCAAACAGGTAAGAAAAAGAAAATCTATGCAGAAATTTATCCGTACATTCGTCATAACCGGTATCGTAGGCCTCATAAACCTTGCCGCACTGGCCCAAAATCCAAGCCTGGATCTGAAAGAAATTGCCAATGGTTTTGTTTCGCCCATAGCAGCCGAAACGATTCCAGACGGGTCGGGTCGGCTGATGGTCTGTGATCAAGTCGGTCTAATCTATACCATAAGCGCCGACGGAAAAAAGTCGGAGAACCCATTTTTTGACCTGACCACAAAACTTGTCAAACTCAATAATGGATTCGATGAGCGGGGACTTCTTGGACTAGCTTTCCATCCCGATTTTCCCAAAAACGGTAAATTTTATCTCTCCTACACCGCCCCGCCCAAGACCGGCCAGCCGACCAACTGGAATTGCACGCTGGTCATCTCTGAATTCAAGGCGGAAATTGTCAACAAACAGGCGGCAACAGCGGGACTTGAATCCGAAAAAGTTCTGCTTGAGATCGACGAACCCTATTTTAACCACAACGGCGGACGACTCGCCTTCGGCCCGGACGGATTTCTTTACATATCCGTTGGCGACGGAGGCAACGGCAATGGGGTGGATGACGAAAACTTCATAAAGACCGCTGAAGGCGCCGCCATTCCCTCCCGCCCCGGCCATTCGGCCATCGGTAATGGGCAAGATTTAAACGTTCTTCTGGCCAAGATCCTGCGCATCGACGTGAACAAAGGACAACCCTACGCCATACCAGCGGGAAATCCGCTGAAAGACGGGGAAGGCCGACGGGAAATCTTCGCCTGGGGTGTTCGAAATCCGTGGGGATTGTCTTTTGACCGCGGCGGCAAACACGAACTTTTTGTGAGCGATGTCGGGCAAAACCTCTACGAAGAAGTGAACATCATTGAAAATGGCGGCAATTACGGCTGGCCGCGTCGGGAGGCTTTGGTTTGTTTTGATCCAAAATCACCCAACACCCCGCCTAAGGAATGTCCGGAAATGGATGCCAGGGGACAAAAATTTAAAGACCCGATCGTCGCTTACAAAAACATCAACAGGTTCCGCAACGATCCGGAAGCTGGCGGAACCAGTGTCACCGGAGGGTATGTGTATCGAGGCAAAGCGCTGCCGCAGCTGAATGGAAAATACATCTTTGCCGATTGGTCGAAAAGTTTCGCGCTGCCCATGGGCATCGTTTATGCCGCTTCTCCCGATTCACAATCCTCCAAATGGAAGATGGAGCCTCTGGAACTCAAATCGTTCCCCAAAGGCAATGTAAAACAATTCATCCCCGCGATGGGCCAGGATGAGAACGGCGAGATTTACATCCTGACCAGCGGCAGCAATCAGCTCACCACAAAAACCGGCAAGGTGTTCAAAATCGTTCCCGCCGAATAGTTTCCCGGCATAGCTTCCAATGAAAAACTCGCTTTTTGCCGGGATGGTCGTCCCCATCCTGGCTCTGCGGTTGCTGGCTGACGGTCCGGCCGACAATGTGGTGGAAAAAGTGCGGCCCATACCGCCACCGGGCATTGTTGTTTCCGAAGAATTAAAGACCAGCCTGAAAGAGGACGCGGAGAAGTTTTCCGAGGAAATTAAAGAGGTCTTCCTCTCCTTGACCAACAAACCTCACCTTCAAAAGTTGAGTCCCGATGTTGAAATCTATCAAAAAGCCGTCGCCTACGCGGTCGAATATAACGAGTTTTACAAGACCAATGAGTTGGATGTCGCGCGGTCGCTCCTGGCCCAGGGCCGGGGCCGGCTGTCAGAAATCAAAAACGGGCAGGCCTCCTGGTTGAATGCCACCGGGCTGGTGGTGCGCGGTTACCGATCCCGGATCGATGATTCCGTGCAACCTTACGGGCTGATCATTCCCGCCGGGTTTTCCCGTTCACAGCCACATGCTTACCGGCTCGATTTTTGGTTTCATGGTCGAGGCGAAACCCTGACCGAACTGGCCTTCATCAATGAGCGGCAAAAAAGTTTCGGTGAATTTGCGCCTTCGAATGCCATCGTCCTGCATCCCTACGGACGGTATTGCAACGGTTCGAAATTTGCCGGTGAAACGGATGCCTTCGAAGCACTGGAAGCGACGCAGAAAGATTATCCCATCGACGACCGGCGTATTGTGGTCCGAGGATTTTCACTCGGTGGCGCTTCCTGCTGGCA
>Ga0163150_10002984_pt1 | contig 24647 bp, 17 predicted proteins | sample OliLakLV19P2IB_FD_148628 | JGI IMG/M metagenome (GOLD analysis project Ga0163150, IMG submission 148628) | Freshwater microbial mat bacterial communities from Lake Vanda, McMurdo Dry Valleys, Antarctica - Oligotrophic Lake LV.19.P2.IB | ecosystem: Environmental > Aquatic > Freshwater > Lake >...
GGTTTTTGCAATCACTCAGTTTCGTGTTTTTCATGGATTTTACTGCTAAAATCGATTGCGGATCACGAAAACCACCCACAGTTTCTGCGGAAGAGCCTTCTTTCAAACGTTTTGGCCAGTCGCCAGCGGCATTTTTGCTGCTGGGGCGATAACCGAAACCATGGCCCGCATTCGAGTAGATGTGCAACTCAGCCCGTACCCCGGCTGCTTTGTATTGGAGATAGAGGTTTGCCATTCCAAGCGATATGTCATCGCGATCTTTGGCACCCAGGGCGACAAATACCGGCGGCATACCTTTTTCGACCGTGAAGCGTTGGGAACTCCCTGGATAGATTAGGACTTGAAAATCGGGACGGCATCCGTTCCGCTCGATTGGATCGGTGGCCGCTGAAGTTCCGCTGTCGGATTGCATCGCCGCCAAGGCAGCCAGTTCACCGCCGGCGGAAAAGCCAAGTACGCCAAGTTTGTCGGTGGCTACGTTCCATTCTTGTGCTCGACTTCGAATCAATCGCAAAGCCCGTCGCGTATCGGCCATCGCGTGTTCGTCAACCGTATAGGTCGATCCTTCTTCGCGCGCCAATCTATTTTTCAGAATGAAAGCGGCAATACCGTTGGCCGCAAACCATTCGGCAAGATCGTAACCTTCGTGACCAAGACAGAGCACTCGATGGCCACCGCCGGGACAAATGAGAATTGCTGGACACGGTGACATATGGATCGAGATTGACGTTTCTTGGACAAGATAAGGCGTAATCGAAGGGTGATGGATATTGCTAACGTTGCATTTACCCGCACCGATTTCCTCCTTCTCGGGCTCGTTCATTCGCTTGACCGAGCCCGGAGCGCCCTCTGGCCAAAGATAAATCGGCGCAGGTCGCTCGATCGCGTTGACCAACGACGCGATACTCATCCAAGCGATCGATACGGTTAAACAAATCGTTTTCATTGTGGCTACTCCTAGAGCGAAAAAAGAACCGTCATCTACGTCTCGGAAAGACTCGGCTACGTGGAAATATGGGAAACGAGTCGAAAGTCAGTGCCATCGGCTCGCGCGGGTCTCTACGTTCCGAATCGGCGTCGATAGTCGAGAGGCGTCAAGCCAGTCGAGGCTTTGAACTGACGCGTAAAATGGCTTTGATCATAAAATCCGCACTGGACCGCGATGCTTGTAAGTGTTTGGTTGCTGGTCTCCAACAGATGGCATGCGACTCCTACGCGAACTTCGCGGATGTAATGAATCGGCGTGATCCCGAACAGCCGACCGAACTCGCGTTGCAACTGACTTACCGAAAGATCGACAAGATCGGCAAGTTCAGCAACCTCGATCGGCTGACTAAATCGGGCCGTAACGAACTCAACCACTTTTAAGAGTCGAGCGTAACCGGTCGGTGCTGATCCGGCATGTTCGTAAGGTCGTTTGACCCCGGCGATTCCGATAACTTGCCCTTCGATATCGAAAAGAGGAATTTTATTGCACAGATACCAGCGTGGAACACCTGCCGCGCCTGGAACCAACCATACTTGATTGGTAAGCGGTTTTCCCGCTTCGATGACGCGACGATCTTCTTCGATGTATTGAGCGGCGACGGCTGGTGGGAAGAAGTCAAAATCGTTTTTGCCAAACACGGCAGATTGATCGGCGGCCCCCATGACTTGGCAAGCAACACGATTGACTCGCATGTAACGTCCATCGAGATCCTTGACGTACATGTAGACTTCGGGGAGATACTCAAATAAGTCTAGCAAGGAAATGGGCTGAGCAAGCGACGCAAAAAAATCGTTTTGGCTCTCGATCGGTTTACTAAGCATCGCTCTCATGAGGCTATTGTACAGCAAATCGATATCAAGATGCACGCAGGGCTTTGTTGAGTGGGCAGTGCGGACTGATCGCGTGTCCAGTGCGATAGTAATGCAATAATCGACGCGATTCTTCCGCAAGCATTCGTCGTACTTCCCGACGTTCACCTTTGACTCGCGGGATTTTCAACCGATCGTAAGCCGTTGTTTGATGCCGCATCCAGGCGATGACTGCAGCTTCGGCGCGACGTTCAATTGGAATGCGTTGCGTTCGAGCAACGGTTCCGCTACCGACTGGCGTCGCGTGAATTGCGACAGCTTGAGCAAGCTTTTCGGCAATCGGTTGATGGGCAGAATGAAAATCAAGAAAGGTCATGACGGCACCGACAAAATCTTCGACGTATTCGCTTTGCTTTGCTTCGCGTCGCTTAGCTTGAGCGCTTTGCTTCTTTGCGTAGACGTCCGTCGATCGTTCTACGGTCGCTTGCTGGCGAGTCGATTCGATAGTCGAAGTAGGTGCCCACACTCCAAGCGAAAATGTCCTGCGTCCTTTCTTTTCTTGAACCGTCCAACTGGGGCCAGCCGCTTTGACGCGGCGTGTCAGCATCGCATCGCCGGGAGCGAGTAAACTCCAATCGGTCGGAACGTCGATCACTTGCCCACTGACGATTCGAACGGTTCGGGCATTGGGGCCAGGTGAAGCGACAAGCGTTTGTGTCGCTAGATGCGAAGCGTTTTCCATACGAAAAATTGACTTCCTATTTTGAGCTCGGCTCAGATTTTCCATAAACGCTTTCAAGCTCTTTTCGAATGATGCCGCTCCAAAGTTTATAGCCAACTTCGTTTTGATGGAGGCGGTCCTCGACGTAAAGTTCGGGGCGAGGTTGGCCATCGGTGGTCAAGTAAGCACTATGCGTTTCGATAAAGTGAAGCTTGGTATGCTTTTTGCAAAACTCTTGGAGCTGCGAATTGGCCGTTTGAATCTTTGGCCAAGCTGCAAATCGCGACGGGGCAGGCGTGATCGCGATCAAGAAAATTTCGGCTTGAGGAGCCTGCTTTTTGATAGCGTCGACGACAATGCCAAACAATCGAACAATCTCTTCCGGCTTCTTATCGGTTTCAGCCTTTCCGGTGATATCGTTTCCGACGTAGACCACGACTCCCTTGGGATGATGGGCAGCCAACAAGCGAGGTGCATAGATCGCAAGATCGGAAAACTTCGCTCCGCCATAGCCGCGTCCAATTGCCTTCCAAGGCTCGATATCGGTCGACAGAGTCTGCCAGCGGCGAATGCTCGAACTTCCTAAAAAGAGCAGGGTCGAATCGCCCGCAACTTCGGTTTGATCGCTCTTTTCCCAGGCAGCAATGTCTTTCTCCCAACTCATCGCCTTTTCGCGATATTCGCTGAGCAAGTCTTTTTCTTGAGCCATCAATCGTTGGCTCAAGCAAACAGACAGAATCAAGAAGCTGGAAAAAATAAATCGTCGTCGAACGAGCATGGCTGGGGCACCTTATCGTGAATGTTTTCGGAAATCGTCGAGACCAGCTTTGGCCAGTCTCGCAAAAATGATATCAGGATGTCCGCCCAACTCAAACTTTTCACACCGAGAATACCCCTCAGGTCCGATCAGCGTAATGGTAAATTCGCAAATCGGCATGCGTTGCGCATCTTGAACATCAGCGTAACTCGGGTAGGGGCCAACCATCAAGAGCCAATCGGTCTGCATGGACGCTTTCGCATTTTTGGCGATCGATCGATGGAGCGATTCTCGCGCTGGCCAATCGGCTTCGGCTTCCCAGCCAGTTTGTCCGTATGCATGGGCACGCGCCGCAGCATCGATCGATGGATACCATTGAGCTGCTTTCATACCATAGCTGCTGCCTTCATGCGATACGTGACTTGCCATCCAGTGCGCCAGAACGGAGTCGCCACCATACTCGATAATACCGAGCGTCTGACGGCGTTCGACGAGTCGTTCATGCACGACATCGTCTAGCTCCTGTTCTTGACTCCCGAAAACCAAATCGCCAAGGGCTGAATAAATTTCATGTTCCGTGGCTCGGGCCATTTCAACGGCTTCTTCTGGAGTCTTCGCCAAGCAGGCGATCCGCAGATTGATGGTGGCTTGTGAGACCGTGATCCCGACCCGAGGAACTCGGTCGCGTCGGATTAGGTCTGGCAATTTCGCTTCGACATCGCTTTCTCCGATTCCAAAAACTCGCAATGATCGATAGAACCATCGAAGTCCGCCAATCCCCATCTCATCGATCAATCGACGAAGCACGGTTTCATTCCACATCTGTATCATCTCGGCAGGAACGCCTGGCAGCGCAAAAAAGCGACACGGTCCGTCGACCGTCATATCGATACCGGGGGCCGACCCATGCGGATTCGGAATGATCGCGGCTCCGACGGGAAACATCGCTTGAGAACGATTCCGATCCGGCATCGGGCGACGCCGGCGAGCGAACAAGCTTTCGATATGCGCCAAGGCTTCCTGCCGCAACTCTAAGGGTTTTTCAAAAGCCTCCGACATCGCTTCGCGGGTTAAGTCATCGGCCGTCGGTCCAAGTCCGCCGGTACAAACCACAAGATCAACTCGTCGAGCTGCCGTGCGGAATGCGTCAATATTGTCCGACAAAGAATCGCCAACTGTCGTATGAAATGCGGTTTGAACGCCGAGATCGGCTAACTGCGCACTCAACCATCGACTGTTAGTGTCCAGTCGCTGGCCACTGGTCAGTTCGTCTCCAATCGAGATAATCTCGGCCCGCATAGCGATCCTTATCAAGGTGATTCGAAGGACATCTTCAAACGATGTCAGTCAAGGCAAATAGTAACCGTCTTGCTTTCAGTGTACGCCTTGAGTCCTTCTTCACCCAACTCGCGACCTTGACCACTCATCTTAAAGCCGCCGAAAGGCGCGGCGGCATCAAAAACATCGTAGCAATTTACCCAGATCGTTCCGGCACGAACGCGACGCGCAAAATCGTGTGCTTTCGTCAAATCGCGAGTCCAGATGGCTGCTGCGAGTCCAAACATCGTCGAGTTGGCGCGTTGGACAAGTTCTTCCCAGTCGTCGAAGGTCAGGACCGACATGACCGGGCCAAAAATTTCGTCCTGGGCGATCGCCATCGAATCGGTAACGTTATCAAAGACCGTTGGTTGAATGAAGAAGCCTTTCTCACCGACGCGCTCGCCACCGGATACACAACTCGCTCCCGCTTGCTTCCCTTTCTCGATATAGGACATGATTTTATCGAATTGTGCTTTGTCGACTTGTGGACCTTGCTCGGTATCGCTGGCAAAGGGATCGCCAACCTTGCGATTCTTGGTCAGCGTCGTCAGTCGATCGACAAACTCATCCTTGACTCGCTTGTCGACAAAGACCCGACTCCCTGCGCAACAGCATTGACCTTGATTTAAGAATAAGCCGACATACGAACCTTTGACCGCTCGTTCCATATCCGCATCTGCCATGATGACGTTAGGACTCTTGCCACCCAACTCGAAAGTAAGTCGCTTCAGCGAGTCGGCTGCATTCCGCATGATGATTTGAGCGGTTCGATGCTCACCGGTGAACGCGATCTTGTCGACACCAGGATGGGCCACCAATGCTCCTCCGGCCGTCGGTCCGAAACCTGGCACGACATTGATAACGCCATCTGGGAATCCAGCTTCTTTGGCAAGCTGGGCCATACGCAAACACGTCAACGGCGTTTGTTCGGCGGGCTTCATCACTATCGTACAGCCTGATGCCAGGGCAGGTCCCCATTTCCAGGCGACCATCAACATCGGAAAATTCCAAGGAATGATTTGCCCGGCCACTCCGACCGGTTCTCGACGAGTGTACGTGAAGTAGTTTCCGCGAATCGGAATCGTACTACCTTGGATCTTATCAGCGTAGCCGGCATAGTATCTGATAGCGTCTAAAACGAGCGGCAAGTCGGCGGTTCGCGCTTCATTGAATGGCTTGCCATTGTCGAGCGACTCGAGAGCCGCTAGTTCGTCGATCTCTTCTTCGATCAAATCGGCCAAGCGAAACATGAGCCTGCCTCGCTCGCGAGCGTCCATCTTAGCCCATGGTCCTTTTTCGAACGCAGCGCGGGCGGCCTTCACGGCTCGATCGATATCTTCCTTGTCGCCTTCGGCAACCTCTGCAATGACTTCTTCCGTTGCTGGATTGACGGTTTCGAAGGTTTTTCCAGACGCGCTGGGGACCCAACGTCCATTGATAAAACAATCGGTGTGCTGGATTCGTGGCTGGCGAACGGGAGGGGCAATAGTGGCCATGGCAAACGCTCCTGACAAAAAGGATTCGAGGATAGCGACATAATTCACAATACTAACTGTTTAAGCTAACGTACCGAAAATCGTCATGCCAGTAGGCGGTTCACTTATTGGGGCGGAACTAACGATTTTCGACACTTCTCGGCGATCGCACCATTTCAGAAAAGCCTTGCTCGTTCTTGCAGCTCTTCCTCGATTTGATTGCGAAGCTGAACAATGCGTTCAAGATCGATAGCTTCCGATGGATGCTCGATCAACCAATCGAGATCTTGCACAGCCACCCCAAGGCGGTCGGTTTGATAACGCAGTAATCCACGTTGTAATCGATATTCTTCACTCTCTGGATGAAGCGCCACAAAACCCTCTGCATACCGAAGCATTGCGTCGGTATCGCGAACTCGTTGAGCCGAACCGAGCAAATTCTGAAGTATTCGCGTGATGATTTCGATCGGCGATTGCGTCCGCATATCTTCCTCGGTCGCCAAGCGTTGCAACTTCATCATCACCATCATTGCAACGTCGGTTTCGTTAAGACGTTCGGCTTTCTCGAAGACATCGATCAGTTGTGACTTCTGATCTGGCGAACGATATCGAACCACAAACCGTCCCGGCAATCCAATACCTTCGAGCGAAAGCCCCAGTCGGCGTCCGAGTTCCATGTAGACGACGCAAAGTGTGATCGGCATGCCCTCTCGTTCATCGATGACTCGATCGATTTGATTGTTGGCTTGATGATAAAATTCGTCCTCTCCACCATGAAAGCCATTCTCATCGAACATGAAGCGATTGATGGCTTGCATCTTTTGTTCATCAGTCGCATCTTCGGGAAGCGACTTTCTAATCTCTTCGCCCATTTGATCGACGCGTTCAACGTAACGATGAATATCAAGCTCGGGGTGTGCGATGGCAGCAACCCATAAGCTTCCGATCAGAAGATCAGCCGACTCGGCAGTTTCTCGCCACTTGGTAAGCTGTTCAAGAATTGGGCGCAATTGCACGTCCTCGGCAATGCGTTTAAGTCCGCTTGCTCGCCGATTAAGCTGATCTGCAAGGCGATTGAGTTCGCGCGAGGCCGACTCTGGCTGCCGGGCTAATTTGGAGATCGCCGATTGGTCCAAAGAATCGACTTCAAGCTTTTGCTGAGCGAGTCTGTCGAGCAATTTTCGCGTCGAAGAGTCGATCTGATCGTCGCTAAGTTCGGAGGCAACTCGAAATCTTCGAAACTCTGCCTCGGTTCCACGAAAAGCCGCCAAGCCGACTTCACCTTTCGACAATCCGCTATGTGTCGTTTCGATGACAAGAGTGTTATTGGCAAAACATCGAATCCGATCGCCCGTAATTTGTACCTTGAGCCGGTTCCAATCGCCTTCTACGTAATGTTTGCTCGCCACATCTTGGATGATCTCCCAATTCAGAACGTTTGGGCCTTTGAAACAAGTCAATCGCAGTTTGTGATTGCTCGGGTAAAAGCCGTAATGGCGATCGCCACCATCGGAATGAAAGACTAATCCCGCCGCACCACTTTCGTCGGCTAACTTGACATCGACCGCAACTTCGAATTCATTCGCTGGGACACTCTGATGATTCAAGCAAAGTGCTCGACCACCAAAACCGTTCCCTTGTCCGGTAACATTGATGACACCTGAACGTTCTTGCCATGTCGCGCCATGCAACACTTTCCAATGCTTCGGATCGATCGTCAACATTCGCACCCATCGATCGATCGCGATTGGATTCGTCGACTGCATCAGCATTTTTAAACGAGCGATTGGAATAGCGAAGCCGACGTTCTTCGCAACGGCCGATTTCATATTGATAATCCCGTGAACGGTTCCTTCCATATCGACTAGCGGACCACCACTATTTCCAGGTTCAATCGGAATCGCAACTTGAATTAATTCTTTTTTTTCAATTTCTCGAATGGCCGATACGATCCCTTGAACAACCGAGTGACGCAGTCCGAGAGGATTTCCGAATGCAAGTACCGGCACGCCTTGCGCCACTATCGTTTCTTCGGAGAGTTGCAACGGTACCAATTCATGATCGCCTCGATCAACGCGAAGGATCGCCAAATCATCGCTTCGATTGGAGGCTTCAACGGCTAGTACTTTGAGAACCTTTGACGGCCACAGTTCGACCTTCAGCGGTCGCCCTTCGCTGATGACATGAAAGTTCGTCGCGATCAATCCACTTGCATCGACGACAAATCCGGTACCCAATCCATGCTCTTCGCCGTCGCGATCGCTGGCCCGTATCGTGACAATCGAAGGACCAATCCGAGACACTAACGCTTCAGTCGATCGATCTGACTTGGCATCTTCGCCGAGAATCGGTACCGACAATCCAAGACCAGTAGCGATGGCCGAGACTAGCCAAAGGCGATAGGCGACAAGCCAAAGGCGATACGCGACGAGCCAAAGGCTATAGGCAAAGTGCAGAGTGTTGGTCACGATCGAATCCTTTATACCGATAAAACTTAGCCCGTAATCACTATAATATCTTCTTAATCGCTTGAATGTGACGGCTAGAACTTGCAAAAGAGTTTCGAGCCATTCAAGATAGTTAAACCTCCCCGTAACTAGGGATCTTCAACAAGATCCACTACTTAATGTAGCTTCGTTGAAAGGTATTATGATTAACACGCAGTTCAATCACCCCACCTACGCACACGTTCCCTCCACAAATGACTTCCTATGACTCGCTGCATTTTCAACCTCTGCCTGCTCGGATTGCCAGTATCGTGCCTTTATTTGCCGTTGTTACCGCTGGTAGCAGCCGCTGAAGCAACGCGAACAATGCGCATGGCGAGCGATCCAGCTCTCTCTCCGGACGGCGAACTTCTTGCACTTTCATGGGGTGGCGAAATATGGACAGTGCCCATCAACGGTGGCGACGCCAAGCGTTTGACGCATCATCTGGCCAACGACACCCAGCCTAAAATCTCACCCGATGGAAAGTCTCTTGCTTTTGTCAGCGATCGAACCGGCTCCAATCAAATTTTTGTAATTCCGCTTGCGGGTGGCATCGCCGAACAAAAAACATTTCATAGCGAAGGCTATCAATTGGCTGATTGGTTTCCCGATGGTCAATCGATTCTTGCTATCGGTCGTCGAGACCATTTCTGGAAGTATAACGATCGGTTGATTCAAATCGATCTGACAAAACGCACCGCCGAAAAAATTCTGGCAGACGCTTTCGCATCGACAGCTAGCATCTCTCACGATGGTCATCGGATCCTTTTCAATCGCGAAGGAGAGCGCTCCTGGCGGAAAGGCTATCAAGGTGAACGGGCGGCCCAGGTTTGGGAGCTTGATCTCAAGACGAATCAATTTACCGAGGTGCTTCACGAAGGAGTCGATTGCCGATGGCCACTCTGGATGCCAAACGATAAAGGATTCTATTTCACCAAAGGCGATATCCATGGTTTCGATCTTTGGCGATATCGCTTTCCCAATGCAAAGGAGGAAGAAAAGGTCGGACAGCAGAAAAGAGTCGCAGGTTTCCCTGAAGATTCGATTGTTGAACCAACGATTTCACGCGACGGCTCTGTCGTCGTCTTTCGCCATCTCTTTGATTTCTACTCCCTGAATCCTCGCGAACGAAATGAACCGGAAAAGATTGAAATTCGTCTCGATGAAGATATTGAACTGCCAGTCGATCAACTTCGTCAAACTTATACGAAAGCCGAGCGAGTTGCTTTCACCGACGACGGACTCGAAATAGCTTTCGTTGCCGGCGGCGATCTTTGGTTGATGGACGCCGAATTTAGAGAGCCCGTTCGTGTAACCCATACCGATGGCGTTGAAAGCGATCCGATCTTTGCGCCGGATGGAAAGAGCCTTTGGTTTACGCGGATGATCGATGGCCAAATCGATATCTGGAAGGTTGAACGTAAAAAAAGCGATGCATTTTGGTGGCAGCAAAACGAGTTCACCGAAACCCAAATCACGCGAACGCCATCCACGGAATTTGATCTTAAATTTACTCCTGACGGCACGCAACTGCTATTTCAGATCGCCTTTGGAGATCTTATGCGATTTGATTTGAAATCCGAAGCGACTGAAACGATCTACGATGGATTCGCGGAAGTTGATTACGCTATTTCGCCCGATAGTCGATGGATCGCGTATTCGGCTCGCGACGAATATTTTAACAGCGAAGTTTGGTTGATGCCGATCGACGGCAGTCAATTGCCGACCAACGTCTCGCGTCACCCTGACAACGACGTCGGCCCAGTTTTTTCACCAGACGGAAAACTCCTTGCCTATACCGGGACACGCGGCGATGACGAAGTCGATGTCTACTACGTCTATTTGCAGGAAAGTTTGGCTGAACAAACCAGTCGCGAACGACGACTGCAGAAAGCTGTCGAGACGATCAAGAAAAAGCGTGATGCCGCAGCCAAATCGGCCAGCTCGTCGCGATCGACATCAAATGCCAAGTCGGAAGAACCCTCCAGTTCGTCCGACGACTCCGATTCGGATTCAAAAACATCGAAGACGTCTTCAAATAGCGAATCAGCACCAAGGCGGATGGTCGTCGATCTGGAAGATATCCACAAGCGCGTTCGCAAAATCAGTATCCCAAACTCGTCCGAACGCAACCTCCTATTTTCCTCCGATGCAAAACGTCTGGCCTTCGAGGCGACGATGGATGGCAAGCGCGGTTTGTATGCCGTCGAGTTTCCAGATCAACTTCAACCAAAGCTTTTGTCAACGACGGCACTCGACAACTCGCGATGGACGAAAGCAGCCAATGGTATCCTCGGTTCTAACCAAGGAGTGCCAGCCAAACTCGAAGGTGGCGAAAAGTTGCAATCGTATAGCTTCACCGCTCGCCATGAACGATCGCTAGCTGGCCGATTTCGAGAAGGCTTCAACGCGGCTTGGCTAACGATGCGAGATACTTGGTACGATCCGAAAATGGCCAAACGCAACTGGGACTCGATTCGAAGAAAATACGAGGAAGTTGCTAGCGAAGCCCATGACGAACGCGAGTTGGGGGCGATCGTTGAAATGATGCTCGGTGAACTGAATGGGTCACATCTTGGATTCACACCTAGTATTGCTACCGCGCGCGAAGTAACGGAAACTCGGACCTGGACAGCCCAGACTGCCCATCTCGGCGTTCGACTCGACGGATCGTATCGAGGTCCAGGGTTACGCGTCCGCGATGTGCTTCCCGACGGACCGGCGGATCGCCACGAAAGCCATTTGTTCCCTGGCGACATAATCCTCTCGATCGATGACGTAACGGTCGATCCCGATTTGGACCTCACTAGTGTTTTAAATGGAGTTCTCGAACGCGATATCCGCTTAGTCGTTCAGCGCTCCAAAGCAACAAAAAAAGCAAACGACAAGTCGACAAACGAATCCGACGATGATAGCCAAAGCAACGAAAAGAAAATCGAAGCGAAGCCGACAATTCAAAAAGCTGAAGTCACTATCCGACCGATCTCGTACGCTCGAGCCAGCTTGCTGTTGTACGAACACTGGTTGGCGCACAATCGCGAAATGGTCGACAAGCAATCCGACGGCAAGCTTGGCTATCTGCATATAAAATCGATGGACGAAGCAAGTTTCTTTGAATTTGAAACGCAGTTATATCAAGTCGGTTATGGTCGCGATGGATTAGTAATCGACGTTCGCGATAACGGCGGTGGTTCTACGACTGATTTGCTACTCACAGCATTGACTCAGCCAAGGCATGCCATTACCGTTCCTCGTGGTGGTAGCCAAGGTTATCCTCAAGACCGACTCGTTTTTGCCTCGTGGTCCAAACCGATTGTTGTCCTGTGTAACCAAAACAGTTACAGCAACGCCGAGATTTTTTCACATGCCATCAAGACGCTTGGTCGAGGCAAAGTTATCGGCGTCCGAACGGCTGGCGGTGTGGTTACCACATCGTCGGCTCGCGTTACCGATGTCGGAATTATTCGCGTTCCGTACCGAGGATGGTTTTCGCTCGCCTCAGGTAAGGACATGGAGCTCAACGGTGCTGAACCCGATATCGTAATTTGGCCGGCACCCGATGAATTGCCACAAGGGATCGATCGACAGCTTGAACAAGCTGTGAAATCACTCCTAGAAGATGTCGCGAAAATGCCGATCCCGCCTGAGATCGAATACGCGACCGAACGATAGTCATTGCTTGGCGATCCGACTCAGAATCATTTGCATTTGCTGACGCGTCGTCGTCGAATTTGGATCGTTGAATAAATTGTTCATTTCAAAAGGATCGGTATCCAAATCGTAAAGCTCGTCCATTTCTGGTAGTTCAGAATAACGAATATACTTGTGACGTTGAGTTCGTACCGCTTGATACCCCATCTGAGTCATGCGAGGAAAAACCTTGTCACTGAAATACTCAATCAAGAACTCGTTCCGCCAGTTCACGACTCGGTTTTCAAAAATCGGCAGTAGCGAATGGCCATGAAGCGATTCGGGAACCCTAGCGCCGCCAAATTCCAGCAAAGTTGGTGCTAGATCGATGGTAAGCACCAGTTCTATTGGCGTTGTGTGAGGTTGGATTCGTCCAGGCAGCCGCATTAGCATCGGAATGCGAATCGATTCTTCGTAGGCCAGTCGACGTTCGACACTCAAGCCATGCTCACCATAAAAATATCCGTGATCGCTCGTGACGACGATCAACGTGCGATCCAATTCGCCTGACTTCTCAAGCAATTCTATCATGTGACCGAGACTCTCGTCGACGGCAGCTAGCATGCGCAATCGGCCAAGAATCGATTCATCGCTACTCCCTGTCTGAGGGCTGAGCGGCGGCACGCCATCGATGGTTCGTTGCAACGCAGGCTTATCGTGCGGCGAAACGAGTGCGTTAGCACGTCTTGGTATTTTCTCGCCAGCAAATAAAGACTGATGACGATCAGCGGGGATAAACGTAGACGCACTTGGATCGCTTAGGCTGCCGTCAGCCCGCTGAATAGTCTCGGGATGCATGGCTTTGTGAGCAAAGTAAAGCAAGAATGGCTTTGACCTTGAACGCTTAATGAATTCCGCAGCATGACCATCCAGTATATCTGTCACGTACCCCGCTTCTTTGCTTACTCTTCCATTCACATTTACTTCTGGATCCCAAGTCGTACCTTGTCCTTTAAGACAAACCCACTGATCAAATCCTGGCCTAGGTAAATCGTCATTCCCCATGTGCCATTTTCCAATGTAGGCCGTCTCGTAACCGATTTGTTGCAGCCCCTGTGGAAACGTCTTCAATCGATGACTCTGTTGGCTGCGATCGGTATTGTCGATTATCCCATGCGAATGTGCATGGAGTCCGGTTAGCAAACTTGCACGGCTCGGCGAACAGAGCGGTGTGGTAGCGAAGGCATTCAAGAATCTCGCACCTTCATCGGCAATTCGATCCATGTTCGGCGTCATCGAAAAAGGATGACCAGCACATCCTAAATCATCCCATCGAAGGTCATCGACCAATACGACGAGCAAGTTGGGTTGTTGCGCAACCGAACACGCGGCCAAATTTCCAATAATCGACGAAGCGAAAGCGAAAAGAGCGATCTGTCGAAGCATTGCAGTTACTTTTCCTTTGTTTTTTTCTTCTTACCGCTCCCGCCTGCGGCTGGGGCGCTGAATGCGCTTTCATCAGGCAAGGTTTTTGCGAGTTCTGCTTTGCGGTCGGCGTGTTTCGGATCGTGAGCCAGATTGTGCCATTCATGCGGATCCTTGTCGCGATCATAGAGCTCCTCGCTTCCATCGGCATATCGAATGTAATGCCAACGCGCGCCGGTGATGCTGTAATTCCCTCGGTCGAACGTTGTCATGACCGTGCGGTCACTCGGCTGATGTGGGTTCTGCAATAGAGGAACCAGCGATCGGCCTGCCAAGCCGTCGACGGTCGGCAACTGGCATAGTTCGATGAGTGTCGGATAGAGATCAAGGAGACTAACCGGCTGATTACAAACTGCACCAATATGCTGCGCATTCGACGCGGATGATTTAGCATTTGCAACGATCAGGGGTACGCGCGTCGATCGTTGCCAGCCAGTCCATTTCCCCCAATGCTGCTTCTCACCCAGATGCCATCCATGATCGCTCCAAAGCATCACGACGGTGTTGTTGGCATTGGGACTAGCATCGAGAGCGTCGAGTAGTTGGCCAACTTGAGCATCGATAAACGAGACGCAAGCCAAGTACGACTTCACCGCAGCCGGCCACTGATCGTATTTTAGAACCGTTGCATGAGCTCCAGCCGTTTCAGCCTCGATGGCGCGCGATCTCGCAATTGGACTGAGATCATCTAAATCATCGTCCGTCACTTCAGGCAATTTGATATCGAGCCCATCGTAGAGATCGAAATACTTCTTGGGGGCAAACAGCGGAATATGCGGACGATAAAATCCAATCGCGATGAAGAAAGGCTTTTCGTGAACTTTGCGGAGTTGCTCTGCTCCCCAGGTCGCGATCTGTCCATCACCCATCTCGTCGTCCTCAACCTCAAGCGCCCCCCAGTCAAAGGAATCACCGCCCGTCGTGTCAGGAGTGCGGTCGCTCGGCATACGATTGAGTGGTAAGACGATCGACTTGCCGTTGAGTATCGTCACATGCCGAGGATTTGATGTTCCTTTGCTCGGCAATTCTTTGTCGGTATAGTCGACTTGCTTAGAGGTAAAAGGACTCCAGCGTAGGTCAGGAAAAAAACCTTCGTCGACGAGATCGGCTGTCGTCTTATGTAAAAGTTTTCCAGCTCCAAAAGTTTGGTAACCGGCATTGTGAAAATGCTGCGGGATGAGCACAAATTCCGGGTGCAGCTTGCGGATGTTGCTCGAGTCATCGTTGGAAAAAACGCCCGTCTCCAACGGCGGTCGACCGCTGAAGATCGAGGACCGAGAAGGGTTGCAAAGTGGAGCGGCACAATGCGCGTTGGAGAACAACACGCCGCGCTGAGCCAATCGATCGATGTTCGGTGTCTTCGCTTGAGGATGACCACCCAAGCAACCGAGCCAATCATTGAGATCGTCGATCGCAATAAACAAGACATTAGGTTTCGATAGCGTTTGACCGCAAACCAATGTCGGGGCAAACGCAAAGAACACGACCAATACAGGACACCAAATTGATTTCATCAATATCAAACTACGCATTATAAAATCGGTTATTCAGGAATTTTGGCTCTTCCGCAAAAGCTGTGGGTCAAAATTGACTATTTAGCGTTACGAATAGAAAACCGAAGTTTCAACGGACACCCGTTTCGCATTGGATTTTTGAGGCATCACTCCGATGTCCAAAGTTGAAGAAAAACAACCCACCAGACGATCAGTCCGGCGGGTTGCCGAGCGCCTTTGGCGCATCGGAGACCGAGATATTCCTCAGCGAGTTGCTTCCCAGCAGAGCCCGCTTCCGCTTCTCCCAGCACAACCATCATGTCCGATCAAAGACTTTGTGGCAATACTTTGGACATCGGAGCCATCCCTTGTAAATCCATCCGCCTAACTCATTGCACCATCCAAACCATCGCAATTTTTTGGGTAAGCATTTCCGATCAGAAAGCGAACCTTGGTTTTTGTAATCACTCAGTCCAGTGTTTTCCTTGTATTTCACGGCTAACATCGATTGCGGATCACGAAAACCACCCACAGTTTCTACCGGAAGAGCCGGAATTTTAGTGGTTAGTATTCGTTGATTTTAGCAAGTTGCTATTTAGACGGTGGAATATTTTTTTGCATTGTGCGTTACGAGAAAACGTGGGAAGCAGTATTTGGTTACAATGCCCAACTGTAGAATCCTGCCAACATTCATGAAAAGGTTTCATTCATGCAATGCCTTTTGCCCTGCCGCCTGCGTATGCGTTCGAAATGCCTCTCGCTGCTAAGCCAGTTCCTGTTGCTAACTTTCGCTGCCTTCCAGTTCGGAATGGCTGACGAGAAATCCGATAAGGAATTGCGAATCATCGTCTTTGGGGCACATCCCGACGACGCGGAATTTAAAGCTGGTGGGTCGGCGATCCAGTGGGCGAAGATGGGACACAAGGTCAAATTGGTATCGGTTACCAATGGCGACATTGGGCATTGGACGATGGCTGGCGGCCCGCTTGCTCAACGTCGCAAAGCAGAAGTCGAAGCAGCCGCTAAGGTGATGGGGACAGACGTCGAAGTCCTTGACTTGCATGACGGAGAGCTCATGCCAAACCTCGAAAATCGCCGTACCATTACGCGACTCATTCGCCAATGGAACGCCGATATTGTTATTGCTCATCGTCCGTGGGACTATCACCCCGACCATCGCTATGTCGGTGTGCTCGTTCAAGACGCATCGTTTATGGTTACCGTACCTTACTTTTGCCCCGACGTTCCGTTTCTAAAACAGAACCCACTTTTTTTGTACTCGAGCGACGCTTTTCAAAAACCCTACCCGTTCACTGCCGACATTGCCGTTTCACTCGATGACGTTTTCGAAACGAAGCTGAATGCGGTTCACGAACTCGAATCGCAAGTCTATGAAGGTGGTGCCTCGGGAAATGACGAATTCGTTCGCGACGTTCCTCCGGCTCGCGATTCGGAAGGACGGAAAGATTGGCTGCGAAGGAAATGGCAAACTCGACATGCCAATGAAGCGAAACGCGTTCGTTCATCGCTTCAAAAATGGTATGGAGCGGAACAGGGCGAGCGTATCCTGTACGCCGAATCTTTCGAAATCTGCGAGTACGGACGTAAGCCTACTGACGCCGAAATCCGAAAGCTTTTTCCGTTCTTGCCGCAGAAATGAAGGGTTTGCCAATCTAGATTTTGATAGCGCTATCTACAAACCACCATAGATCGCCGATGGGTTGGATGAGTTGAGCTGGATACAGACGAGGATTGCGATGCGTTCCGCGAGTTTTATCGATCGCCCATTGCTTGTTTTCTCCGCAAACAAGAAACGCTACGTTTTGCGAGGAATTCAGAACGGGTGCCGTGAGCGTTACGCGCATCGTCGACAATTTTTCGATCTGATTGGCAACAACCCAGCGGTCTGTGATTGAAAGTGCCATCGTTTCCGGGAATAGCGATGCAGTATGCGCATCGTCGCCTAGTCCCAAGAGCACGATGTCAAAATGAAATGGACCTCCTCCGGTAAACTCTCGCATGGTCAATTCATATTCGCGAGCGGCCCGATCTGTCGGCTGAGTCCCGGTCGGAATTCGATAAACTACGGGCTTGGACGTCCTCAATCGATCCAAAAGTGATTCCTTGACCATCCGATAGTTGCTATCGGCGTGGTTCGCAGAGACGTCCCGTTCGTCTCCCCAAAACAAGTGTAGCTTGGGCCAATCGATGTCGCGGTCATTCAGTTCGGATAGCAATTCATACAATCGTTTCGGGGTCGAACCACCCGATAACGCAACAATACATTTCCCTCGTTCGACAATCGATTGCCGGCATCGTTCAACGAACCAATCGCGCGCCGCCATCGCGACATCTTCGGGACTATGGCGTTGAACGATATGTGTGTTTTTCATGACGTATTTCTTGAGTCAAAGATTGCGACACGAATATCGCAAACGTTCGTATGAGTTGGCCCCGTCTTGATTAGCGAGTTTGTCTGTTCGAAGAAGGTATACGAGTCGCAGCGACGAAGGTAGCCCCCCACGTCAAGTCCCATTGCAATGGCTTTGTTAAAAACCGACTCATCCAACCAAGCTCCTGCGGCATCGGTAGGCCCATCTTCGCCATCGGTACCGCCCGATAGAATTGCAATTTTTGATAGCAGTTCGGGCGCGACACTTTGACGTTGCAGTTCATCCAATGCGGCCAAAATAAGTTGTTGATTGCGACCACCTCGACCACGAATCGACGGATCAGGCAAGATCACGCTGGGCTCTCCACCAGTGATTAAGCATTGAATCTCCGGATGATCTTGCAAGCGAACACATTGTCGCGCCAATGCTCGACCAAGCTCTTCCGCCGCGCCTTCGCTTCGCGGGCTCGACTCCATAAAGTACGCATATCCTCGACGAACTGCTTCGATTCCTGCCGCGTCGACCGCCGTTGCGTTGTTTGCTAAAACAAAATGCGCATCTTCATGGCGACTTTGCGTTGTCGGTTCAGAAGCTTCCTTCAACTTGATAGAGCGATGGATGAGCGTCTTCCAGACAATTGCTGGAATCTGATCAACGTCTTTTACGATTTGTCGCATCATTTCGACAACTGCGTTGTAATCGATCGAAGCTCCCAGAACGGTTGGCCCCGATGCAATCGTCTCCAGAGGGTCGCCAAGCACATCGGAAAGTAACAGGGTAATCATCTGGCCAGCGTTGCAGCTCCTTGCAAGACCACCCCGCTTTATACGGCTCAACGCGCTTCGCACCAAATTCAACTGTTCAATCGTCGCCCCGCTGCCGCTCATGACTCGCGTAACTGCAAGCTTATCTTCCAAGTTAACACCGAGGACAGGTGCACAAAGCAGTGCCGAGCCTCCTCCTGAAAGAAGACAAATAACCGTGTCGTTCGCCGTTGCGTCGGCGACCAGTTCTAGAATCCGCTGAGTACCGGTGATCACCAGCGGAGTCGGCTCGTTCAAGCCCAACGGTCGCGCTTGACAAGCATGGATTCGCGCGTCGAGCGGGCCGTCGACCGTTCCCTCGGGAACGTTAATCCAGCCGACGCAATCGATCTTCGGATCGAGTTCTTGTAGAGCAGTCATGCATCCCTGAGCCATTTTGAACGTTGCCTTGCCGGCTCCGACAATGATCAATCGCCCTTTTGGATGGAGCAGCCACTGGCGACCCCGAACGTCCAGTCGATGCCCGTTTGCATGAATCTCTCGTTCGACGACTCGATCGGCGCGGACTGCATCGACGCCTGCTCGCCAAATCCCGATCGCATCTTCGGTCGTCCGTGAAAGGTTAGCTGGCAGCCGCATCATCAGCAATCACTTCCAAGTGCGCGGAAAGCCAAAAGTATACACTCGCTATTTGATATAGTATGGTCCGCTTTGTCTATCATGAAATGCGGCGGAATCTAAAATGTGAAGGAATGTCCCCTACGCAATATCTTCGGCAATATGATACATTCACTATGTGTTTGCGAGTTTGTTGCGATTTGAGTTGCAGGTAGGAGAACGAACATGCGTTGGGAAGGCCGAGAAGAGAGTGATAACGTTGAAGACCGCCGCGGAATGCCGCCCGTTGGTGGTATGGTTATGGGCGGTGGATTAGGAAGCTTGGTCATCGTTATTCTGGCTGTGCTGCTTGGGATGAATCCCAAGCAGTTGCTCGAACAACCGGGATTCCAACAAGGTGGAGTGCCGGTAGAACACGCCGATCCAGGTCGAGTTCAGGCTGAAGAACCAATTCGCAGATTTGTTGGCGTCGTCTTCCGTGATACCGAAGATGTTTGGTCGGACGTGTTTCGCAACCAACTCAAACGGAATTATCAGAAGCCGAAACTGGTAGTCTTTACTGGCTCGGTCAATTCAGCGTGCGGTAACGCAACGGCCGCCGTCGGGCCGTTTTATTGCCCCGGCGACAGCAATGTTTATCTCGATTTCTCATTCTTTGAAAAGTTAAGAGATAAATTTGGTGCCAAGGGCGATTTCGCAATGGCCTATGTGATCGGTCATGAAGTTGGCCATCACGTCCAAAATTTGCTTGGCATTTCGGATCAAGTAACTCGGCTCCAGCAACGAGCAGGCGAGGCCGAAGGGAAAAAGCTGAGCGTTCGTTTAGAACTCCAGGCCGATTATCTTGCCGGTGTTTGGGCTCATCATCTTCAAAAGACCAAGCATGTTCTCGAAGAAGGCGACATAGAAGAAGCGATGAACGCCGCCACGCAAATAGGCGACGACAAAATCCAAAAGAAGATGCAAGGCTACGTCGTTCCTGAAACGTTCACTCACGGATCATCCAAGCAACGAACCTACTGGTTTATCCAAGGAAACAAGACCGGCGATATCGAAGGCATGATGGCGCTGTTCGAACTCAGCGAACAAGACCTTGCGACCAAAGGCGTTCGATAACGACCAGAACGGTATTGTGACTAAAAAACTAAGGCGTGTGCCGCTTGGCTTTAGAACGGCCACCTTTCCATATGTCGTATTGCGGATCAGCATAAGTCGCAAAGAATTGATCGAGCTTCTTAGCAAGCTCGGCTTGTATGTCGAGCGAATCTGGCTGGCCGTATCGATTGAATCGCTCGTGTGGGTCCGATTGCATGTCGTACAGTTCGTAAGGACCATTCGGAAATCGAGCGACATATTTCCATTGCTCTGTCCGAACCGCTCGCGTCGTCTCCATTTCGTAGTAGATAGCATGCTCCGAATCGACCATCGCTTGACCTCGGAGGACCGGCGAAAAATCTCGACCCGGAGACTTGGGTTTCGAAGGCATTTTTTCCGCCAGGCCAAGCTGCCCAAGCACGGTCGGCAAGAAATCGTAGTTGCTGATTAAGGCGTCGCTTGTCGTGTTGCTTGGAATCGTTCCGGGCATACGAAAGATCAAAGGAATCTGCATCATCAGCTCGTGAGCACCGGTCGGCCGGGTATGATCGCCCATTCCCCATATCCCATTTTGTCCGCCCATCCAACCTTGGTCGGCAGCGTAGGAAACTAACGTGCGATCATCGAGCCCAAGGCGTTTGAGCGTCGCCATGATTTCTCCTACTCCGTCGTCGACACCACTCACCTCACAGGCCGTGCGTTCCATCGCAACTTGTTGGTTGTGGAACGGCTTATTGGCAAATTGCCAAGGGTGCATGGTATCGACAGGAAACCCTTCGAAATGGCGGCCGCGATAGATTTCAGCATGCCGATTTTTTGATGCATTCAACATTAAGTTACCGAGAACATACGGTCCGTTGTAGGCGAGAAACAGACAAAAAGGGCGATCTTGATTCGCTTCGATGAACTGGACGCCGCTGCGTGTCCAAAGATCGGTTGTATAGCCAGCCTCTTTTCGAACTTTGCCATTTTCGATAATGTCCTGATCGTAAAATTCACGAGTCGACCCGTCTGGCTTGGTGATCCACGACGTAAAACCTTCGGATGGTTTCAAGTTGTCGCCAAGATGCCATTTCCCGCTGAGTCCGCAAACGTAACCTGCGTCGCGCAATACTTCGCCTAATGACGTAAATTCGTCGAGCGTATTATAGGCTTCCGGCCCCATCATGTACTTTGGATCTAGGAAGGAATGCACGCCGTGCTGCGATGGGATTAGTCCGGTAAGAAACGTAGCTCGTGTCGGCGAACAAACCGGATTGCTGCTGAGTGCTCGAGTAAATCTTATTCCATCACTGGCAAGTTGATCGATATGCGGCGTTCGAATATCCGGGTTGCCGTAACAACCTAACGTCCACGCTCCCTGATTGTCGGTGAGGATAAAGACTAAGTTGGGCGGTGCTGCAATTGCCGCATCCATCCATGAGAGACTGAGCAACAACGCCGAAGTAAAATTTCTAAATGCTTTCATGGATCGTAAACTCACGTTCAAAGGTTAGGTGGGGTGAACTTTCAGTTTGCCAAAGCTCCGAACGGAATATGACAACGCATGGGCATATGACAACGCTACGGAATAGGACAACGCAAGCTGGAAGCTTACGCCACGCTTGCATTCTAAAGGAAGCATTAAGGAGACTTTGCTTTCGCATGTTCTTTGAAGAACTTTACGATCATTTTTGGCGCTTCGGCGGGAAATTGATGTGCACCGGGATGGATCAACGTAACCAGCGGAGTACCGGTAGTTGATGGATACAAGGTGCCGACTAAATCGCCAGAAGTCATCCAAGGAGTGCCGGTGGTCGAACATCCATTCAACTTTTGAATTCTTTCGATCATACGTTCTTGCCACTCATACTTTACAAGTGGGTCATCCTTCCCGGCTAAATGCAACGCAGGCTTCGGTTTGAGCGAAGCCGCTCCAGCCACTGATCCAGCCGCTGCCGAGGACGGTGCCATCGCCGCAAAGACATCACCTCGATTCCCCCACAGCAAGTAGGTAAAACCACCGCCATTGGAGTGCCCCGTCGAATAAATGCGAGTTTCGTCGATTTGATTTTCACTTTTCAGCGATGCGAGAACCGCGTCGAAGAATTTAAGATCACGATCCTCTTGATCGCCCAATCCATGTTGCCATCCGTTCCGTTTTCCTTCCGGATCGGTCAACTTTCCGGGGGTCTTTAGTCCTTGCAGATAGACCGAGATCGCTTCCGGCCAAAGGGTGTGGTAGTTGAAACTTCGAGATGCCTGAGTCATGTTGCCGCCATGACCGTGAAAAGCAAAGACGACCGGTCGCGGAGACGAGCTCGCACCCGCAGGGATGTAAACTAACCCTTCACGAGCAACTCCATCTACGGTCCATTGCTTGAGCTCCGGCTGTCCGACCGCCAAGCAAACCGTCGCCAAGACAACCCAAGCCATCACTCCACAAAAACCATTTTTAACAAGCATCTCTAACCTCCGCGCCGAGCATCGTTTCCAACTCCATCTCTTGGAATCCAAAGGCTTTTTTAAGCGACGCATACTGCATTCTAGCAGCCGCACGATCGACGTTGGAATCTTGAACAGCGGCCAACATCAGATTCTTATTGGTATGCTCGGTCGAGACAAAATCGATGACTTTCACGCGATAGCCAACCGATTCAAGCAGCAACGCTCGAGCGGTATCGGTAATTAAATCAGCTTGCCGCTGCTTGAGCAAACCAAATCGATAGATTCCCCGCATTTCTTCGTTGTCCTTCGAGAGTTGAGGAGCGATCTGATGTTGACAGCACGGGGCACAAACGATGATCGCGGCATCGGTTTCGACTCCCCGGTAAATTGCATCGTCGGTGGCCGTATTGCAAGCATGCAAGGCGATCGCAATGTCGACCTTTTCGAATTGGGTCTTATTTGCATCTCCCTCGACAAAACGTAATTGCGCTAAACCTAATCGTTTGGCAACTTGATTACAGAATCCAACTAAGTCCGACCGCCGTTCGATTCCCGTGACTGTCGCATCCTTGCCGAGCGTCTTGCTAAGGTGCTCAAATAGCGCAAACGTTAAATACCCCTTGCCTGATCCTATGTCAGCGACCTTGATCGTTGCTGCGTTCATTAAACTCGAATCTCGAATCAGGTCGTCGACAATTTCGACGAAGCGATTGATCTGCTTGAACTTCGAAGCCATCGTCGGTTTCAAAATACCGGCTGAATTCGTTATTTCGAGATGAACCAAAAAAGCTTGCTGCAGCGTTACCAGATAATTCTTCTCGCGATTGTGATCCAGCGACGGTGTATCTTGCACAGTTGGCGTTGAAGCGTGAATTGCGGCCTTGCCACGCTTATTGAAAAACAAAGTCGTGTCGCCCGACGTTGTAAAGAGATTGCCACTGAGATAGTCGTTGCCTAACAACTCCGAAATCTTATCGATTCCCGTTTCGATCTCAAAGTTTTCGGTGACCTCTCGGGTTGGAAATTGGGACAGAAAGCGAAGTTGCAAGCGATCTTGGATGGCGACGAGCGTTATGCGAACTTTTCTTGCGACCGCGCTCCCTTTCGATTTCCCCAACGAAAGCTTGACGAACGTTCGATCATTAAGACAAAGACGAAATGCCGTGACAAATCTCGCCTTTTCCAATTCCGACATTGTTTGTTTAGTATCCGACAATGGCTGAACTCCTCGAAAGAAATAAACAAGTATAGCCACTTATCATAACAAGTGATATTCAAATCGGAATTGAGGTGACGTATCTCAAACTTCCTCATAGCGATAGCCAACTCCGTGCACCGTCTGGATGATCTTCGGATCACGAACGTCGAATTCGATCCGCTTTCTGAGCTGCGAAATATGTTGATCGAGAGTTGGGCTGTTCAGATAATGGCTTTCACCTCAAGCAAATCGAAAGATCGTGCTTCGTTCAAGGGCTTTACTACAATTTTCGTACAAGTATTGCAAGATTCGGACATCGCGCGGGCTTAGTTCAATCGTCTGCTCACCGCGTTTGGCGCGCAACTATTCCGGATTGACAGTCAGATCTCGCATTTGAAAATCGGAACGATTAGCGTTTTGAATATTACAACATCGGCGAGCAACGGCGCGAACTCGGGCCAGTACTTCGCGAATGCTAAACGGTTTGACGATAAAATCCTCGGCACCCAAATCGAAACCGACTAAACGATGATTTCTTCTGATTTCGCATTGATAAAAATGATCGGCAGGCTTGGCGATTCACGGCGAAGCAACGCAGCCAAGCTTGACAAGCCGACCCCGGTTCCAAAGAGCCCAGTCCACAAAATGAACTGCATGCTTTGGCCTGTTCCTAAACTTTTGGCTCTTCCGCAAAATCTGTGGGTCAAAATTGACTATTTATCGTTACGAATAGAAAACCGAAGTTTCAACGGACACCCGTTTCGCATTGGATTTTTGAGGCATCACTCCGATGTCCAAAGTTGAAGAAAAACAACCCACCAGACGATCAGTCCGGCGGGTTGCCGAGCGCCTTTGGCGCATCGGAGCCATCCCTTGTAAATCCATCCGCCTAACTCATTGCACCATCCAAACCATAGCAATTTTTTGGGTAAGCATTTCCGATCAGAAAGCGAACCTTGGTTTTTGCAATCACTCAGTCCAGTGT
>Ga0163150_10002986_pt1 | contig 24621 bp, 15 predicted proteins | sample OliLakLV19P2IB_FD_148628 | JGI IMG/M metagenome (GOLD analysis project Ga0163150, IMG submission 148628) | Freshwater microbial mat bacterial communities from Lake Vanda, McMurdo Dry Valleys, Antarctica - Oligotrophic Lake LV.19.P2.IB | ecosystem: Environmental > Aquatic > Freshwater > Lake >...
GGCCGAGCCTCGTGCAGCGATTCGGCCGATGCGCCCGCTACGGGGGGGCGGGGCGCATCCTGGTGGTGGAACGCTTCCACTCGGACGCGTCGTGTGCAGCGATAGAGGTGAAGAAGGAGACCGATCGCGGCGAGAAGCGAAAGGAAGACGATCTCAAGACGTCCCTGCCCTACGAACCTGCCGACGTCGCGGCGGCGGCAGGCGCCGTCCGCGAGATCCAAGGGGCGGACCCCCAGGCACTGGAAGTGTTCGAGGCGTCGCTTGAGGCGGAGCGCCGCGCCGCTCTCTATCCCTACGAGCCACTCCACGTGCTGACGCGCAGAGAGCTCGACGATCTCTTCGACACGGGCCCGGACCTCACCGGCGCTGACCTCGACATCAGCCGCTTCATCCGAACGGGCGACGAGCGCGACGTAGGCGTGTGGTGGTGGCGGATCGAAGGCGACTCGCCGCCGCGCGATCGGCAGCCCTCGCGTGAGCTCGTGTGCCCGGTCCCCATCGGACGCGCGAGAGACTGGCTGAAGCCGAAGGGCGGCGACGACCACGAGGCGACGGCCAAGCTGCGCGCGTGGGTCTGGGACTACCTCGATGGCTGGTGGCGACCTCTCTGTGACCGCGACGTGTACCCGGGGCAGGTCATCTTAGTGGACTCCGCAGAAGGCGGCTACGACGCGACCGTCGGCTTCACCGGAAGGAAGCGCGGCAAGAACGAGCCCTCGGTCCCTACTCCCGACAAGCTCGACGCGCCGAGCGCCAGCCTGCGCGCTGATCTCGCGCAGGACCACGACGACCTGAGCGTGTCGCCGTACAAGACGATAGCGACGCACGGTGCCGAGGCTGCCGATATGGCGCGGTCTCTGGGCTCCAGCCTGGGCCTCTCCGCCGAGGCGGTCCGGCTGCTCGACCTCGCCGCGCGCGTACACGACCTCGGCAAGGCCCACCCCGTCTTCGCCGCTGCCATCAAGAACAAGGGCTCCTTCACCGCGCGCCACGATCTCGCCAAGGCGCCGGACGGTTGCTGGCACGGCGTACGCGGGTTGTACGAGCACGACCCGGGCAGCGGGAAGCGGCGCGGGTTCCGCCACGAGCTTGCGAGCACGCTCGGCCTCTTCGAGCTGCTCTGGCGAGTGAGCCCGGATCACCCGGCTCTCCTGGGCACGCACCGTGAGCTGCTCACCGCGGCCGGGCTCGACGCGCAGATGCCCACCTCGTCGGAGACCAGCGCGAGCCCGACGGGCTTCGTCGCGGATCTCGTGCAGCTCACCGCTGCACAGTTCGATCTCGTCGCGTGGCTCGTCTGCACGCACCACGGCAAAGTACGCGCTACGTGGCAGAGCACGCCGTCGGACCAGGACTTCGTCGATCGCGATGAGCGAGGGCAGCCCCTGCGAGGTGTTCGCGAGGGCGACGTGCTGCCCGCGACGGCGCTCACCGGCGGGGATGGGCGCACTGCTGAACTCCCGGCGCTTGGACTGCACCTGGATCCCGCCGCGCTCGGGCTCTCGACGCGATACGGATCGAGCTGGGTCGAGCGCGTCGCGCGGCTGCGCCGCGAGCACGGCCCGTTCGTGCTCGCCTATCTCGAGACGCTGCTGCGAGTCGCGGATGTCCGCGCTTCGCGGCTCGAAACGCCTGACCCCCTCCTGCAAGAGGACCCGTCGTGACGATCCACGTTCACGAGCTTGCCGGTTGCGCGCCGCAGCCGCTCGGCCACTACCTCAAGGCGCTCGGCGTGCTCCGCCTCGTCGCCGAGCAGAAGGATCCCGATGTGCGCGGCTGGTGGAAGAACGAGCGCTTCTGGCTCGCTACTTCGCTCGACCGCGACGCGCTCGAGCGATTCTTCCTGCACGAGTACGCGCCTACGCCCATTCTCGCTCCGTGGAACCTGGGCAGCGGGTTCTATTACGAAGAAGACGAGGGCCTGACGCCCATCGAAACGAGCCGCGCGGCGCGTTTCGGTCCCCTCCGGGCAGCCATCCAGTCAGCACGCAGCCTTGCGTCCCCATTCGCTAGGGCGGTCGTTCGCACCAAGGCCGCCGAGGCCGCGCTGGGTGACGCGAAGGAGAAGAAGGCTTCTGCGCCGGAACTGGAGGGACTCAAGGCAGCGGTCGCCGGCGCGAAAGTCCACCAGGCTGAGATCAAGGGCAGATTGGTCTCGGTGTTTCGCAAGGCATGGCGCGGTGCATTGCTCGCCTGGTTCGATGCCGCCTTGGTCCTCACGGCCGACTCGGAGCCGCGCTACCCGGCGCTCCTCGGCACAGGCGGTAACGATGGGCGTCTCGACTTCACGAACAACAACCTCCAGCACCTTGCGCGCCTGTTTGAGCTTACGAGCGCAGGTGGAGGTGGGCGCGCCGGCGCCGATCTCTTGCTTCGCGCCTCCCTTTCCGGCGTTCCGGCGATCGGTCTGACCACATCCGCCGTCGGACAGTTCCTCCCCGGCACGGCGGGCGGCGCAAACATGGCGGCGGGCTTCGATGGAACGAGCCAGGTCAATTCGTGGGATTTCGTTCTGATGTTGGAGGGCAGTGTCCTGTTCGCGTCTGGCGTCTCCAGACGCGCGCATGTCGACATGCCGCCCCAGGCCGCGGCGCCGTTCGCAGTGCGTGCTCGCGCCGTTGGCTATGGCAGCGCGGCGAGCGGAGACGAAAGCGCGCGAGGAGAACAATGGTTTCCTCTGTGGTCCTCTCCGACGACGCTGAGCGATCTCAGCGGCCTGATCGCGGAAGGACGCAGCCAGCTCGGCCGTTCGGCGACCAGCAGCCCCGTCGACTTCGCCCGCGCGGTGGCACGCCTCGGCGTGGCGCGTGGTGTAGATGCGTTCGAGCGGTACGGCTACATCGAACGCAACGGGCAGTCGAACCTGGCGACGCCGCTCGGACGCTGGGTCGTGGCGCCGCAGCCTCACCAGGAGCTTCTCGACGACGTCGACTCGTGGCTCTACCGCGCTCGTGGCGCCGCGCGGGGCGACAAAGCCGCCTCGCTCCGTTCCGCCGTGCGGCGCGCGGACGAGGCCGTCCTCGATCTCTGTCGCGCCGGTGGTGTGCCGGAGCGATGGCAGACGCTGCTCATCGCACTCGCGGACATCGAGGCTGCCTTCGTCCGCAGCCCCAAGAAGACCGCAGACGAGCGGCTCCGCCCGATCCCGCCGCTGTCCGCCGGCTGGGTCGAGGCAGCAAGCGACGGGGGCGCCGAGGTCCGGCTCGCGCTGGCCCTCGCGAGCCAGCACGCCACGTGGCACCCGACGTCAGCGCACCCCGTGCGTGAACACTGGTCGCCGGTCGGCAAGGACGGGCGCAGGTTCGCTGCGAGCGCGTCGGGTCTTGCGATCGGCCCCGAAGTCGTGTGCGGCGGTCTCGACCTCGAGCGCGACTGCATTGCGCTCGTGCGCCGTCGCGTCATGCACGCGCGAGCGGGGTGGCGCGCGGACGAAGCGCGCCTCGAAGTGGACAACATGCCGCTTGTAGCCGCACCTGGCTGCACCGCGTCGCTCGCCGACCTCGACGCCTTCCTCCGGTTCGCGACCGACGACGCGCGGATCCTGGGTCTCGCTCGCGCTCTCATGGCGCTGAACTGGGAACGCTGGGCTCAAGGGCCGTGGGCGCGCGTGCCGCATCTTCGGGAAGACGCTGGTGCCTTGCACGCCATCTTGCGCCTCGTGCACCTCCCGGGACCGCTGCGGCGCGGCGCGGACTCGATCCTGATCGCCATCGATCCCGAAGTCGTACCGCGGCTCGCGGCCGGGGATCTCTCGGGCGCGGTCGCCATCGCGCTTCGCCGCCTGCGCGCGAGCGGGCTTCGCTCCGTCGTGCGCGAGGTCGCTGGAGACGCACGGCTGGCGCGCCGGCTCGCGGCGAGCCTGGCCTTCCCCATCCCCGCGCGCGACGTGGACCGCTGTGCGGACCTCGTCACCAAGCCGTACCTCGCGGACGCCGGCAGCGCGTCCTTCATCGACCACGCTTCGGAGGCATCATGACAATCGATCTCTCGTCCTTGAATGGTAAGCACCAGCTCCTCTTCGCCATCCGCCTGGAGCCCGTGCAGGGCAAGCGGTTCCAGCCGACCGGGTTCCCCGATCTCGGCGCTGCTACGTACCAGACGACCAAGGGCACGAGCCTGCTCGTCGAGTCGGCGCAGAGCATGGCCAACCGGATGGAAGCGGCGTGCTGGGACGAAGGCGCCGGCACGCTCGTCGATGCGTTGAAGGGGCTGAGCTACGTCGACGTTCTTGGCTCCGACGGCAAGCACCTGACGAGCACCATCGAGGAGGCGCACCGGCTGAACAGCGCCTACGTCGAGAACGCGGACGGGAAGGCCTTTCACAAGAAGCTCACGGAGGAGATCTCCTACTCGGAGAAGGCCCCGCTCGATCGAAGGAAGTTCGTGGCCGCCATCTTCAAGTACGACGCTGGATCCCTCGTGCACGGTGTATTTCTCGAGAGCATCGGTGGCAGGCTTCGTGTCGCCCGCGCTCTCTCGGCATTCATCGAGGCCGACGACGTGAAGGTAGCGCCCTCGGGCGGCGTGAAGAACGACCACGTGCAGCCCGGCAAGGGCGAGGAAGGCAAGCAGGCGAGTCAGGGCTTCGGCAACGTGCCGTTCCACCGTGACGAGTACACCTCGCCCGAGATCACGCTGTACGCCAACATCGACCTGGCCCAAATCCGCGGCTACGGCCTCGGTGACGACGGGACGCGTCTGCTCACGCTCCTGTGCCTCTACAAGCTGCGCGCGCTCCTGGACGGCAAGCTGAGGCTCCGCACGGCGTGCGACTTCAAGGTTGCCTCGGGCGTGATCGCCAGTACCAACATCGACAACTGCCCCCTGTCCGCGCAGGCGGATCTCGAAACCGACATGAAAGCCGCTATCGCGAAGTGCAAACCGTCGTTCGCTGGAGACAACGGGATCACCACCGTCACGTACAAGGCGTGACACGATGGTCTCGCTCCTTATTCGCTTTCCCCAGGGGCGCTACCACGCGACGCCGTGGGGGCACCACGTCAACGAGGGGCTCGTCGAGTACCCGCCGAGCCCGTGGCGGCTTGTGCGAGCGTTGCTCGCGACCGGATACGCGAAGCTCGACTGGCGGGAGCCGCCGCCCGCAGCGGCCGAGCTCGTCAATGCGCTTTCCTCGGTGCTGCCCGTGTACCGCCTGCCGCCGGCGACGGCAGCGCATACGCGTCACTACATGCCGATTCACGAAGGGAAGAAGGTCACGACGACCAAGGTCATCGACGCATTCGCGCGAGTCGGTGCCGGTGCGTCGCTCGGCGTGACCTGGCCGGTTGCGGTGTCCGACGAAGCCACATCCCTGCTCGCAGCCCTTGCCGAGCGTCTCGGTTACCTCGGGCGCTCGGAGTCGGTCGTCACTGCCCGGCTCGTCGCCGGCACAGATCTACCGGCTTGGCCCGAGACTCGTGCCGATCTGAGCAACGCACCGGGGCTCGAAGCCATCACGTTACTCGCACCCATGGCAGCTCCCGACTACGAGGCGTGGCGCACGTCGGCCGCAACCGCCGAGTCCGGGCCGGCCGCCGCAACGACGCGCAAGGGCACTGCCAAGAAGAAGGCGAAGACCGCGGGTGCCGACACGTACCCTCCGACGCTGCTCGCTGCCCTCCAGTGCGAGACGTCGTGGCTGCAGAAGCTTGGATGGAGCCAGCCGCCCGGGTCCAAGCGCGTGACCTATTGGCGTCCGCGCGACGTGCTCGATAGCGCCGGCCCTGCACCGTCGGTCCGGCACGGGAGCGTACTCCCGGCCGATACGGCGCTCCTCGCGCTCGCCAGTGATACCAGCCGGGGCGAGGTCCTTCCGCTCTTCAGCCGCGCATTGCCACAGGCCGAGCTGCTGCACCGCTCGCTCATCTCGCTCCTCGGAGATCCGCCGCCCGACTGCCCCGAACTCGCCGGGAGGTCGAGCGACGGCTCGCCCCTTCAGGGACACCACCACGCGCACTTCGTGCCGCTCGATCGTGATGCGGACGGTCGCCTCGACCATGTGCTCGTGCACGCGCCCATGGGCCTGCGCTCCGACGCACAGAGCGCATTGCGTCGGCTCCGCCGCACGTGGACCAAGGGTGGCGACAGGCCGCTCTTCGTGACACTCGCTGGCATCGGGGCTCTCCGCGATTTCGTACGCATCGGATCGAGCGACGTGCCGGAGCTGGCGACCGCAACACGCTGGGTGAGCCGGACGCCCTTCGTGCCGCCGCGTTTCGTGAAGGTGAAGAAGCACACGGTAGAAGACCAAGTGCGTGCCGAGCTCGTGTCGCGCGGCCTACCGCGCGACACGAGCATCGACCTCTCGACCACGCAGGAGGCATGGGATGCCGGGTTCCACCGGTTCGTCCGGGCCCGGCGTGCTGGTGCGCCCCAACCGCCGGCGACGGCGTTCTTCCACGTTCGGATCGATCTAGAGTCGCCGATTCACGGTCCACTCATGTTGGGGTACGGGTCGCACTTTGGCCTCGGCCTCTTCGTTCCGGATGACCAGCGTGACCCTTCTTGACCATCGCCATAGTAGCTTCGACCGCGCTCGCAAGATCTCGTCGCGCTCAATCAGAGGGATACCGGCGCTTCGGTCCGGTGCATGCGGGCTCGGCGATTGTCCACGCCCAGCCACCCGTGCGGCGCTCTCTGCTCCGCACTTCCCCTCCTCACGCAGCACCACAGGCGCGGCTCAGCCTGCGATTCTCCACCGCCATGCGTGGCGCCGTGGGCTTCCCCCCCTGAGCCTGATCACACTGGCTGACGCTCCGACGTCACTTTCTCGAGAAGATTCGGGACGTGTGCCGCGAGGCCGGTGCGCCCGAGCCGACCGTCGAGTTCGATGGTGGCGTGCAGCTCCTGTGGTAGTGGCAGGTGCCGGACGGTGCGGAGCGCGTCGGGCCTTCGCAACGCCCCGTCACCGCGGAAGTCACCGACCCAGTCGATCGGCTCCTGCGTCTGCTCGAAACCGAACGGCTGGCACCGTCTCGTCTCCAAGCCGCGCTGGGGATGAAGCATCGCCCCACATTCAAGGAAAGATACCGCCTGACCACTGCAGGCAAGGCGCGGCTCGCCGCGACGACGAGGGGAACGAAATGAACAACGAGCCCAAGGTCCGGCGCGTCCACCTCGAGCTGCAGCGCGTGCAGACGTGGCTCTTCGCGGTGCCGCGATTGCGCGCGATGGTTGGCGCCAACGCGCTCCTCGGCGAGACATTGCGGGTCGCCCTCCCTAAGCTGGCGCGCGAGACGGGCCGATGGGCGCTCGCGGCGAGCGCGGACTCGTACCCCGCCGCCGACCCGGACGATCCGCTACAGGTCCACGACAATCCGGCGGCGGACGCGAAGGACGGCATCCTCGCGCGCGACGGCGGCCACTTCGAGGCCCAGTTCACGAGCGGCGCCGAGACGTTCGCCGACGCGGCCGGACAGCTCCTGCGGACCAGCCTGCCGGGCCTTCGCTTCCGCATCTCGATCGACGACGTGGAGAGGCAGAAGAGCCAGGTGCATCTCTCGACGGAGCTGCCGGTGCTCGCGCCCTGTGAGTGGACGGGGCGCGGGTTGGCGTCGGCGATCGTTGAGCAGGGAGATGAGCGTCCCGCCGTCTCGCTCGATGTGGCAGGTCGGCACGAAGCCGCGAAGCGCACTGCAGAGGACGGCCAAGCGGTCGACCTCGCGACCCTGCTCGCCGCCACGACGAAGCTGAAGCTGAAGTCACTCGGTCGCCTACAGGAGTTGAAGGACCTCGTGGGCTCGGGCTACCTCGCGCTCATCCACGCCGACGGTAACGGGGTCGGGAGCGGCGCAGGCAAGACGGAGAGCGAGCGCGCGAAGTTCTTCCATCGCAACCGCGTGCTCCTGCGTCGCGCAGTGCAGCAGGCCATCGACGCACACTGCCCCGATGAAGGGCGGGCGCCGCTCATTCCGCTGATGCTCGGAGGCGATGACCTGCTGCTTGTCTCCCGCGCCGAGACCGCGCTGCCATTCGTCGTCACGCTTTGTGCAACGCTCGATCAGCTTCAGCAGAGCGACACGGCAGACTTCAAGCTCACGCTCGGTGTGGGCGTCGTCATCGCGAAGCACACGATCCCGATCCATCGCCTGCACGAGGTCGCCGAGCAGCTCGCCAGCTCCGCGAAGCGGCGATACCGAGGGCTCAAGGACGGCGGCGACGAAGGGCGCTCCGTCGTTGACTGGGCTGTCTACAGCACCGCGTGGGTCGACGATCCCGAGGAGGTGCGACGCCGGGACTGGCTGCGCGGTCAGGGTACCGACACACGGGTGCTCTCGCAGCGGCCGGTCGATGTACTCGGCGAGGGACTGCACACCCTGCAAGGGCTCGTGCGTGGTGCGGACCATCTCGCGCGCGCACCACGCTCGCAGTTTCGCTACCTCGTGGACCAGCTCCCGCGCGAACGAGCTCTCTCGGATCTCGCGTTCACCGAGCTGTCGAAAGAAGCGAAGGCCGCGCTCGACAACGCGGGTGTGACGACGCCGTGGCGGCGAGCCGCGAACAACGACTCGTGGCTGACCGCACTGCTCGATCTTGTCGAGATCGCTGAGGTCGCACGGCTCGGTCGCAGCGATGAAGGCGCCCGCGCCGAGACGGGGGGCGCCCATGTCTAAGAAGCACAAGGCATTCTTCCCGAAGCGGCAGTCATCACCAGAGCCCAGCCGTTCCGACGTCGGAACGGTGAGCCATGGCAATGGCTGGGTTCGTCGCACGCTCACCGCCGAGCTGCTCTCTGACGCACATCTCGGCTCGGGCTCGGGTGGCGGCGGCATCGACGCGCTCGTGGCCCGCGATCGCCACGACCGTCCCGTCATCTGGGCTTCACACGTCGAGGGCGTCCTGCGCGACGCCGAACGCAGGCTTCGGGGCGATAAGAATGCCGAGGATTTCTTCGGCCGCGCAGGCGGTGACTATGCGCGCGGCGACCGACAGCGCGCCGTGTTCACGTCGCTGTACGCGAACGACAACCCCGAGAGCCACATCTGGCGGTCGACGGCGCGCGCGGCGTTCGACAACCGCGCTCCGAAGGACGACACGCTGCGCGTCGTTGAGTACGTCCCGAAGGGCACGAAGCTCTCGGGCGAGGTCGAGCTGCCCGCGAGCGAGCTACCCGTGCTGCAGCGGCTCGTGCAGGAGGTCGACGCGCTCGGCGGTGGTCGCTCCACTGGCGCAGGCCGGGTGAAGCTCTCGCTCTCGGAAGTTCCAACGTCATCGCGCAAGGTGGGAGTCGCGACGGGCCGCCTCGTGCTCTTGCTCAAGAACCGCGACCCGCTCTGCATCACCGCGACGGCGACGCCAGACAACCTGATCCCGAGCCTCGCATTTGTGCCGGGGCGGACGCTGCTCGGCGCGGTCGCCGCGTGGCTCATCGCCGAGGGCGATCGAGATACGGCATCGCTGCTCACTTCGGGGCGTGTCGCGGTCAGCGACGCACTGCCGCTGGCGCACCCGCCTACGAAGCTCCAGAGCGTCGAGGTGCTGCCTGCGCCGCTCTCGCTTCAGAGCGAGAAGCCACAGGGCTCGGCGGGCGATGTGCCTTGGTGGGCGCAGGCCAAGACTCCGACGCGACGGCTCGACGCAAGCAGCACGAAGAAGAAGTTGAAGCGGCCTGAGGACGACCTCTTCGTCTACCGCGCGAATGCGAGCGAGCCGTGGACGCCCTTCCGAGCCGCGCGCCGCGTGCGCTTGCGCAACGGGCGGCCCGATCCGAAGCAAGCCGACGCGTCGCTCTTCGCCATCGAGCAGATCGTCGAGGAGACGCACTTCCTCGCGGAGTTCCAGGGCGCACCGGAGGATATGAAGAAGCTCGCGGAGAGGCTCGCGCCGATCCTCGAAGGACGGCGCTGGTTGCGCGTGGGGCGTGCGGGCGCTCCGGTCGAGGTGGCGCAGCTCGCGTGGTCGGGGGGTGCACCGGTCGCGAAGACGACGGAGAAGGCGTTGCTGACGTTGACGTCCGACCTGCTTGTCCGCGATGAGCATCTGCGCTGGAGAACGGCGCTCGATGAAGCGGCTTGGCGGGCGCTGCTTGGGACCGAAGACGTGGCGTTCGTAAAGACCGAGCGTGGTGACAGGGCGATCCAAGACAGCGTGATGGTCCACGGCTTCAACGGTACCTCACGCTTATGGCGCATGCCGGCGGCGGCGATTCGGCGAGGCTCGGTCTTCGAGCTCTCGGGCGCAGGCGTCGCCAAGCTCGCGCAGCGGGCCGCGCGTGGGCAGTGGCTCGGCGAGCGGACGCACGAAGGCTTTGGTCGCTTTCGCCTCGACACCGTTCTTCCCGGCGTGACGAGCGAGGTTCGCGCAAACGGCGAACACGCGCCGAACGCTGACGTCGGCGAGGAGGCGATCGCTGCGAAGACGCAGAGCTGGTTCAACGATCAAAGATCGTTGGCGAAGCCGGGAGGAGGCAACGACCGAAAACCAAGCCTCTCGCAGTGGCTCGACCTGGTCGCCGACCTCGAACGTAGTGACGCGAACGCGATCGATGGTCGCCTCAACCCGACGACGGCGGGCGCGAAGAGCTGGAAGCACAAGGACGCGAAGGCGATCTTGGAGAAGCTCACGGTGCTCCAGCCTGCGCAACGGACTCTTCACGCGCGCCTGTTCGTGCGCTGGCTGCGCGCGGACCTGCGCGCCAATCAACGAATGGGGGCTGCATGACGACCCGACTCACGCTTTTCACGGCAGCCCTCGTACAGGACTCGGCGCTCTCGGTGTCGGGCTTCGATCGCGAGAGCACCGCCGATCAGCCATTCGCGCTAGTCGACGGTGTACCGACGCTGGTGGGGCGTGGCCTCAAGGGCGCGGCCGTCGCGATGGCGAAGCGCTTCTTCGATCCGCTGCCGCGAGCCGTCAGCGACGACATCAAGCACGGCGCGCTGCGCCGCTCGGCGTGGGAGTTCGCGGACGCGACCACCACGGCCACGCCGCGTCTCCGCGCGGGTGTCGGCATTCGCCACAAGACCGGTGCCCGCGCAGGCGGCGTGCTCTACGACCGCGAGGTCATCCCGGCTGGCACGAAGTGGCAGCTCCGCTTCCGCGTCGACTGGTCACACATTCCCGCGGTCGTACGCGAGGCCGAGGGCCGCGAGGCCGAGGGCATCCTCGGCTACGTGCTCGCGCAGCACTGGGCGCAGGGCCGCTGCTGGCTAGGAGGCGGCGCGGCGCGCGGCCTCGGCTGGTGTCACCTCGAGGAGCTACGCGCCTACCGCTTCGACGAAGCGACCTACGACCGCTGGGTCGAGTCGGGGCGCACGCAGCTGCCGAGCGCGCTCACGGAAGTGCCCGTCGTCGAACCGACACGCTCGTGGTGTTTCCGTACGCTCGACGTGAACGTCTCGTTCGGCGAGTACAAGCCCGATCCCAACGAGGCCGCCTGGGGCCTCGACATGTTCGCCGTCGGCCCGCACGCCACCGAGCTCGCGGTGCAGCCGACGGGAGACGGCAAGTGGGCCAAGCCCGCGTGGGCGACGAACGCGAGGACGCCCGACGAGCTGAGCACCGATCGCGCGCTGCTGATGGAAGGCGGTCGCCCGCTGCTCCCTGGCGCAGGCGTGCGTGGTCCGCTGCGCCACGCCTTTTCTCGTCGCGAGAACGAGCAATCAGGACGGCTCGTCGTGGAAGACCCAAATCGCAAGGGCGCAAAGGTTGGCGAGGACGACGCGGCAGGTCGAGCTTTCGGTACGGTAACCAAGAGCAGCCGCATCCTCATCCGCGATGCGAGTGCCGAAGGTGAATGGTCGGCCGCGAAGCTGCACATGCACGCGGAAGACGAGTTCTCGGCGGGCTCCTATGGCAGCGCCAAGCGCGACGCGGTCCGCATGCTCCGGGGCGTGTTCCCGGTGCGAGTCGTGATCGAGGGCGCAACCCCCGAAGAGGTCGAGCCGCTCATCGCGATCATCGACCGCCAGGTTGCCCTCGGCGCGCTTGGGCATTTGCCGGTCGGCGGCCACAAGACGCGCGGGGCCGGGTGGGGCCGCTGGCAGGCAAAGGCGTGGATCGTCGACGACGTGAGCAAGGCGAGGAGCTGGACGCCTGCGGCGGAGGCAGAGCCCGCATCACCGCACGCGGCGCGCCCGAAGTCTACCTTCATCGATCGACCTGCATCCGATGAAGCTTGGGTTCGAACTAGCCACGGCGCACTCGACGGCACAGCACTGACGCTTGGCGAGGCCGCGCAGCTCGCAAGGGCGGCGCTCGGCGATCGCACGCTCGTCGCATGGTGGTGCGATCCGACGATCGATCTCGCCCTGACCTCGCCGCCCGCGACGTTCGGTCGACAGTGGCCACGAGACGAGAAGCTTCAGGTCGATGAAGTTGCGTTCTACGCGGAGCGCGCCGTCTGGCGCGCCGTGCGCTCAACCGGCGGCACACGCCGCGTGCTGATCGAAGAGGTCGCGTCGAACGAGGAAGGCGCGATGACGACCAGCGTCGTCCACACGCCCGCGTGCCTGCATGGCTTCCATCGCTTCTCGTCGGCGAACACCGGACAGGGCAACGTGCTCCTACGCGAGTGGCACGTCGGTGACGAGGTCCTCGGCTTCACCATCGCGAAGGAGCAGCGCTGATGCCCGGCAAGCCCGACAAACCCCATCGCATCCGTGTCCGCGTGCTCGACGGGAAGCCGCGTGATCCCAACAAGCTCAAGGGCCAGCTGGTGCCGCATGTCGATGTCGTCGACGCAAAGGACAAAGTCGAGTTCACCGTCTGCGCCGTGAAGGAGGCGCATCTCGAACAGGTGCGTGCCAAGCTCGGCGGGGCTGGGCTCGAGGAGATCTCTGGCGGTGACACGACCATCGCCGCACTCGCGCCGTCGCGGCCGACGAACACGCACGCGGTGCGGCAAGGCGGACCACAGCATCGAGGAGGACCGCAACAACGTGGTGGACCGCAGCACCAGCAAGGGCGATCAACACCCGCGACGACGAACGCGCAACCGCTCCCCGGGAAGCCGTATGGCTTCGTCGCGCTGCCCATGGAACTCACGACCGCCGCGCCCGTGTGGCATGACGGCACGAGCAGCGAAGGTCGGCTGTCGGGAGAGATCCGCTTTGAGCTCGAGACGCTGACGCCGTTGCTGGTCGGCTGGGAGCGCGGCCTCGTCGGTGAAGCCGGCGACGAGTGGCCGGTTCCGGCAAACCTCGATGACGTCGCCGGTCAGCTCGCCGCCAAGAAATCGGTGCTCTGTCCGCTGCGTACGCCGTGGGGGAAACGGCCCGTCGTCCTTCCCGGCGACTCGCTGAAAGGCCTCCTGCGCCACGAGCTGGGTGCGCTCCTCGGTGCTCCGATGGAGCGCGTGGACGAGCGCTCGTACTCGTACCGTCCGAACAGCATGTTCGCGAGGGACGCGCAGCTCGTGCCGCGCCTGGCGCGCGTGCCCGAGCACGGTATCGAGACGAAACCGCTCGATCCTGATGGGCGCCACAAGGTCCGCATGCCGACCCAGCTCGAGCTGCTCCCCACGAACCTGAAGTACGACAAGCGGCGCGAGCAGAACTCGAACTACTACCGGTTCGACGACGGCCAAGGTGCTCCGTACCGTGGCGGTCAAGGCGCGGGCGAGAAGCTCAACTCGAAGCGCAAGCTGCACACGAAGCTCACGGCGAATCCGAGCGCGCCCACCGAGAGCGCGACGGTCTCGGAGGCGGTGCAGGAAGGCTACCTCGCGACGCTTCGGCACCTCGTCGATCTCGACCACGGCCACTTCTCCAAGCGGCACCCCGACGTGCCCAAGGCCGTGAACAGCGACGACGCGAAGAAGCGCATCCTCGATGCAGCCAAGACTGTGGTCTTCCAACCCGGCGATTTCGTCTGGGTCGAGTGGGACACCGACAAGAAGTGCATCGTCTCGCTCGGTTGGCACTACTACTACCGCTGGGCGTATACGGACTCGGTCCGTCGCCGCGGCGGCAGCTACGAGCGCCACGGCCTCTTCCCGCTCGATGACGAACGCGCGCAGGACGGCGACGGCGCGCCGAAGGGGCTGTCTCCGGTGCGTCGGCTCTTCGGCTACACCGGCGACAACGACGGCAGCGCGGGTATAGGCAGGGACGACCACGCGCAGCTCATGGGGCGTGTCTCGGTGAACGCGGGCCTCGAGGTCGTCGACGACGGTGACACCGACGGCCGACGCTTCCTTCCGCCGACCTTCCTGAAGGAGCTGGGGATGCCCCGGCCAAGCGCCGTCGAGCACTACATTCGGCAGCCCCACCACCCGAAGTCGCGCCCGTCCGACAAGGCGACGCTCGTGACCTACGGAGACGCCGACGGCTACGACACGCCGGGAGAGCTCGCTGGTCGCAAGTTCTATCTCGACCGCGGAGACGCCTACAACGGCGAGCCGTGGAAGGATGACTCGCAGGCAAACCGTGACAACGACCGCAGCACGCTCGCGCTCGAAGCGTCCCGGCCCGGCCGCCGGTTCCGCTTCACCGTTCGCTTTCGCGATCTCGACCCAGTCGAGCTCGCGGCGATCGTAGTGGCGCTGTGCCCTCATCAGCTTCGAGGCGTGCTCGATGGAACGGACGGCGACGGGTACTGCTCGAAGCTCGGCTACGCGCGACCGCTCGGCTGGGGCACCGTGCGCATCGAGGCCAAGGCGCTCTTGCTGCTCGACGTTACGAACGCCAAGCCAGCGCTGAGTGCTCTGCAAGACGTCGTCGAGTGGGTGCGTGCGAACCACCAGCCGACTCCATCGCAGGCAGAGTGGCTGGCGGTGCATCGGCACAAACACCCCGACGCGGCCGACTATCCGCGAAAGGATGGGCAGATCTACACGTTCCACACTTCACTGCGTGCTGAGCACTCGCGGGCACGCCGATATCGCCCGGAGCGGAGTCGATGACCACGCTGCTGGTCCTGACCGCGGGGCAGAGCGACGTGCAGCTCGTCGTGGACGGGGTCCGCCGAGAGCTGCGCAAGGAGCGCTGCGCGGCGCTGCACGACGAGCTCGAGCAGCGCGCATCGAAGTGGCGCATCGTCGACTCACCGGATAGCAAGACTGAGCCGCCCGTCGAGCAGCTCCCCGAAGGAGAGCTGCTCTTGTGCACACCGAAGCTCGACGCAGTGGTGCGTGACGTCGTGCCTACGTCTGCGCTGGTGCTCGAGACGCGCCGTGACGCGAATGCTGCACCCGGCGATCCGCGCTTCGCAGGCGCAGTGCTGGAGGCTCGTCTCAAAGACAAGGGCGTCGAGACGATTCGTCGTGTTGCCTACTTGGCGGGCACGGAACGTCTGGAGGACCGAGCGCAACCGCGCGATGCCGTCATTCGTCGCGAGGTTGTGAGTCGGCTCGAGCAGGCGGTGCGCGAGTGCCTCGAGACCGTGACGCCGTCACGGATCGTGGTCGCGACCAGCGGGGGCTTTCCTGCCGTCAGCAACCTAGTCGAAGAGATCGTCCGCCTGCACGCCTCGGTCCCCGTCGACGCGCTCGAAGTCGCCGATGGGGCCAGGGCGAACCCGCCGAGTGCCGACCGCGCGGTCGCACGCACGTCGATCCCCGAGCCGCTCATCTCGTTCCAAGCACGTCGTCGCGCGCTGGAGCTCATCGCCAAGGGCAACCTCCTCGGAGCCTGGGCGATCGCAGAGCCACTCCACGAACACGAGGTGGAGCATACGTGGACACGGGTTATGGAGTGGCTCCGCCGCTTCGCGTCGTCACTCCCGATGGCCGAGGGCTGTGAGCTCCCAGTTCTCACGCACAAGCGCATGGCTGTGAGAACCGCGCTCCGCGTCGAGCTAGCGCTGCGCGCAGGAGACATCCCCAGAGCCATTCACGGCACCGTGGCGTTCTTCGAGGCCGCCCTGTGGGATCACCTCGGCGAACGGGCTACGCGTCACGCGGATGCCATCAAGCGACGGTGGTTCAGTCTCGACCCGGTGCCCGCCGAGGACCTGGTGCGCAAGGGCGAGCCTTACGAGTCGAAGCAGGCAGGCGAGGAGGACCGCAAGCGCCCCTTCATCCGCAAGGAGACGGCGGACGGGACGGACTGGTACTGGATCGATGACTCCGAATTTTGTGCCATCCAGCTCGCCAAGCACTACCTGAAGCTCGACGGCCTCACGAAGCTCGGTCAGGCCGTGTCGAAGGACATCCGCGAGCTGCGCAACGATGTGGCGCACAACGAGCCGACCCCGGAGCTGATGGAGGACGCGCGTCGCCGCATGGCTGAAGCGAAGCTGTGGTCCGGTGCCGGCACGTTCCTCTCGCAGCAGCTCGTTCAGGACGTGTTGCACGAGCTCGGAGCGCTACATCCCGGTTCGCTCTGTGAAGAGTTGTTGCGGACGGTTCGACTTCGTCTCCTCGCGGGGCCGCAACCGTGACCACTCTCGCCGCCCTCCAGTCGCTCACCGCCCAAGGCGAATCCGAAACGCTCGAGTTCAAGCGCTCGACGGCCGAGCTACGGCGCGCGGGCGAGACGCTCTGCGCATTTCTCAACGGCGAGGGCGGCAACGTGCTGATTGGCGTGGCGCCCGACGGCAAGCTCGTCGGTCAGCAGGTCGCGGACATCACGCTCCGTGACGTCGCGGCGATGCTCGGGCGATTCGAGCCACCGGCGCGCATCGAGATGGAGCGCGTCGAGGTCGGCGAGGATCGCACGGTGATCGTGCTCGAGGCTCCGTCCGCGAGGGAGTACGCGCCGTTCGTTTTCGAGGCAAAGCCGTACCGGCGCGTCGGCTCGACGACGACGGCGATGCCACAAGACGATTACTCGCGGCTCCTCTTGGACCGGAATCACAGCCGATATCCTCGACAACAAGCAGGAGCACCTGCACGCCTTCGCGATGGTCCGCGAGGCCATCGCCTGGCTCGACCGAACCTTGCCGCTCTCGGCGCGCTTTCCGAAGGGCAGCATCCAGCGTGAAGACCGTCTACCGGTGCCCGCCGAGGCGCTTCGCGAGGTGATCCTCAACGCGGTCATCCACCGCGACTTCAGCCGCGCCAGCTCCTACGTCGCCATCGCGGTGTTCGACGACCGCATCGAGGTGCGTAGCGTCGGCGACTTTCCCTCGGGCATCCGCGCCGAGCTGCTCGCGAAGGAGCACCCCTCGATCCTGCGCAACCCGCTCATCGCCGGCGCGTTCCATCGGACCGGCGCCGTCGAGGTCTGGGGTCGCGGGACGAACCGCGTGATCGAGGCCTGCCGAGCCCATGGCATCGCCCCGCCGGAGTTCGCTGAGGAGGCAGGCGTGGTCACGGTGACGTTCAAGGTGCCGGTCGTGTCGGTCGGTGTGCAGGCACCAAGTCGGGACCAAGTTGGGACCAAGTCGGGACTAAGTAGGGACCAAGTTCAAATCCTTGAAATCGCGACAGTTCCAAAGTCGCTCCCCGAACTGATGGCGCCGTCGGGACGCACGAACAGGAGCAAGTTCCGGGAGCAAGTGCTGGCTCCGCTGCTCGAAGCCGGCCTGCTCGAGATGACCATCCCGGACAAGCCCCGGAGCTCGAAGCAGCAGTACCGCACGACCGCCGCGGGGAGCGACCTCCTGCGAGGTGGCTCGTGATTGGTGCGAACGACCTCGTCCCGCAGCGAGCGCCCGACCGGGAGTCAACATGTAAGGTGCGCTTACAAGTTCGGCGAGAGGTACAGCGCGAGGGCGCCGTCCGCCGCGTGGCAACGATCCGGTCGTTCCGGATCGTTCGATCGCACCCATGGCAGCTCCCGACTACGAGGCGTGGCTCACGTCGGCCGCAACCGCCGAGCCCGGGCCGGCCGCTGCTACGAAGCGCAAGGGCACTGCCAAGAAGGAGCCGAAGACCGCGGGTGCCGGCACATACCCTCCGACGCTGCTCGCTGCCCTCCAGTGCGAGACATCGTGGCTGCAGAACCTCGGGTGGAGCCAGCCGCCCGGGTCCCGGCGCGTGACCTACTGGCGTCCGCGCGACGTGCTCGATAGCGCCGGCCCTGCACCGTCGGTCCGGCACGGGAGCGTACTCCCGGCCGATACGGCGCTGCTCGCGCTCGCCAGTGATACCAGCCGGGGCGAGGTCCTTCCGCTCTTCAGCCGCGCACTGCCCCAGGCCGAGCTGCTGCACCGCTCGCTCATCTCGCTCCTCGGAGATCCGCCGCCCGACTGCCCCGAACTCGCCGGGAGGTCGAGCGACGGCTCGCCCCTTCAGGGACACCACCACGCGCACTTCGTGCCGCTCGATCGTGTGCTCGTGCACGCGCCCATGGGCCTGGGCTCCGACGCACAGAGCGCATTGCGTCGGCTCCGCCGCACGTGGACCAAGGGTGGCGACAGGCCGCTCTTCGTGACACTCGCTGGCGTCGGGGCTCTCCGCGATTTCGCACGCATCGGATCGAGCGACGTGCCGGAGCTGGCGACCGCAACACGCTGGGTGAGCCGGACGCCCTTCGTGCCGCCGCGTTTCGTGAAGGTGAAGAAACACACGGTAGAAGACCAAGTGCGTGCCGAGCTCGTGTCGCGCGGACTACCGCGCGCCGCTCGCGTCGACATCTCGATCACGCAGGAGGCATGGGGTGCCGGGTTCCACCGGTTCGTCCGGGCCCGGCGTGCTGGTGCTCCCCAACCGCCGGCCGATGCTGTAGGAAGATCCGTCTGCGCACGTCCTCCTCGTCCACCTTTGTGCTTGCATTCACCGCAAGAGCAGCGCCACCATCACGTCCATTCGCCCATGACCAAGCCATGGACCAAGCACCTGGTCGCGACCCGCGACATCTGCAGCGGCACCATCTGCGCCCGCGGCACACGCATCCCCGTCGCGGTCATCCTCGACTCCCTCGCCGAGGGAGCATCGGAGGAGCAGACCCTGCGCTCCTTCCCACGCTTCGCTCCGAGCACGTCCGGGCCGCGCTCGCCTACGCCGCGGACCTGGCGCACGAGGAGCAAGTCATCCCGCTCGCCCACCATGCGCATGAAGCTCGACGAGAACCTGCCCGACGAGATCGCAGCCGATCTGCCTGAGCGCAGTCACGACTCCGCGACCGTCGACCAGGAACGACTCGCCGGCCGCGCAGATCGCGTGAGCGCCGCCAGAGCGGGGGCGATCCTCGTCCTCGACGAGTTCACACGACGGCCGTCATCACCGACGCAACCACCAAGCTTCGGAGATGTCCGGGATGCAGCGTCGCGCACAATGAAGAGCGATCGAGCAGGAGGCCTGCGCTCATGAGGAACACCTACTTGGTCTGCTACGACATCTGCAACGACAAGCGGCTGCGCGCGGTCTTCAAGAAGATGCGCGACTTCGGCGATCACCTTCAGTACTCGGTCTTCGAGTGCCAGATGACGCCGACCGATCTTTCTCGCTGCCGGCACGACCTCGGCAAGATCATCCATCACGGCGAGGATCAGGTGCTGTTCGTCCACCTCGGTCCGACCGAAGGACGCGGTGACCGCGTCATCACGGCGCTCGGGAAGGCATACGCTCCCATCGACGCGCCCTGCATCGTGATCGACGGAGAGCGCTGATGGCAATCCACCCGACCGACCAATCCGCCACGGCAGCGAAGGCTGACCAAAGCAAGACAGCGCCGACGAGCACGGACCGAAGCAGAGGGCCTCAGCGCCGACGACCGAGCAACGTCGAGCTGCCGGAGCACCTCCCCGCGCGCATGCTCAACGAGTTCGTCTACTGCCCGCGGCTGTTCTACTACGAATGGGTCGAGGGCCTGTTCGTACACAACACCGACACCGTTGACGGTGCTCAGCGGCACGAGAAGATCGACAGCAAAAGCGACCCGCTACCCGCGCCTGATCAGGACGGCCCGGAGCGCTTCCACGCGCGTTCCGTCGAGCTGACGAGCGATACGCTCGGCATCATCGCAAAGATCGACCTCGTCGAAGGCATTGGAGCCCGCGCCACGCCGGTCGATTACAAGCGCGGCGCACCCCGAGACACCCCGGAAGGCCCGGAGCCATGGCCCGCAGACCGGATGCAGGTTTCGGCTCAAGCGCTGGTCCTGCGCGAGAACGGCTACGAGTGCGACGAGGCCGTTCTCTACTACGATCGCACGCGCCAGCGCGTGCGCGTGCCGATCGACGATGCGTTGGTCCAGGAGACCATCGATACGCTCGAGCGCGCTCGAGCCGCCGCGCGCTCGTCGCTAATCCCACCGCCACTCGTCGACAGCCCGAAGTGCCCGCGCTGTTCCCTGGTCGGGATCTGCCTGCCCGACGAGACCGAAGCGATCGGCGAGGCGACCGATCCCGGATCTCGCCCGCGACAGATTCCTCTCCTTCCCGACGAGGTCGACGACGACGTGTTCGAGATCATCGAGCAGGCGACCGACGCGCCGATACGTCGGCTGGTGCCGGCGCGCGACGACCTTCGCCCGCTGTACATCAACGGCAACGGCCTCTCGATCGGCCGAACCAGCGAAGTTCTCCAGGTACGCGAGAAGGGCAAGGTCTTGCAGGAGGTGCGGCTGAACGAGGTCTCGCACGTCAACGTCTTCGGCAACAACCAGCTCACGGCAGCCGCGATCCACGGCCTCTGCCGGCTCGAGAAGCCGATCGCCCACTTCTCGTTCGGGGGCTGGTTCTACGGCGTCACGCAAGGGATGGGCCTGAAGAACGTCTTCCTCCGACGCGACCAGTTCCGCCGCGCGGACGATCGTCCGTTCTGCCTGGCGGTCGCGCGCAGCATCGTGTCGACGAAGGTACGCAATCAGCGAACCCTGCTGAAGCGCAACCACGAGGAGCCTCCGCGCACCTCGCTCGATGCGCTCAAGCGCTTCGCCGACCAGGCGCTGCGCGCGGAGGCCCTCGACGAGCTGCTCGGGATCGAGGGCAACGCGGCGCGGATCTACTTCGCCGCGCTGCCAGGAATGATCAAGCTCGAGGACGACGCCGAGCGGATCGAGTTCGACTTCCGCACGCGGAACCGGCGCCCGCCGCGCGATCCCGTGAACGCCCTGCTGTCCTTCGCCTACAGCTTGCTCACGCGCGATTTCACCATCGCCTGTCACGTCGTCGGCTTCGACCCGTTCATGGGTTTCTATCACCAGCCTCGGTTCGGTCGCCCGGCCCTCGCCCTCGATCTCATGGAGGGCTTCCGTCCCCTGGTCGCCGACTCCGCGGTTCTGACGGCGATCAACACCCGGATGGTCCAGCCCAGCGACTTCATCCGGGTCGGCGGAGCCGTCGCGATGACGAACGGGGGTCGCAAGGCGCTCATCCGGGCCTACGAGCAACGCATCGACACGCTCGTCAGCCATCCGATCTTCGGCTACCGAGTCAGCTACCGACGTGTCTTCGAGATCCAGGCCCGGCTGCTCGCCCGCGTCGTCACGGGCGAACTCTCGGCTCTGCCTGGCTTCGAGACCAGATAGGTTTCCACGGACTACGCGATGACCGCCCCGGACGGCCCCCGGCGACCGCTTCGAGCGGCGAGGTGCCGACGGTTTGCCGGCCCCCGCTCGAAAGCGCTAAGAGATTGATCTCGTTGAGCAATCTCATCAGTCTCGATTTGGTGTAACCCCTCAAATGCCACGTGCTCGGCAGCCGCTCGAAAGTCGGCGAGAAGCTCCTTGAAAATTGCATACTTGGAACGGTGCCCACTCCGCGACTACGAAGTCGCGGCCCCATTGAAGCGCGCCCCCTGCGACCGCGCTGATGGGTCTGGTGAGGAGCACTCCGCGACTACGAAGTCGCGGCCCCATTGAAGCGCTTTCTGTTCGTGTCTGCTCTCACGTCCTATCCCCCTACACTCCGCGACTACGAAGTCGCGGCCCCATTGAAGCGACAACCGGCGGCTTCCGGTGTCGGAGCTGATCGAGCCACTCCGCGACTACGAAGTCGCGGCCCCATTGAAGCTCGAGGGTGATCGTGACCATCGCTCGACGGTCGACCGGGACACTCCGCGACTACGAAGTCGCGGCCCCATTGAAGCTCCTCGGGCCAGACCTCGAACGTGTTCGTGTCGCTCCCACTCCGCGACTACGAAGTCGCGGCCCCATTGAAGCCCCAGACGGAACAAACGCAGCTACGACGTTTTGGGCATCACTCCGCGACTACGAAGTCGCGGCCCCATTGAAGCTCCTCGGGCACGACATCAGCAAGCGGCAGATCGCGACACTCCGCGACTACGAAGTCGCGGCCCCATTGAAGCACCATCACTGCGCCCGGGGACAACACCACATCTGGACACTCCGCGACTACGAAGTCGCGGCCCCATTGAAGCCAGCTAAGCTAGTTGCAGATTCCCGCTCCGCATCGGACACTCCGCGACTACGAAGTCGCGGCCCCATTGAAGCCGCGATTGTCGACGCGATCCTGGCAGAAATTGACGACACTCCGCGACTACGAAGTCGCGGCCCCATTGAAGCTTGCCGCTAGTTGTGGAGCAGATTCACGGTCCGCTTCCACTCCGCGACTACGAAGTCGCGGCCCCATTGAAGCCGCTTGAATCATCGCCTCGACGATCGCGCGCAGCACGCCACTCCGCGACTACGAAGTCGCGGCCCCATTGAAGCGAAGGGACTCTGCGCTGCGGAGACCGCGAAGGTGAGCACTCCGCGACTACGAAGTCGCGGCCCCATTGAAGCCCGGAGGTTCCGAACCTTGGCGACTTCACGCGCATCACACACTCCGCGACTACGAAGTCGCGGCCCCATTGAAGCGCGCAGTATCCCGCGCAGCTAGCGTGATACAGCCGAGACACTCCGCGACTACGAAGTCGCGGCCCCATTGAAGCTCATCCACGACCTTCTGCAGTTCTTCAATTGTGATCATCTACACTCCGCGACTACGAAGTCGCGGCCCCATTGAAGCGAGCGACGCCCGGCTTTTCCTCGGCAACCGGGCGCCACTCCGCGACTACGAAGTCGCGGCCCCATTGAAGCTAGCTTGTTACCTCCGCCGCCCAGCACCGATCGGTCACTCCGCGACTACGAAGTCGCGGCCCCATTGAAGCGATGGAAGGCGTCGGCCCACCACGCACACTCAGAGTGCACTCCGCGACTACGAAGTCGCGGCCCCATTGAAGCGCGACTGGCGCAGACTGGGGTGACTATTGCCCCGACACTCCGCGACTACGAAGTCGCGGCCCCATTGAAGCGTGCGGGCTCAGCCCGGCCGGCTCACCGTTCTCCACCCACTCCGCGACTACGAAGTCGCGGCCCCATTGAAGCGTAGCTGCGACGTAGTGTGTCAGCAGATCGCGCTCACACTCCGCGACTACGAAGTCGCGGCCCCATTGAAGCTGGCCGAGCGTGTGCGAGAAGGTCGTCGCAACCCGGTCACTCCGCGACTACGAAGTCGCGGCCCCATTGAAGCCTCCGCGCACACCGTGCATGGCGCCCAGTATCCGTCGCACTCCGCGACTACGAAGTCGCGGCCCCATTGAAGCGTGTCGACCGCGCTTTCCTTCACGATCTCGCCCGCGTCACTCCGCGACTACGAAGTCGCGGCCCCATTGAAGCGTGAAGCTAATATTATACTTGGTTGTCTCGGTACTCATCACTCCGCGACTACGAAGTCGCGGCCCCATTGAAGCCAAGTCTAAAGGCGTCCGCGATCAGGTCGAGAACATGGCCACTCCGCGACTACGAAGTCGCGGCCCCATTGAAGCCCATCGCAGGCAAATGGCGCCGGGGGGAAATCCGCCGGCCACTCCGCGACTACGAAGTCGCGGCCCCATTGAAGCGCATCAAACATCCCGTACGAGCCCGGCGTCCGGCCGCCACTCCGCGACTACGAAGTCGCGGCCCCATTGAAGCGCCTTCGTTGGTGTAGGTGCGGATCAGGTATTCCATCCACTCCGCGACTACGAAGTCGCGGCCCCATTGAAGCCCGCAGATAATGCAGAGCCCCGCCGCCTGCTTGCGTACACTCCGCGACTACGAAGTCGCGGCCCCATTGAAGCATCCCCTTCGGGAGCGCCGACACGCTGTTGACGTTGGCGAACACTCCGCGACTACGAAGTCGCGGCCCCATTGAAGCGCTTGGTGCCAGCACTTGACGCAGCCGCTCACGGCCTCACTCCGCGACTACGAAGTCGCGGCCCCATTGAAGCGGTCCGCAGTACCATATAGGCCACACCTGCTACGCGCACTCCGCGACTACGAAGTCGCGGCCCCATTGAAGCACACCCTTGCCTATCCCCTTGGACAGTTGCACCGCCACTCCGCGACTACGAAGTCGCGGCCCCATTGAAGCATGATCATGGCATACTCTCCTTCGCCTGTGCATCGAAGCACACTCCGCGACTACGAAGTCGCGGCCCCATTGAAGCACGAGCTGCGCGGCAAGGACCTGGCGTGTTGGTGCACACTCCGCGACTACGAAGTCGCGGCCCCATTGAAGCGCGGCCAGACTACGCGCGCTCGCGCCGATCACGGACGCGGCACTCCGCGACTACGAAGTCGCGGCCCCATTGCATTGGGAAATGGCCGACTAAAATCTCAGTTCAAGCGACGAGCTTCTCGACATCCGGACCGAACCCATCCACGTTCGACCACGGCACGAGCAGCCGATGCGTCGCCCTCGTCATCCCCACGTAGAGCAGCGCCTTCGCCTGCGGCCGCGATCCCAGCCCTTTCAAGGTAAGTTTTCGTTGAATTTGCTGTATATTCCACCGCAGATGGGGGTGGTGGAATGTTGCTGGGGCGAATTTTCGAGCGGTTCGCGGCAGAGAGTGCGATCAGTGTGATGACG
>Ga0163150_10002987_pt1 | contig 24617 bp, 20 predicted proteins | sample OliLakLV19P2IB_FD_148628 | JGI IMG/M metagenome (GOLD analysis project Ga0163150, IMG submission 148628) | Freshwater microbial mat bacterial communities from Lake Vanda, McMurdo Dry Valleys, Antarctica - Oligotrophic Lake LV.19.P2.IB | ecosystem: Environmental > Aquatic > Freshwater > Lake >...
GAGTAAGCACTTATATTGAATTGGAGTATTCTTGCAGTATCTCAAATAATTTTATCTAAACTAGTATTCGGAATAAATGTTACAAGAGGCACAGAACCTACAACGATCATGGTCCTTCAATATGTATTGGGTGTAATAGTATTATTTTGATTGGTAATTTTTGACGAATAGTCCAGTGAATCTAGCACAATTGTTGAACGTGTTCCTGAAGGAATGGTCGTAGATGAAATCTCTGAATACATTGGAGCCAATGCAATATTTATTCATTTTTGACCTTTTGGTACAAATAAATTTAAGTCTTTAAATATGACATAATTATTTTCCACATCTTGAGGAACCATTCAGAGTGGAGTACTAATTGCAATACTTTTAATTGTCTTATCGCCGATAATCCGCAACTTTACACTCTTAATCAATATGTCATTCTGTGAAGATTGAACACTAAAAGATTGTAAATGGGTAAACATGTCTCACGAAGATGACACATATTCATTTTCACCTTCTCAAACCTCAACAAAAACCTCTTGAGTAGAATTTTTTGATTTTACCTCCATATTCATAATATTTTTTTCAGGATCAATAAGGGGATTATTTGGGATTGTGCCATTATTAAATCAAAGTCCAGCTAACATAATGCGATATTTATCTCAAATAAGTGAATCAGATCATAGACGAGACTTCAGTTGAAAAGTTTTACTCGTTTGAGGCTTGATAGCATCAAAATCTAACATATCACATTCAATCATTGATTTATTAGTATCAAAATAACGACATGGGTAACTCTTGATACCATCTGTGATTTGGATATCTAAAAATTTACCCCGAGCATTACTATCAAGAATTTGAAAAGGGACAGCAGTAACAGGAATATCATGCCCCTTCTCTATTGCAGAAACAGTAAATGATCCCAATGTAACTAAGTCTCAATTATTTGTCACACTTACAACCTGATCATCGACAACTACAGTCGGTCTAGGATATGAATTAATTTTGCAATCTTGATAAGCACCAATTTCTACATTGAGCTTTTCGAGACGAAGATTAATTGTGCGGAGTTCCGTAACACCTTTTCGACATTGTGTTTGTTTTTTACCTTTCAGAGTGTTACATGTATTCTCAGAAACATTTGTATCGAGCTGAAGTTGACCTTTTCGTTCTTGAAGGCGTGGCAATTCAACCAAATCTCTGTTATATTGTCGCGTTTCTCTTGAGTTAGGGGTAAGTGCTTGTGGAGTACAAACAAAACCACGAGACCTACTTCATAAAGTATCTGACTTGAGACCATCGGTCTTCGTGACAGAAACACCAAATGCCACTCCAGCAAGGAGCAAAGCTACTGCCACAACGATCGCAAGTTTACGTTTGCGTATCATAAAAGAAAAATAAAAAAATAGTAGCTCTCTCTCTCTCTCTCTCTCGAGAAAAACGGGAAATAGAGCGAACTTGGCATATATTATCTTATATTTTTTACCCTGTCAAGTGTTGTCTGAATTTTTTGTTCTGAAAAATCGTTTTTATTCTGTCTCCTTTTCTCCGTCTTCGACTTCCTCACTTTCCCCCACCACTGCAAACCCATCACCAATATCCTGATCATCAAATCCGATATCGACGAGATGTTCTGCCTCATATTTTTTTGCCTCAAGAAAAACAATAATTCTCTCTACAAACGAATCATCGAGATCATTTCAAAACATATCGGCATAGTCACGAATTTCACTGGGTGCATGACGAAATATATTCCAATAGACCAGTCCTACTTCTGCAAAACGATTGACGAGGAGATTATTAAGAAGAACGAGTAGCCGGGCATCTTCTTCTTCGGCTTCTTCATAATATGGTATCACTGAGTTTAGGTGAGATTCTATTTCTTTCTCATGGATTTTGTGGGCTTGTTGAGCTTCAAGGGCAATACGCTTTTTTTCGACAGCATAATAATCATCTTCATATTCTGGTATACGTATATTTTTTTGCATTGTCATAGAAAAAATTACACTATAATTCTATTGATTTTACCACCATACACAAATCATATGCAATTGACGAAATCCCTCCTTCATACAACAGACAATTATATCGAACGCCTGCGTCGCGGCGGTATTGAGACGGTGGAAGATTTACTCTTATTTTTCCCACGAGATCTCGAAAACACAAGCAATATCCTCGAAAGCTTTGCGTATGTGAATATCCAAGAACGAAACACTCTCAAAGTCAGGCTCGTAAATATCCTCAATGAAAGAACAAAGTACCAAAAAAATCTCACAAAATTCGTCATCGCAGATACAAATGATATGCTCACGGAGTGTGTGTTTTTCCACGCACCTTTTTTCAAAAGGCCTTTCAAGGGGTGAGATACTATTATCATTCACGGAAAACCTAAATATGAATATGGGAAACTTACTTTCGTGCAACCAGATATAGAGCTCTTCGATGCCGAGCGACAAGCCTACCTCCCTATCTATATCGAAATACAAGGAATTACTACAAAATGGTTCCGAGAAAAAATCCCCTATTGTTTCCCTTATCTCCAACTATTACCAGAAGTCCTTCCCTTGGAAATTCGCGAAGAGCGAAAACATGCTCCCAGAAGTCACAATATCCATACACTTCATGATCCTAAAACACTGGAAGAATTTGAAAAAGCAAAACATGAACTCGCTTATGAAGAACTCTTTGAGCTCCAATATCGTGCTATTCAGAGAAAAAAAATCATCCAAGATGCGAGCATTGGTCATGTGGAAAGTGTAGCTCTTGATATTGATTGTATGAAGAAAGTTATTTCAGAACTTCCTTTTTGACTGACGAATCACCAAAAAATTACGCTCTTTGAAATATTGAAAGATATGGAAAGGGATATTTGTATGCAGAGGCTCCTGCAGGGTGATGTCGGAACTGGTAAGACTATTGTCGCCTTCCTCTCTATGCTTCATTGGATCCAGTGAGGTGGCGGACAAATAGCGTACATGGCACCCACAACACTTCTGGCAACACAAATTGCCAAAAAACTTGAAGTATTTCTCGCGCCTCACAATATCACTTCAAAGCTTCTCATAGGAAGTCTCAAGCTAAAAGAAAAAACAACTATCAAATCACAACTCAAAAACGGAGAAATATCTATCATTGTCGGAACACATGCTATTATCCAGGAAGATGTAAAATTCCAAAAACTCAGCTATGTCGTTATCGATGAGCAGCACCGATTCGGTGTAGAGCAACGAGAAAAGCTCACGGAATACACTTCAGACTTAAAGCACAACAAGATAGAGCAGAAGCCAGAGATAGAGACAGGAATTATTGGTCCGAAAAACTCAGTAAACTTAGAAAACATAATAAACCCAGTAAACCATAATAATAATATCAGAATAATGCCTCATGTCCTCATGATGACGGCCACCCCGATACCACGAACCCTCTCGATGGCCCTGTACGGGAATCAGGATATTTCTATTATTCGAGAATATCCCGCTGAAAGAAAAAAAGTACTCACAAAAATTGTTACAGAAAATCACGCTCACGAAGCATACAAATGGATTGATTCTCAAATAGAAATGGGTTTTCAGGTGTATTGGATATCACCTCTTGTGAATGAAAGTGAAAAAATAGATGCCGTTTCTGTGCATGAAACGGCGGAAAAATTGAAGATGATTTTTCCACACAGAACTATCGGTATTCTCCATGGAAAAATGAAGCCAGAAGAAAAAGATGCGATTATGCAGGACTTTCTCGATAAAAAATATGATATCCTCTCATCTACTTCCGTGATAGAAGTAGGCATTGATAACCCTCGAGCAACTGTTGTGTGCATAGAAAATGCTCATCGTTTTTGACTCTCACAACTCCATCAATTTCGTGGACGAGTTGGACGATGAGAATGGCAATCATATTGTTATCTTTTGACTGATAAAAATAACTCTGATCGACTCAAGGCTCTTGAGAAAACAAATGATGGCTTTGAAATATCAGAAATCGATATGGAATTACGCTGACCAGGTGAAGTATACGGGGTCAGACAGTCCGGTATTCCAGACCTAAAACTCGCTTCAATAGGAGACTTGGCAAAGATATATGAAATACGAAATGATATCGAAAAATACCTCCATAAAAAAGAAGAAAAGTAGATAGAAAAAATACTCGCATAATGAGTATGATATTTTGTAGTGTTATTTTGTGATATAAATATGTTTTTTGGAAAGATGTTTTTTTGCTTGCTATAATTGGATATAGTAAAAATATACATATACTCAATTTGTACGTGTTTTATTTTTTAATTTCTTTATTATGCCAGCTCCTAAAAAAGCAGCTAAGAAAGCAGCTCCAAAGAAGGTAGTCAAAAAGGCAGCTCCAAAAAAGGCAGCTCCAAAAAAGACTGTCAAAAAGGTAGCTCCAAAGAAGGTAGTCAAAAAGGTAGTTGCAAAAAAGGCAGCTCCAAAAAAGACTGTCAAAAAGGTAGTTGCAAAGAAAAAATAATTTTTATTTCTTCTCGAAAACATCCGCTCGGGCGGATGTTTTTTTATTGTGATTTTGACCAGAAAGAACAAAACAATATACTACGTAGCATCGTATGAACTATTTCCTCCTCAAATCTGAACCAAACTGTTACAGCATTGATACGCTACAAAAAGATATAACGACTTCATGGACAGGAGTACGAAACTATCAGGCCAGAAATATCCTACGCGATAAAATGAAGCCGTGAAATTTCTGCTTATTTTATCATTCTAATTGTGACGTTCCATGAATTGTATGACTTATGAGAGTTGCAAGCGAAGCGTTGCCTGATATGACCGCTCTAGATATATTAAACGAACACTTTGACAAAAAAAGTACACTAGAGAAACCTATCTGGGTAACAAGAGAAATGGATTTTGTAGAAAAATTTGATACCATTATATCGTTGAAGTCTATCAAATCAGATCCTCTCTTATCTGATATGATTGTTGCTCAAAAGTGATCACGACTATCGGTTCAAACAGTATCTAGTAAACATTTCCATATACTTATAGATATACTAAAAAAATAATACCCCCTTAATTCCGATGAAAACTATTATTCTCATGACCGCCAGTGGCGCTGAAAACCTCGGAGATGAACTCATCACCCTCTGTGAGATGCAAAACTTCAGGGCTGGAAATTCCGAAATAAATATTATTCTTTTTTCTCATAGGCCAGAGAGGACTTTGCGATTTCTGCGTTCGCAAAACTTTGCAGAAAAAAATCTCATCATACTCCCTTATTTCCCAATGAATATAAGACATACCCCTTTTGAAAATATATCATATTTTTTCAAAACTCTACGAGCGATTCATAGATCACAACATATCTATGTCGGTGGCGGATGACTCCTCTATAGTGCGTCTGAGGAATGACACTCACCACTGAAACTGTGGTGGATGCGAGCTATACTCGCAAAAATATTCAAAAAACCAATAACCTACCTCTCACTCTGAGTGAGTGCAGGAGAAAAAGAATTACAGAAATATGCCAAATGAATTTTTGGAAATACGACTATTACAGTTAGAGACAAGGAAAGTCAAAAGATACTTCTGTCTCTAGGATATGTATCCGATATTAAGCCCGATCCTGTTTTTGATTACAAACCAAAAACCGAAATATCAAAAATACAAAAAAAATGACCCACTATTGGTATTGCGGTAAGGTCATGATTTATCTCAGATGAAATCCTCAAAAATACAATAAAAATATTAATTCAAAAAGGGTATATCATCTACCTCCTCCCTCATTCCCTCCATCCTGATGACATGAAATCGCATGATGGGTATTATTTACAAAAATTCCTCCTCCCAGGTGTCAATATCACTCAAACAATAGAACAAACACTCGCAATGTATTCTGTATGCGATACTATTATTGGCATGAGACTTCATAGTATTATTCTCGCCTCCGTCTTCCATATACCTCTCCTCGCCATCAGCTATAGTGAAAAAACTACATCAATCCTTACAACAATGAGACAATCATTTCTCATTCCAGAAGAAGTCACAACTGAAACACTTCTTTCCCACACAGAAAAACTCTGTCACATATAAAATATCTTATGCTCAACACAGAAACTACTCTAACAGATCTCATTTTCCCACTTGTTCCTGGGGATAGAATATTTCTACGGGGAGTTCCTGGCGCTGGTAAGACAACATTTACGCAAGAGCTTATACGTCATCATCTCTGAAATAACTCGTTGATAATAGTCTCTCCTACCTACACGTATTATCAAAAATATGGTCAATCTCTCTATCATTTTGACCTCTACAGAGCAAATGCGCTTGAGGATATCATACGTATAGGCGCTGACGAAATCTTTGAAGATCCAGAAACAATTTGCCTCATAGAATGGCCAGACATTATATGAGACAGTGTAACTCCAACAAAGGTAGTAAATATATCTTTTGAATGAGGAAAGAGATGTTTTGAGATACGTGATGTCAAGACCGAATAATTGACAAGGTAAGTAAAAATATTACCATTCTTCAACTTTATAACTTTTTTTATGAAAAAATTTCTCCCAACATGACTCCTTATTGCTTCAGTATTTCTGGTATCCTGTGGTCAAAAAAATCTCGATAATGTCATCGTCACTCCTGATACGCCCATCAAAAACAAAGTGCAATCAGCAAAAATATGTGAGCCAATTACAAAATACATTACTTGTTCAATAGAAAAAGCTCCAGAGGCGGGCAAAGAGAAGCTCCGAAATGCTCTCGCAGAAATGCAGAGAAAAATAGATAATGATAAACCAGCAGATGTGGCACAAGAATGTGATAATATGGTCAAAGTATTGATGGACAAAGCTGATATAGCTTTCAAAAATGGATGCTTCGTCGAGCCAGCATATACAATTGAAAAAACTGAAACACCAGAAGCCGAAATTAAACCAAAAATCGAAGAAGCTGCTCAGCAATAATGCCTGAACAAAAAACACATATTCCTGTTTTATACGAAGAGCTCATCGAGTCTCTTCGTTTTTTTGAGACTGGAAAAAATACCATTATTGACTGTACTCTTGGTCTCGCTGGCCATGCTTCTGAAGTGGTGAGAAAATTAGGAAAATGAGACGTATTTATTGGGCTTGATTGTGATGAGGATAATCTCCACCATGCTATCACAAGATTGCAAGATGTCTTAAACCAAAAAACAGCATCAGATCTACCAACCGTGTATTGTATCCTCAGTAATTTCCGAGATATACACCACGTTGTGAGGAATATATCAGAGTATCACACTATCAATCAATTGAGCACAGTACGTAGTATAGAAAAAGTGACAAGCATATACGCTGATCTCTGAGTGAGCAGTGTTCATTTTGATACAGCAGAAAGAGGTTTCTCTTTTCGATTTGATGGCCCTCTCGATATGCGTCTTGATATAACCAGTCCTATCACGGCTAAATCCCTCATACAATCACTCGAATACGACAAAATGGCAGAAATGTTTCGCATCTACGGTGATGAAACAAAAGCTGGCTATATCACAAAGAAAATATTGGAAGCGAGAAAAATAAAACCAATTACTACTACTCAGGAATTAGCAGATATTATCACACAAATATCTCGCGATTCTCTCCCGAGAGTTTTCCAGGCACTACGTATTGCAGTCAATGATGAATTTGGCGCGCTTCAAAAAATGCTTATCGATGCCCACGATCTTTTGACGCCATGAGGGGTACTATCAATTATATCATTTCACTCAGGTGAAGATCGTATTGTGAAACACTTTTTTCGAGAAAAATCGACACCAAAAAAAGACCCTATTACTGGGCAAGATATGAATACAGGAACACTTGAAATACGAACAAAAAAGCCAATTACTCCATCACAGGCAGAAATAGAAAAAAATCCTCGGGCAAGAAGTGCCCTCCTGAGAATCGCAAAAAAAATATAAGTTTTTTTGAAAAATAAAGTTTTTTTATACAATGATGCCATATTCTCTGAAACATCCATCGAGTATTTATGAATAAATATTTCTCAGAAAACCTAGGAGCTACTTTTCGTTCTCTTCGTAAAGAGGCGAGAGAAAAATTAAAAATATCTTTTGCCCGAGCGTATAGCCTCACTCTTATCCTCCTCATTCTCGTTGGATCACTGTATATTTGGATACTCAATTCAAATGCGAACAATGGTTACCAAATGACACGAGTCGAGAGTGTCCGAAGAGAAAGACAACAAACGAAACACATGCTTCGTGCAAAAATAGCAAAACAAGAATCTGTCATTGAGCTCTATAAAAAAGATGAAAAGATGCGCCCGGTAGACCCTGAAAACATTACCTATATTACACTTACACCTTAGCGCATGCCAGAATCACTCAAACAACTCATTGATGCCCTCGCCAAACTGCCTGGTATCGGGGAAAAAACAGCAATGAAACTCGCATTCTTTATTGTAACAAAAAAATTAGGGTTGCTCCAAGAGCTCTCAGAAAGACTTCTTTTTGTTGAAAAAAATATATCTACTTGCCCCATTTGCCATGGGCTCAAAGATAGAGATGAAACATCATGCAAATATTGCAAAAGTGATATGAGAGATACTCATACGATTTGTGTCATTGAGGAGTATGCTGATCTCCTCGCTATTGAGCAAACTGGTGCATTTAAGGGTCTCTATCACGTCCTTTGAGGTTCGCTTTCCCCACTTCATGGTCGATGACCGCGGGAACTGAATTTTGATACACTCTTCAAGAGACTTGACTGAGTAGAAGAAATAATTATTGCAACGAATCCAAATTTTGAGTGAGAAGCAACCGCTCTCTACCTGAGAGAAAATGTTCCACAGAATGTCCGAATCTCGCGGCTCTCACGATGACTCCCAAATGCAGGATATATCGATTATGTGGATAGTATGACCCTCATGAATGCACTAAAAGGAAGACAGGAATATCGATAAAATTATGCAACCTGAACAAACATCATATACCTCAGACAATCAACCGCTTGTAATTGGATACTGTACGGTACTAGACTTACATAAAATAGTAGACATTATACGAGATCATTGTAATCATATTTTACTCTGTAAATTTTCTTCTAAACAACATAATGCAAGAGATAGGTTATATATGAAGCAGCTCAAAAAAGGAGACGCTGTAGAAATTTGGATGACAGATATGATGCCATGACACACCTGAACCGTAAAATCAAATAATGGCGAAAAAGTTAAAGTTATATCATGAATTTTCTGTAATAAAAAGCCTTATTGATGCAGATCTTTTGATGTCAAAACTGGACTTTCCTCTGGTCCAGCGCTTATAAGTAAAGGAGACGTATATTTTTTTTATATAGTAACACCTGATAAATTTATGCCAGAATCTTTTAAATCCTATATTAATTTAAAACCAGAAGATATTACAATCTTATCTGAAAGCCCAAAAAGTAATAGTATGTTCCGTGATGATTTACCTTTCTAAAAAATCTAGATTTTTATAAAATTTTTCTTATCATCAGCAGTATTATGAAACTCATTATCCAAACATGAACCGAAAATCCTATTTTGCGAGCAGTGGCAACACCAGTCAAAACAATAGAATTATATGCTCATAGAGTACTTTACGATACTATGCTTGCCTATATCAAAAATCCAAAAAATCACGGCATTTGACTAGCGGCTCCTCAAGTGGGAATGAGTAAACGGATCATCATCGTATGACTCCCTCTTCATCGAGATGATGAGAATTATCCAATTGTTGTGATGATAAATCCTACAATCCTGACTCAATCAGCAGAAACCGATATCGATGAAGAATGATGTCTCAGTCTGCCAAATATAACAGGCAACGTATCACGATCACGGGCAATAGACGTAGAATGGACCGATATCAAAGGGAGGAAAATGAAAAAGAAAGTAATCGGTTTCGGTGCCAGAGTCATACAACATGAGATAGATCACCTCGATTGAATACTTATTTCAGATAAATTCTTGAAATAATCAAAAATGTGTGATAAAGTAGTATTTGTATGACCCCATCGGACCTCTCTATCCAAAAACTTTCACAGAAAAACCAAGAACTCCAAGCACGCCTTGAGGCGGCTGAGCAATGGATTGGGAGAGAATTTTCTGACCGAAAACTCCGTACAGAAAAAGAGACAACGATGGATCAAACACGAGCTGAACTCGTAGAAACTTCAATACATATTGAACAAAGAATTAAGAAGTATTTTGATGAAGATATTGCTCATATTTGAGAAGAAAATGCCAAACTCCTCAGAGATTCGGAGATCAATTTTCATCATATTGCCCGCAATAAAGAACTCGATGGTTTTCTCGTCACCAATACCTATCAAAAAATCCTAGAAAATCTCTTTGAAATAAACATAACAAGCTATTTTAGAGAAAAAAATAAACGTAGTCGTCTCCATCCAGGCAAAAATGATCTACTCGAGAAAACACTCTATAAGGTTCTTCATCAAAATTTTCAACTCTCTCTCGGAAAGATCTATCAAATACTTGAAAAAATCATGCAAGGGTCTCAAGCAGATCTTATCCAGCTCTTCGAAGCATCTCTGAGAGAACTACCAGCCTACGCTATGATAAATGATGTAGATTTTTGGGAAGAACTCACGGAAAGTATCAATACGTGAGCCTTTGGAGAAAAACGTCATTCTGGACAAATCTCCTTCGAAGATGTAAAAAAGCTTCGTACAATTATGACGGGGGACTTCAAGGAAGACGGATTTATAAAGAGAATCGTACAATTTTTTGACATAAAAAAGTTGTAAAAATAATAAATAGTCTATCATACTTTTATGAAATATTTCTTTTTGGTTCTCGTAGGAGGTTTCTCCTTTTTATCATTGGCTCTTGATACTTCGTGTTTCGAATCTGTAAGTAATATAGATGCTGTAAAATCTGGAGAAATAATTCGCATAGTCTGACCTTCGGCAGATATTCTCCCTATTCAAGGATGAAATATACTTGCCCTTAAAGAAATTTTCACAGTATCTCCAAAAGAATTTTTTGACTATACCATTAGCACCTCATCAGGTCTCGATACAACAAATAAGACTTTTCTTTCTGACAATAATCCTAATACCGCACTTGAATTTATAAAAAGTCCGAAGAGTATCACATTAAAGTTTGAGTCCATTCTTCAACCCAATACGTTCAATCTCTTATTTGATGCTGACGAATTTGACAGTATGGACGTAGAAATCTCAAATGATAACATAACGTTTACATCTATTTTACTCTCAGAAATTCAAGGTTTTTCATTTCTCTACATACGGTTCAGCTTTATTGATCAGCGTAAGAATTCCAAGAAATCTATTTTCTCGCCTACCATTCTACGAGATATTCTCTTCATCGAAAATTCGCAACATACCTGGCTCGTCAAAAACATATCTTGAGACCCCGTGAAGATCTATGCCAATTCACGTTGCCCATGAGAAGATATATCACAAGAGCTCGCTGCTGCTCACGCTCTATCCTCTAAAACACAATTTATAACCGACAAAGATACAAAAACTTTTCCACTCAATTTTATCTCAAATCCAGCATACAATAATGACCGTGACGGTGATAGCATCATAAATCAACAAGATAATTGTACTACAGTAAAAAATCCTGACCAAAAAGATACTGACAAGGACCTTATTGGAGATGCGTGTGATATTGATCCTAATAATCGTAATCCCTATCTCGGCGATATGGATCGTGATGGTGTCGATGATGCAAGAGATAACTGTTTTGCTCTACAAAATCCTAATCAACGTGATAGCAACAGTGATGGTCGTGGTGACGCTTGTAGTGATGATGATGGTGATGGTATTCTGGGCAACAAGGACAACTGCCCTACTGTTGCGAATCCTGACCAAAAAGATGTCAATGTAAATGGTGTCGGAGATATCTGTGAATCAGATCGTGATAATGATGGACTCTTTGATAGTGTCGATAATTGTCCCCTTATTTCAAATCCCGATCAGAAAGATAGTGACTCAGATGGTATCGGGGATGTCTGTGATAATTGTGCACGATACAATCCTGATCAACGTGATGAAGATAACGATGAGGTCGGTGATGTCTGTGCGGAGTGGGAAAACTACCAAAAATCACATGATGATGATAATGATGGTGTCATTAACTGGGGGGATAATTGTCCAAAAATCCCAAATCCAAAAATCATGGTAGTAAACCAAAAAACTAATATCACTGAGCTATTGCAGTCCGATTTTGACCAAGATAACATCGGAGATGCTTGTGATAACTGTCAAAATGTACAAAATTCCGATCAAAAAGATGACAATAAAAATGGCACTGGTGATATGTGCGAAGATATCGATGGAGATGGTGTGGTCTGATATCAGGATAATTGTCCGCTTGATGCAAACCCAGATCAAGCAGATAAAAACCGTGATGGTGCGGGCGATATGTGCGACGATACTGATAATGATAGCATCAGAGCTTCTCAAGATAACTGTCCTTATGCATACAATCCAGATCAGATGGATTCTGACAATGATAAACGGTGAAATGTCTGTGATACAAAAGATGATCGGTATTTAGAATCGAATAAGACTGTTTTTATTGCTATTTTTAGTCTTATTGGGCTGTCGCTACTTATCGGAATATTTTTGCTTGGGAAAAAAATGCTCCATAAAAATATATAATATTTTATTTTTAACCTTATATTGTATGTCTCCTGTGAATCGTCTTGCATGGATTGCCTCCTTGGCACTCTGAATGAGTATCTCTATAACTTTTTTCTGATTTTTTTGATGAGGCACATTTAATATTTTATTTGGTCTCTTTGCAGGATTTTTGATTAAAAAAATAGTACTACCCGCAGAATTCTTCGATACCCTCGTCAGTAAAAAGAAACAACATATACCCGAAGAAGTCTTCCCGGATGAGGTAGAAATCCAGGAACAAGAGCCAGCAGAAATACTTTCTAATTTTACGGAGTGAAATGAAAAAGCAAAGAAGGTACAAGAACCTGTAGTCTACGAAAAACCAACACCATCAAAACCAAATCCAGTTATCGCATGGTTTGCAGAAAATACACTCGCAAAAGTGGGAGGTATACTCATTTTTCTCGCTATCCTCGCATTCCTCAGTATTATCTACGCAGAGATAGGTGCAGTAGGGCGACTGGTTGTCAGTACCCTTGTCTCACTCGGAATATATATAAGTGGTCTCTATTTATTTAAAAAAGATACCTTCAAACATGAAGCTCAGATTATACTCGGAGTAGGGATAGTCGCCATCTATCTCTCTATTCTCTATATGTTCCGTGTACCTCAATTAGAAGCCGCTTTTGGTCCTTCTCTCTCTATCATAGTACTTATTCTCCTCACGCTTGCCGTAGCATGGTGATCAATTACTGGGATACTTTTTTGAGCTCCTGTATTATTTGGATTCTCCCTGGTGATTGCTTATCTGAATCCATTTTTTATCAATACCGATCTCACAACGATACAAATGCTTGTCTATGTCATACTCATTTCCGGTGGAGCTTTCGCAACGGGATACATGCTCATTCGGAGAAATAAGGATGAAAAACTCGGAACAATAGTGCTAGAAATAGGTTTTATTGGTGGTGTCTTTCTTGCCTTATTTGTTGATAAGACATCATCTTTTGAGCTCAATAGCACTTTCATCGTCCTCTTGATGCTCACGGCCGGAAGTGTCTGGGTAGCAAATTGATTAAAAAACACCACCATTCTCAGTGCGTTTTTAGTCGGTGGTGGACTCAGTTTCTTTTTAGCTCTATTGTGAGCAGGTGAATTCTCTCATATAAGTACGACACTTATTATGAGTATAGGTATTTTGGGGCTCTCATGATTGACGTATCGATTGGCACAAAAAATACCCACAAATGCCCTCGTTATTTTACTCACCATACCCCTTATCCTCTGGATTGTTTGATATGTGACTGGTTTCTGGCTATATCCCGTGGTAGCCTTTGGGTGATTGATGATACTATACGCATTTCTCCTACTCTGAATATCTATGATTCCTACTTGGTGCTCTTCTCTACTTTTTGTATTTTTAGGCCTTGCAGGTTATTTATTTGCTCCGGAAATTCTTGGAGGTAATCTCCCTCTAAGTTCACGTTATTTTTTGATGGGAATTGGTGTCTTTCTTTTTGGTTTTTGACATTATTATTCGCTCAAAAAAAATATTTCCGTTATTCCGATTATTCATACGCTGATAAGTTTTGGACTCCTCGCTATCAATCGTCCAGGAGCAGATCCATTTTGGGCAATTCTAGCTGTTTTTTGCCTTGCTGGAGCGACGATAGTTATCAGTAGTTATAGTCATCAAAACAAACTACAATCTCCGATTGATCATATCGGGATTACACTGATTGGTGCAGCGAGCTTAGTCAGTACGCTCGTTTATTTCTGAGCCATGCAACAACATTGGTGAATTCTCTTATGAGGTATTTTAATGGTTGTAGCATTATTTTATCTCGGCGCATTTATGCTATTTTTTAGACCTTTGCAAGAAAAAATTTCAGAATCAATTATTGTGACATTTTTAGGCGTAGTAGGCAGCATTATTACATTAGCTATTGCCTATCTCTTTACCGGAAACGAAACAGCTCGCACCCTTGCCTGGCTCATAGAGGCGTGACTGCTCTGGGGCATATTTTCTCGATATCAGAATGGATGGATACAATTCGCGGCCATTATCGCACAAACTATTGGTATAGTGCAATTTATGCTCGTATCTCCAAATATCGATACAGCCCCTATCCTCTATGGTGTCGTGCAAATACTCTTCTTCTGGAACCTCTGGTGTCTCAAAAATATGACAACAGAAGATACGGTGGGGTCGGAGCTTATTCTGCTCGGAAGTGCGAGTATCTGGTATGGATATTTTTTCTTTGATAATTCATGGTCAGATACTCAGGTTATATTTTTCACGCAGGCTCTTTTGATGCTTCATATGTATTGGCAATCTATCACATTCAAAAAAATATTCTTCTCATGACTTGTCGGATGCTTGGTGCTCTTTTGGGTTACCTATGCACTCCCAGATTTCTATTCAAAGAGTGATACATTCTCCACCAATTGGCTCTACTTTTTTGCTCCTTTTGCCTTTATTCCTCTTCAGTATTGGATAGCTCGCAAATGCTCGCATATACTCACAAAAATAAGCTGGTTTGTCGTAGGTGTTGGAATATTTTTTGTTACCAGCGCATGGATAAGTGCTCATTTTGATAACCCCTATGCACTGACCTTCTGGTGGTCATTGTGGATCCTGGTACTCCTCACCCTCGGCATACAAAAAAATATTGCCATTGTTCGCTCGATGGGATTGATGGTATTTCTCCTCTCTCTACTGCGTGTTGTATTTGTAGATCTATGACGTGTATTTATGTCCAATGAAGAAACTGGCGTCCTACTCTGAATCGGAATGATTATGCTCTTAGGTATTATCTCTATTGGACTCTCGATGCTCTACAAAAAAATTATGGGTGAATGAACGCTGAAACAAGATTTCTTATTTCAAAAAAGTGTAGGGGAGGTAATAGAAAAAAAATAAAATATTTCTTACCTTTCTTATGAAATCGATCCTTCATTTTTTCTGAATAGTTCTACTTATTATATGGCGTCTCATACGTATTCTATGGTATTGGTTTGAGAGGCTCTTTCTCGTCGCTCTCCTCATATGCATTGCAGTCGGTATGGCATGGTGGACTTCTCAAAAACCTTCTCTCAATCGTGATTGGGATCCGGTCGATGCACTCTTACCGGTGATTACCTGGTCTGGGGAAAATAGTGTCACAATCAAAAATATTCGTAACCACTCTTGGACGACGGATACAGTATTTACGCCTAATTATTACATAGATACATTTGATATCAATGCGCTGACAGAAGTGTATTATGTCATCACGCCATTTTGAGATAAAGATGGCCCCGCTCATACTATGCTGACATTTTCTTTCTCTGATGGGAAACATATCGCTATTTCTGGAGAAATCCGTAAAGAGCGCGGAGAATCTTTTGATGCAGTTGGAGGAATACTCAATCAATATGAGCTCATCTATGTTATAGCAGATGAAGAAGATATAGTCAAGCTCCGTACAGACTACCGAAAAAACGATGTCTATGTCTATCCAATAAATACTCCTAAAGAGAAGATGCAAGCGCTCTTTCGTTCTATGCTGATTCGGGCGGATAAGCTCACAAAAGAACCAGAGTTCTACAATACGCTTTGGAATAATTGCACAACAAGTCTCCTCACTCATGCAAATGCTTTGAGAGAAGAGAAAATATCGTGAGGTACCTATACTATACTCCCCTCCCACTCAGATGAACTCATCTACCGAGTAGGACTTATCAATACACAACTTTCTCTCCCCGAGGCACGGGCATATTACAAAATCGATGAACTCGCACGTTCTCTGCCACAAGGTGTGAATTTCTCAACAGCGATACGTAAAGAGATTCGGTAAAGAGTAAAAATTGAGTTTATGGGTTTAGTTTGTTTTGTTGGTTTAGTTTGTTGCTCAGGTTAATCCTGTTATTTCCGTTTACTTTGGTAAATTTGTTCGGACTCCCCCTTGTTTATGAGGGGGTTAGGAGTGTGCCGCCTGTTTCCCATCATCCTCGGACAAATTTTCCATTCCGCAGGAGGGAAAATACAGATCCGGGGATCCAGGAAAATCTATGGAGTTCTTTTCTTAAGGAATAAAGGAACTTATATATCCTGGATTCTCGAATCTACGCTCTGATCCGTCCGAGAATGACGAAAAATACTTCCTGCTTTATTATTTATTCTTTTCTCGTCTCAAATCTCCCCTACCCCCCCCTTTTTTTTATCAAGGGGGCATAATACCAATACTTCCTTCTCTTTTATTTTTTCTTTGTGCTTTGTGCTTTGTGCTTTTTATGAAAATTTCCTCCAAAACTGACACTTATCTCCCCCATTCATCAGGTTCATTTTTGTCCAAGTATCTCGCTTTTTTGGAAAAGGCTCGTAGGTCGTGATCACACCTCACGAGAGATGATTCTGAGTGAAAATATTTTCTAGATCAGTATAGAGTCAACCTAGATCATCACTTTCCAAACGATTTCCATAAGGAGGATTTGTGACGAGATGAGCTCATTCAGGATATTGGACATCGGTAAGAGACGATGCGGAAAAAATAATCGTATCTGCCACTCCTGCATGTCGAGCATTCTCTCGTGCGATATCAATCATGGTCGCATCCATATCACTTCCAAAAATTTGATATGATTGTTGAAAAGCTTTTGTCTTTGCCTCTTGTAGCACCTCAGCATGCATATCAGGAGAGCCCCATGGAAACTGCAGATAATCATATCCTCGAGAAAGACCTGGAGCTATATTGCGCGCTATCATTGCTGCTTCGATCAGTATGGTACCACTTCAGCACAGAGGATCGTAGAGCGGTGTTTTATATTTCCAACCACTGAGGAGAACCATAGCAGCAGCTAGAGATTCCTTGATAGGTGCCTCCCCTGTTTGACTTCGATATCCACGTTTGTGGAGTGCTGGACCAGAAGTATTGATGAGAATATGGACTTCATCTGCGACCACGAGAATAAATATTTCGATAGGTTGATTAAATATATTTTCATGCCACTCATCTGTGCCTCTTGAGAGACGACGAATAATCGCTTTTTTGGTAATTGACTGGAGTGTCGGCGTATGGGAGAGTGCTGACCTAATACTCGTGGCAGATACCATAATCGGTGTATTACCGGGTATCCATTGATTCCAATCAATATTTTCGATGCAAGCAAAGAGTCCATCAAATGATGTCAGTGTGATTTTTTCTAGTTCGATATAGACACGATTGGCAGTACGAAGCCAGATATTCGATTGTATCATCGTCCGTATATCTCATTCAAATCAGACTAATCTATCCTGACCAGAAGTTACGGTAATTCCCTGACGCTCCAGTTCACTACGAACCAATCGTTCCACTCACGGAGTACATGTCGCTATAAAATGCATAGAATCGGATTATAGGACTAATATAAAAAGTTGCAATGAGTTTCATCACTCCTATATTTACTAGTCAGTATACCTTATTCACAGCCATCGTCGCAGTGCTTCTATTTGGTCATCGGTCGCAGTGTTTCCAAGTATGTTTTTTGCCTCCGATTTACTCTTATTATCTAATGCATTTTTGAGTGCTGTAAATCAAGGATTCTGAGGACCAGTATGTGCGGGAGTAAGTGGATTCAAAGTAGGTATACTGACTGACTGATTATTAATCTTTATATTTAATCCACTTGCTGCATTACCGTTTACTATGGTGGAATTTCCTCATACTTGAATATGTCTTTCATTAGCTGCATCTTCACTAACATTTCACACTTGTTTAATTTGCTCTACCACTTTACTTAAAGCTCCTGAATTTCCCCCAGCCTGAGCAGTCACTTGAGTTACAAGTGATTCATTACTCTCCAATGCCTGAGCAAGTCTCTGAGTCGATCAGCTGTTTTTATCGATTATTTCCCTGAGCTTATTAGCTTCAGTTGTATCGACTTTTTCAAAGCCTTTCTTCAAAGTACTTGCTACAAGTTTTGGATCACGTGATAGTGCCTCACGATCAACTTTTTTCATTCTATCTGCCACATCTTCAAAATTTGTGGTTACATTTCATACAGCAGATTTCAGTTCATTAAGTGGTCCATTAAACATATCAGTTGCCTTCTTACCCATATTAAATTCACGCTCACGAATATTATTATCCATCATTGTGCTTAATCACTTCATTCCAGTTGGCGTCAGCGCAGCAAACGCTGGATGTGGCAATGGGAGATAGCTCGGTGAATGGGCAACGAAATTCCCAACACTTTCACCAAGTTTTGCAAATGGTGCAAAGGCTGCCTTTGTAACCGCATCATATTCTGCAGCCGCCTTGACGCCTATAAACATGAATACGAGAGCCATCATCGTGAGGATGATGTGTGCAAAAATATCCTCTACACTACTAATGCCTCATGCTATAGCTCCCGAAGCGATACTTGCTGCCTCAGCTCATCAGATAATATCATTAAAGGAATCTCAAAAATTAAGTGTAATACGCGAATCTCTATTATCACCTGTCGTAGTATCTGTTCAGATAATGAGTCGGGAATTATAGGTAGTTTTTTCACCTTCTTTCTTCTCGGTAATACAATATGTCACCATATATCCGACCTTATCATCCGTACAAAATTCTGTTTGATTTGGATTTTTGATATTTCCATGAAAATTATCTCGCACGACTCCTACGAAGAGGAGTCAGAATGCTAATACAGCTGAGACCAAGACAGGAACCATAGCGAGTTTGAAAAATTGCTGGAAACCCACCTGTCCGAATCCACTCTCACCCGCCTCTCATACACTCTCAGACATTCATTTTCCAGTGAAATACGCCAGACCAAAGAGCGGTGAGAGCATAATATATATCCAGAGCTTGATTGCCCGCATGAGAAGCATCCAGCACAGTGCGATCAGCATAATAGCAAAAAATACGGTCACAATAAGGCTGAGGCCAAAATCACGCACAATACCAACTAAGTCCTTGACACAGGATTTTGCGTCATAGTATTTTGTGTCTCCAGATACGGTCTTTCCTGTACAAAAACTACCCACACTACTGATATCAGCATTCTGTATTTTAAAAATATTATACGCATAAATCATAATAATAAAAAATGGTCATGCCTGATTTTGTGTCAAAAATTCTGCTGGAGAAATACAACGAACGCTTGGACTATCTTTGACAAAACCATTTTCACAGGTTACATTACCATATCCGCTCGTATTGGTAGAAAAATCAAACTCTGTTGGGAGCATCTTTTTGTGCCACATAGAGAAATCTTGTTTTCCTGCTGTTCCTGCAGTACCCCCCAATTTAGCAATAGAGCCCATAGGAATAGAGAGGACCGCTGCTACTGCCTGATTCGCGAACGAGAGAGTCCAACTCACAATCAGCCAGGTAAATGGCACAATCAGTATTCCTACGAGAAAGCTGGGAAGTTTTTTCTTAAAAGCATACTCACTCTCAGAGCCTCAAAATATCTGCATAATAGCCATATAGAGCAGCATCAAGGCAAATATAATATAGACGATGTTTGCGACGAGTATCCATACTTCTTTGAAATAGGCACGAAGTCCGAAAAAATCACCCATGGTCCAGTCTGGAGAGAGGAGCCAACCCGCCAATATCACCATTGGTCATAATACCAAAGCAAGGAGACTAAATATCAGATCAAAAATTTCTATAATATCTTTTGTCATATCACTGTCGGTATATTGTGGCGCGTCTTGTCAAAAACAGAGTGATACACCGATAATACCTCATGTGACTAAAACGTGTTTAATATATTTTTGTTGAAAAATTCGATTGAGAAAAGAAAGGATTGGAGGCATATATTTAGAGAGTTTCACGAGAGAATATTTGGAGTTTTTCGAGGTCCCCAACCTTGGTTCATTTTGGCAGATTGACCGTCACTCACTGCACTAATGGTGGGATATTTGCCTGGATGACTTCGAGCTTATTGAGAGAAAATTGGATTACTTGCTGGTATTCTTTTGCGATTTCTTGACCAAAAATTTGTCCATACTTGTGATCTTGCTGGACAAGAACAAACTCATCCATATCAGCAATAGCATCCATAATACCACTACTATCTCGATTTTTATACGCTGTTTCTATTTTTTCCTGAGTATTTTTGATATCCGTCTGAACATTTTGAAGTGCATTTTTATGAAAAAGTGTCTGAGCATTGATTCATTGGAGAGTGGCACGTGCTTTCTCAGTCCGTTGAGCGAGTTCGTCGATGTAGATCTCAAGGGATTCTTGTTTATTTGATTTCACCTTGAGATAATTTGGAATATCTATCTGAGCTACTTCTTCATACTCAGAGAGCTGTTGAAATTTATCCGAAAAGAAGACTTCTCCATCCATAGCATCACGCACGACAGCATTTTCCGCAAGAGCTACATCACCTGGAGATATAATTGGGATTTCTCGCGATCGTGAAGCACCAGTACCCACATTATTACTTACTGCGAGAGCGACGAGAGCGAGGGATTCCTCGGGAGCACTATTGAGTGATATTTTTTGAGCACCAAAAGAGCTCAAAAAAGCATATGATGTAATGCCTATAACAATAAATGCAGCTAATGAAAAGCCATACCAGTCAAGAGACTGTACTCATCCAAAATTATCATGATGTTTTCTGTGCTTTCACATAGGTACACAATACCGTATTTTTGAGTGTAATTCAAACAGATATTGTCTCCGAATGGGTTAATATGATTGACAAATAAATAAAAAAAGTAATAAAAAAAACATCTTTAATCAGTAAGAAAAGGTGTATTTTTAAAAAAAATCACGATAATACAAAAAATAACTATCTTCTATTTCCTCTATTATGCACCGAACTCATACATGTGGACAACTCAATGCTCATCATCTCGGAGAGACCATTACTCTCGCTGGCTGGGTTGCAAATCGTCGTGATCATGGAGGAATTGCCTTCATTGATTTACGGGATAAGTATGGCATCACGCAGCTTGTTTTTGATCCTCAGGCATACCCAGAAGCTGCTACCAGTATCGATTCAGCTCGTGCTGAGTGGGTGATCAAGGTAGTAGGTGAAGTCCGATCTCGCCCATCAGGCCAAGAGAATGCACATTTACCGACTGGTTCTATCGAGATTCTGGTCCATACCTGTACTATCATCAGTAAATCAAAAACACCACCATTTGAAATCAATGATCATGGTAATATCAACGAGGATATTCGTCTCAAATATCGCTATCTCGATCTACGCAGAGAAGTGCAAAGGAAAAAAATTGAGTTCCGAGCAAAAGTGAATAACTACACGAGAAAATGGTTTACTGAAAAGGGTTTTCTAGAAATTCAGACGCCTATTTTTACCGTGAGTTCTCCAGAATGAGCACGAGACTATCTGATTCCTTCTCGTCTCCATCCGGGGAAGTTTTATGCCCTACCGCAAGCTCCCCAACAGTACAAGCAGCTTCTTATGGTCGCATGAGTCGATAAATATTTCCAGATAGCACCTTGTTTCCGTGATGAAGATCCTCGAGCTGATCGTCATAGTTGCGAATTTTACCAAATCGACTGTGAGATGAGCTTTGTACACCAAGAAGACGTGCTTGAGATAGCTGAAAATTTTGCAAGAGAACTCGTGATAGACCTCTGCCCTGAACGCGAGCTTGTCACACCAACCTTTAGACGTCTGACACATCATGAGGCTATGGAAAAATATGGATCAGATAAACCAGATATTCGTTTTGATTGTCATTTTGAGGATTTCAGTAGCACATTTGAAACATCTGATTTTTCTGTCTTTGCAGGAGCAATAAAAAAGTGAGGTGTCGTGAAAGCATTTAAACTCCCAGGCGTTGCCATGTCTCGCAAAGATATTGACGACATTACAGAGCTTGCAATATCTCAAGGTGCAAAAGGACTGGCATATATCATCTATGAAACAGAGGGTCCCCGAAGTCCAATTCTCAAATTTATGAGTCAAGAAGAGCTCAAAATGCTCGAAGAACAATTGAATCCGCAGGTTGGTGATATGATTTTTTTCTGAGCAGATGAGAGAGAAATAGTCAATAAAGTACTAGGGAATGTCCGTATTGCTCTGAGAAATAAATACAATCTCGTAGACCCGACAACACTCTCATTTGTCTGGATTACTGACTTCCCAATGTTTGAAAAAGATGACAAAACAGGCAAACTCGATTTTGCTCATAATCCTTTTAGTAGCGTCAATGCCTCTCTCAATGAGATCAAAACCATGGACCCTCTCGATGTCTATAGTTTCCAATACGATCTGACATTGAATGGCTATGAAATCCTCTCAGGGTCTATCCGGAATCACGATCTCGAACTGCTCACAGAAGCATTTCGAATGGTAGGACGATCAGCGGAAGAAGTAAAAACAAAATTTGGTGGAATGTATGAGGCTTTTCAATATGGCGTCCCTCCTCATGGCGGATTCGCTTTTGGTGTCGATAGATTGATTATGATACTTATGGGAGAAGATAATATCCGTGATATTTATGCCTTTCCAAAATCTGGTAAAGCACAAGATATGGTGATGAATGCACCGAGTGGTGTCGATGAAGACAGCCTCAAAGAACTCCACATACGACTGAGAACATAAGGTCTTCTCTGTTCTATTTTCAGAGAGTAGATAACACTACTGAACTTGCTGGAATGATTGATCCAGAAGCAAGTGATGTATTTTTGTAACCGAGAGCAATCATCCCACTCAGTACGATAACACCGACAACGAGGATACTTCCCAGTATACGGAAAACATACGATCCAAATTGAGGACTTCAAAATTTCTTTGCCAAGCCTATTTTGATAGTCGTATTTGTCACAAGGGCAATCGTGATGGCTATAGTTGCTGCCAATGATGTCAAATATTGTGCCCCGAGAGCTGATTTTTCCGCCATATCTTGGGTGATAGCATCCACATCAGCCAGACCAGAAAGAAGAGATATAAGATAGATAGGAAAATTCTTAAAATTTTCTAGCCAAGTAATCTGTTCGAAAACATCTTGATAGGAAACTGCAAGAGTTGAGAAAAATTTTATGAGGACAATGAGCCCGGCGAACTTGAGCGCTGGCACAATCTGGAATGGGCTCTCATATGTACTCGCTACCGTGACAACTTCATGATTCCTAGATTTCCTCCAGAGCCATACGAGTATGAGTCATGACGTTATAATCATGGCTGAGATAGGTATCAAGAGTGTACCGAGTAAGTAAGGATTAAATACGGTTACTATAACAATAACGCGAAATAACATAATAGTACATGCCGTGATAGTCGCTATCACCATAGGATAGAGATGTGACGTGGTATGCTTACTTTTTTCGGCCATAGAAGAAGTAACGGCTGTAGACGATACCATGCCGCCTATGATACCAGCAAAGACTATGCCTTTTTGAGCACCATATATTTTACTCAAAACGTATCAAACATAACTCACGCCAGACATAACAACAACGAATTGCCATATACTATATGGGTTGAGAAATGGCGCGGTTGTGAAACGTCATTCAGGCAAAAATACCATTAAATCTCAAAGAGCATATTTGTAATCAGGTAAAAGTGGTAAAATAATGAGAGCAATGACTGCAAATTTGAGTGTGTTAGTAATTTCTACACCTCCAATTCTGTCAATAATTGGAGCAATACGAGATTTGTATGCGAGCATGATGGTGAGTAGCACTCCGATAAAAATTGCTACCTGCATTTCACCAGCCATCACTATAGCTCCGAGCAAAAAGGTCACTAACGCTGCGAGTTCACTCGTAACACCAAAAAGGTCATGGTGGAAAGCGGAATAAATATAGGAAAGCAGGATAAACAAAAAAACAATAGTACCAATAAATATCACCATATTTTGTGGCGATCAGAGGATCTCTCCGAGATAGACTGAAATAGCACCGAGAATGGCCATCAGTGTATATGATCGCAATCCTCAAAAAACAGCATATTTTTTTGATGGATCCGCATATCGATGGGCAGCGATTACTTCTCTTTCGAGACCGACAAGTGCTCAGAGAGCTGCTGCCTCCAAGAAACGGATAATAATATCTAGAGTAGTCATATGCTCTATCTTACATCTCTTTGTATCTAAAATCAA
>Ga0163150_10002989_pt1 | contig 24581 bp, 16 predicted proteins | sample OliLakLV19P2IB_FD_148628 | JGI IMG/M metagenome (GOLD analysis project Ga0163150, IMG submission 148628) | Freshwater microbial mat bacterial communities from Lake Vanda, McMurdo Dry Valleys, Antarctica - Oligotrophic Lake LV.19.P2.IB | ecosystem: Environmental > Aquatic > Freshwater > Lake >...
ACATGCAGCAGCCCCGCCGGAACACCGCGCGTCGACACCTGCAGCGTCTGCACAATCTGATCCTGCGTGATCCCGTGCAGCGCCGCTTTCTCGCGGTCAATCACCAGCGTCTGCCTCTGCTGGTCGTCCTCCACATACCAGTCCGCGTCCACAACTCCGTCCGTGGTTTCGAAAATGCGCTTGATTTCCGAAGCAATTCTGTGGCGGCCGGCGTCGTCCGGTCCATACACCTCGGCCACCAGCGTTTGTAGCACAGGCGGACCCGGCGGAACCTCCGACACCTTGACGTTCGCGTTCACACTGCGCGCCAGTGGGAGGATCCGGGCTCGCACCGCCTTCGCAATCTCATGGCTTGACGTCTTGCGTTCGTGCTTGTCGACTAAATTCACCTGAATATCGGCCGAATTCGGCGCGCTGCGCAAATAATAGTGGCGCACCAGTCCGTTGAAATTGTACGGAGAAGCCGTTCCCACATAGGTCTGCAGGTTGACCACTTCGGGCTGCTTCTGCACCGCTTCGGCCAGCAGTTTTGTGGCGCGCGCGGTCTCGGCCAGCGGAGTCCCTTCCGGCATGTCGATGATCACCTGGAACTCGCTCTTGTTGTCGAACGGCAGCATCTTCACCTGCACAAACTGGATGTACACCAGGGAGCAGGAAGCCAGCAGCAGAACACCCACCAGTCCCACGAACCCAAGCTGCCGAATCCGTGTCGCCAGCACGTGGTCCATAAAGCGCCGGTACAGCAGCGTGAGCCGGTCTTCCTTCACTTCATGCGCCTGGCCGTCCCGCTTCAGCAGTCGAATGGCGGCCCACGGCGTCACCACAAAGGCCACGATGAGAGAGAAGAACATGGCGGAGGAAGCACCCACCGGAATGGGGCGCATGTACGGCCCCATCAGCCCGCCCACAAAGGCCATCGGCATGATCGCTGCGATTACCGTCAGCGTGGCCAGAATCGTGGGATTGCCCACTTCGTCCACAGCTTCAGCCGCGATCTCAGCCGCGGGCCGTCCCGCATTGCCCGGCTCGCGCCAGTGCCGCACAATGTTCTCCACCACCACAATCGCGTCGTCTACCAGAATGCCGATCGAGAAGATCAGAGCGAACAGCGTGATTCGGTTCAGCGTGTAGCCGTACAGGTAAAACACCGCCAGCGTCAGCGCCAGCGTAACCGGAATCGCCAGAAACACGATCCACGATTCGCGGAAACCCAGCACCAGCCAGATCAGCACGCTCACCGACAGCACCGCAATACTCATGTGGAACAGCAGTTCGTTCGACTTCTCAGCCGCGGTCTTGCCGTAGTGGCGCGTAATCGCCATCTCCACACCGGCGGGCACCAGCCCCGGCTTAGCCAGCTCCACACGATTCAGCACAGCCTTGCTGACATCAATCGCGTTGGTCCCTTTCCGCTTGGCCACCGAGATCGTCACAGCGGGACGAAAGCTCTTTCCGTCGGAGAACTCCACCAGTTGCGACGGCTCCTCGCCCTCATCGCGCACCGTAGCGATGTCGCGGAGGTAAACAGCCTTGCCGTTGGGAGCCGCAGCCACAATGCCGCCCACATCGTCAGCCGAGCGCAGGAACTGACCCGCTTCCAGAATGATCTCCCGCCCCTGCCCGGTATAACGGCCTGCTTCGCCGCGGTGGTTCGCCGTGGAGATCGCGCCCATCACCTCCAGCGCAGTAACGCCGCGCGCCGCCATGCGCTGGTCATCCAGCGTCACGCGAAGCTCTCTCCGCTGCCCGCCCAGGATCCGCACCTCGCTCACATCGGAGACTTGCTTGATCAGGTCGTGTAGCTTCGCCGCCACCTGACGCAACTCGTAGCCCGAGTAGCGGTTGCTGCTCAGCGTCAGTGCCAGCACCGGCACGTCGTCAATCGAACGCAGTTTCACCACCGGTGGATACACGCCCTGCGGGATCAGGTCCATGTGCCCCTGGATCTTCTGGTTCAGGCGCACAATCGAGCGCTCTTCGTCCTCCCCCACCTTGAAACGCACAATCACCAGCGCGCCGCCCGGCGATGACGTCGAGTACACATACTCAACGCCGGTGATCTCCCAGATCAGTTTTTCCAGTGGCCGCGTGACCCGCTGTTCCACCTCACGCGGCGTCGCGCCCGGAAAGGCCACAAAGACGTCCGCCATCGGCACCACAATCTGTGGTTCTTCCTCGCGCGGCAGCATCACCACGGAGAACGCGCCCAGCAGGACGCTGGCAATGATAAACAGAGGCGTCAGCGGCGAATCGATCCACCATCGGGCAATGCGGCCGGAGATACCGAGCGACTTCACGGGCGGACCTCAATGCGGGCGCCGTCCACCAGGTCGTCCGACACCGGTGACACAACGCTCTCGCCTGCTTTCAGACCGCTCAGAACCTCCATCCGGTCACCCGCGCGCGCCCCGGCAGTGATCAGCCGGCTGCGTGCCGACCCGGAATCATGGACAAACACCATCTGCAACTGACCGCGCTCTCGAACCGCGGCCTTCGGCACCGCCACCACTGGCCTCGATTTACCCGCGATGCTGACCCGCGCAAACTGCCCGGACCGTATGCCCGCCCGAGCCGGAACCGGGATCTTGATATCTACAGTGCGCGACTGCGGATCGGCCGCCGGAACCAGTTCGCTCACCTTCGCCTCTACCGGATCGGCGCCCGTATCGAACTGGATTCGCGCGCTCGTTCCCCGCGACACGTCTCTCAGCCGCGTTTCGTCCAGCGGAGCAATCACCTCATATCCCGCGCTGCTCTGCTCGATTCGGAACAGCAGCATGCCGGGAGCGGCAAGCACTCCTGGTTCGGCGCGGCGCTCCGTGATCACGCCCGCGAAAGGAGCTTTCAGAGTCGCCCATGCCAGCGACACCTTCGCCGACTCCACGCCCTCGCGAGCCCGGCGAATACGGCTGTCCAGTTGACGTCTTCGAGCCTCGGCCATCTTCACGTTCGCGTCTGCCCCTCGATGCTTCGCCCGCACCTCGTCCAACTCCTGCTGGGAGATGCTGCGCTTGCTGAACAGGTCCTCCATCCGCTTCAGGGTGGAGTTTGCAAGGTCCAGTTGCGCCTGTGCGCCGGCCAGACCCTGATCCGCTTCCGGGATCGCGCTTTCGGCCTCGGCCACCGCCGCCTGAGCCGACCGTATTCCGCTCTCCACTTCCTGCGCGTCCAGCACGGCCAGCACCTGCCCGGATGCGACCGTGTCGCCCTGACGGACCCGAACCTCGCGAATCCACGCCGGTGCGCGGCTCGACAACTGAGATTCCACGCGAGCCCGGACTGTTCCGGTCAACTCGATGGTCTCGGGCCAGTCCTCCTGCGTGGCTTTCGCCAGCGTCGCCTTTACCGTCGGAGGAGCCGCCGCTTCCGCCTTTTCTTTGTGGGAACCGGAGCACCCGGCCAGCCAGAGAACAGGAATCAACCCAAAAAAGATACTGCGGTTCATTGATACACCTCGGAGTCGGGGTTCAGGCGGCCGGAGGCCAGTTCCATCGCGATGGCGGCCAGACGAACGTCGTGGACTGCCTGGTGTTGCGCCAGCTTCGCGTTCGTCAGCGCGGTTTCATGCCGTAGAAGGTCGGCTGCCGTGGCAAGTCCGGCGCTGAATCGGTTGCGCGCGATCCGTACCACTTCCTCGGCCATCGCAACCGCGCCGCCGACCGCTTGAAGCCTCCCGGCCGCGGAGGTATACTCAATGTGGGAGCGTGTAGCGTCTAGTGCCACCGCTCTGGTCGTAGCTTCCAGTCGCGAGGCACTCGCCAGCCGGTTCAGTTTCTCCTCCGCCAGGGCGTGCTGGTCCCGAAACCCGTTGAAGAAGTCCCAGCGGAGAGTCGCACCGGCAAACCACATGCCTGCGCCCTGCGAAAACGGGCGGCCTCGATTGGCTTCGAACGAACCCAGCGCAATCAGCTGGGGCCAAAAAGCAAAAGTGCGCGAACGAACCCGAGCCTCGGCTGTAAGTAGACTTGTTTTCGCCTGTGAAATCTCGGGACGTGCCGCGAAATCAGCAACTTGCGAAGAGAGGGGCGAAACTGCAAACGAACCCGGGGATGAACCCGGGAAAGGTACTTCCACGGGCGTATCCAGCGGCACCCCAATGGCTTCGTTTAGTAAAAACGCCGCCAGTTTGCTCTGCTCCCGCCACCGCACCTGAGCCGCCCGAGCCTCCGCCAGGTGGACCTCGATGGCAAGCACATCGACGTCCGTGCTCAACCCGGCGTCGCGTTTGTTTCGGGCCAGCACCAGGTCGGCCTCGGCGGAAGCCACTGCGGCGTCAGCCGCGGCCGCTGCCTCCGTGGCGAGTTGCACCCCCAGCCAGGCCTGGGCGGCTTTGCCAGCGATCTGCAGCCTCTCCCCGTCGCGTTGATGCTTTGCCGCGTCTACGCCGAGCCGCGCGAGTTCGGTGGCATTGCGGGTGCGCCCCGCGTCCCAGACCGTCTGCTCCACGCCGACGCGAGACTGGAAGTTGTTCACGAAGTCCGGGTTGTTCAGGCGGTCGATGGCGAAGTTCGCCGCCGTAAACCGGCGCTGAGAGAGCAGGGAACTGAATGCGAAGACCGGGTTGTTGCTCCGTTGCACGCTTTCGGTGTAGGAAGCGCGGGGCAGCAGGGCAGATCTGGCTTGCGCGACACGGGATCCTGCCGCGTCTACGTCCGCATTGGCCGCAGCCAGTCCAGGATGCTTTTCGAGCGCGGTGCGGAGTGCCTGCCGCAGCGTCAGCGGTTCGGCCGTCAGCGCGGCTGCGGCGAACACGAGCAGAGTAAATGGCCTCACGCTTGGGACGATGCAGCAACTTTGCGGAGGTGACAGAGAATCATGGCGTGGAAACGCGTGAAGCAGTTGCGGCCTGCTTCACGCGACTGTCGGCGAAGGTCCGGGAGACTTACGGCGCGCTCAAAAAATCAGCTTCAGGCCAAACTGAATAATTCGCGGCTGATTTTGCTGGGCATTCACAATCCCGAACTGCGGGTTGCCGAATGACACGTTCGGCGGATTGAACCGAACGGAGTTGGACACGTTGAATGCTTCAGCGCGGAACTGTACATTCCAGCGTTCGCCGAAGCGGGTGTTCTTGCTGACCGTCGCGTCCAGGTTGCTGATGCCGTCGCTGCGGCAGCCGTTAAACGTGCGCGGCGCATTGCCGAACGCGTAAGGAGCGGGGTTGGAGAACACGCTCGCGTCCAGCCAGCGCTGTGGCGTCGGTTCGGCGACACAGGCGTTCTGGCCGTTCCAGTTGGGCCGCTGCCCGCCGCCCTGGGAGAACGTGTTGTTGACGTTCGATGTGATCCCCAGCGGTCCGCCGGTGTAGGCGCTCCAGATAATTCCCATCTGCCAGCCGCCGAGCGCGGTGCGGGCGATGCCATGAGACTTGCGGAAAAACGGCAGTTCGTAAACCGCATTGACGGTAATGCGATGCGTCTGATCCAGCGTCGAGGAGGCCCATTCGGCCCTGCGGTTATTGTTGTTCTGGAGGTTGCCGCCGCCCAGTGTCTCACCTCCAAACGGGCCTGTGCCGTAGTCCATGAATTTGGACCACGTGTAACTGCCCAGCACCGTGAGTCCGCTCGCGTAGCGCTTCTCGGCTCGCGCCTGCAGCGAGTGATACGTGGAACTCGCCCATGCGGCTGCCTGCGAGGCAACGCCTTCAAACTGCGGATACGGACGGAGCAACTGAGCCCGGGGTACGTTGCGGCCAGCGAGCGTCCCAACGGCCACCTGACCGAAGAACGGATTGGGAACCTGCGTCCGCAACTGGTCTCCGAGTGCCAGTGCCGAATCGGGCAGCTGGTTGAGTCCGCCGAGATTCTCCAGCAGATGCAGCCCTCGGGTGCCGACGTACCCGACTTCAAAAACGACGGCGCCGGGTAGTTCGCGCTGGATGTTGAAGTTCCACTGCGCGCTGTACGGAGTCACGTTCCCCCGGTCGACGAACTGGATGCTCTGACCCAGCAGGGTTGCCAGACCCAGCGTTGAGCCGGTCGGCTTGTTGAAGCCGTTCGGATACGGATTGGCAAAGTCCACAATCGGAGTCACGCCGTCCTGGCTGGTGAGAATGCTGGTGGGTGCGGCGAATCCACTGACGCCAAACGGTCCGGTGCCACCGCCGATGCCGGTCACGCCCGTGTAGAATAACCCGGCTGCCGTGCGGATGATGGTCTTCGGAGTAAGCCGGTACGCGATGCCGACTCGGGGCGCAATGTTGTTGCGGTCAGGCTGCCACTGGTAGCGGCTCTGCCCGTTCACGGCGACGTAGGTGAGTCCGCCCTTAGGATCAAAGCCCACTGCTTTCAGCGGTGAGGCAGCGCTGTAGTCGAAGTTGGTCAACTGATTGAAACGGTCGGTGCGCGGGGTCTCGTAGTCGTACCGAATGCCCCAGTTGACCGTCAGTTTCTGGCCGACTTTCCACGAGTCCTGCACGAACATCGCGTAGTACTTGTTCGTCAGCGCGAGCGCCGGAGCCGGCGCCACACCACCCGTAGGGATGCCGAGCAGGAACGTGGCAAGACCGAGTCCGGCCGTGGCGCTCGACTGATTGGCATTCGGGCCCTGGGTCCACGTCGGGGCGAAGGCGAAGTTTGTGGCGGAGTCGCCAGTCTGCTGATTGTTGAACTGAACCACGCGGTACTCACCGCCAATCTTCAGCGTGTGGGAGGACAGAACCTTGGTCACGTTGCCCATGAAGGAATGCGTGGCGCCGCCGAAGCGGATCAGGTCCGTGGCGCCAATCACACCGCCGACCACGATGTTCGGGATAGAACTGCTGACGCTGTATCCGTTGATCGTAATCGCGGGCAACGACAACGGATCCACCATACCCTGGCGCATGTAGGACGGCAGGCCCAGCGACTCGAGCGGGAAGTCGTCCGAGTACGGCCTCCGGAAGTTGGTCAGCCGCGTGATGGAGTAGCGGAACGTGCCAAGCAGGGTCGGCGTAAAGGTGTGGGTGTCCTCGATCACGCTGTTGAAGCGCGTGAAGGACTGAGGACCGGCGGTCGGCGCAATGCTCGCGAAGTCCTGTCCATAAACCGGCGCGCGCATGAATGGCGTGTCGTCGTAGGAGTAGCGCACAAACATGCGGTTGCGTTCGGTGAAGTGGTGGTCAAAGCGAATGCTGTATGAGTTCTTGTCCACGCGATTTCCGTCGGTCCGCGTGTAATTGTTCGCCCCGAGCGGAGCGTTGGGAATGGAGGGGGCAGGGAACAGTTTCGCGATGTTCCGTGCTACCGGGCTGATGCGATTCGCGGGAATGATGTTGCCCGGGAACGCGGTGCGAGTGAACGCCGCCGTCGTGGTTGCCGGGTCGTAGATGGTCACCAGTCGGCCGTCTGCAAGCCTCGCGTTGCTGAAGTCGCCTGTCAGCATACGCGGGTCGGGAAGGGTCGCAGTGAATGTGACGCCCTGAATGAAACGCACCAGTTCGACGTTGCTGAAGAAGAATGTCTTGTTCTTGCCGTTGTAGAGCTTCGGAATGATCACCGGGCCGCCGAACGTGCCACCAAACTGATTGAAGCGGAACGGAGCTTTCTTCAGGCCGCTTCGATTGGCGAAGAAGTCGTTAGAGTTGAGCTTGTCGTTGCGGAGGAACTCATACAGGGAGAAGTGAGCGTCGTTGGTGCCCCCTTTTGTGACTACGTTGAATACGCCGCCTGCCGCCCGTCCGTACTCGGCGCTGAAGTTGTTCGTCTCCACCTTGAACTCCTGCACCATGTCGGGGTTCGCGTTGATCACGGGCTGATTCTGCGCCGGTGCGGAATTGGGTGACCCGTCGAGCAGGAATTCGTTGGCGTTGCCGCGCTGGCCATTGATGGAGTAGGCGACCGTGCTGATCTGGTCGACCACCAGATTATTGACGCCGATGGCGCCTCGAACTCCCGGGGTGAGGGTCGCCAGCGCGTAGGTGTTGCGGCCCAGCAGAGGTAACTCCGTCACCTGGCGGTTGCCGATGACCTGGCCGACCGTCGTGCTCTCAGACTCCAGCACGGTGGCGACGGCCCTCACTTCGATGACCTCGCCAGTCTGCCCGATCCGTAACGTGAGATCGAGACGCACCACCTGTTGCACGGAGAGTTCCAGTCCGCTCTGTTTTAGCGGCTGAAACCCGGACTTGTTAATGGTCAATTCATATTTGCCAGGAGGCAGCGAAGGGAGTGTGTAGTAGCCATCGTTGTTGGTTTCGGTTGAAATAGTAACGCCGGTCTCCGTGGCTTTGGCGGTGACGGCGGACTGCGGCACAACGGCGCCGCTTGGATCGCTGATACGTCCCGTAAGAGTTGCAACCTGAGCCAGAGACAAGGAGCAGTAGAGCATCGCGACAGCCGTGGCGCGAGCCAGCAGAGCAAGCCTCATGCGTGGAACTATATACCATTCGAATTGGTTTCGTCCGCTGGGAAACCTCGGATGGCTCGGTATCGCCATGTCCTCTTACATGAGATTCTCGGCTCGCTGCCTCTGCTTACTCGCCTTTCTGCCGTTTGTGATGCCCGCTGGCGACGATGACTGGTTAAAGTGGCGTGGTCCGGACAACAACGGGGTCGCGAGAGGCGATGCGCCGCTGACGTGGTCGGATAAGGAAAACATTGCCTGGAAGGTGCCGGTTGCCGGAAAGGGGCACTCGTCTCCCGTGATCTGGGGCAATCGCATATTTCTTACGGCGGCAGTGCAGAACGACGCTCCTCCTGCTGCGAGGGCGGAAGCTGCTCCGGCAGAGGGGCCGGGCGGCCGTCGCGGGGGACCTCGTGGTGGGCCGACCCCGCGCGAACACAAGTTCGTCGTGCTGTGCATCGATCGCACGTCAGGCAAGACCATCTGGGAAAAGGTGGCGCTGATGGCCACTCCGCATGAGAGCTACCACCCGACCTATGGCAGTTTCGCCTCTCACACAGTGGTGACCGACGGGAAGATGGTGTGGGCTTCGTTCGGTTCCAGAGGATTGTACGCCTACGACTTTGAAGGCAGACTGGTCTGGAAGAAGGACGTTCCGCCGATGCGCATGCGGATGCAGTTCGGTGAGGGCGCGGCGCCGGTGCTCGACGGCAATACGCTGTATCTGAAGTACGATCAGACACAGGGATCGTATCTGCTGGCGGTCGACAAGAAGACTGGCAAGGAACTGTGGCGCGCCGACCGCGGCGATGTGAGCGATTCGTGGTCGCAGCCGCTGGTGGTGACGCATGAGGGCGTTAAACAGCTTGTGGTGAGTGGAACGCCAAAGACGCGGGCGTATAACCCGGAAACCGGAGCAGTGATCTGGGAGGCTGTTGGGCTAGGCGCAAATGTGATCCCGGCGCCTGTTGCTGCCAACGGCATGGTCTTCGTGATGAGCGGGTTTCGGGATCCCAAACTACTGGCGATCCGGCTTGGACGAACCGGTGATCTGACTGGCACGGACGCGATCGTCTGGACCAACGAGCGCGGAAACTCGTACACGCCGTCGCCGGTTTTACACGATGGGAAGCTGTACTTTCTGACGGACAACGGAATGCTCAGTTGTTTCGACGCCGCGACGGGCAAGCCGTTCTACCAGCAGCAGCGTCTGCCGAAGCCGTACAATTTCAAAGCTTCGCCCGTTGCCGCAAATGGCAAGCTATATCTCAGTGCAGAGAATGGCGATGTCATCGTTGTGGCGCTCGGGGGCGAGTTTCGGGTTCTGGCGACGAATACGTTGACGGATCAGGTTTTCATAGCTACTCCGGCCGTCGTCGCCGGCACCATGTATCTTCGGAGTCAGGATTCGCTGTTCGCTGTTCGCGGGGGTAAGTAGGCGGCGTTCAGACGCCGGTAGTTGTGGCTCTGGTCTGGTGAATGATATCCGCCTCGCGGCGGATGGACATGATGAAGCGGCAGTAGCAGGAGCGGCAGCGGAAGGGGCGCAGGCCCACGAGGCCGAGTGGCTCTTCATACCAACGTCTGCGGGAACGCGCGATCTCGCAGCCTTGGCAGCGAGGGCATCGAAGGGGCTCAGAGATGACCCTCTCGGTGCGCTGATCGTGTGTATTCGGGGCAACCATGGGGCTGGATACACCTAACTCTAGCCCAGAAGGCTCGGAAAAGCCTATACGCAAAATCCTGAGCTTCTCCCAGTCAAACACCCGACAGTACGGGAATGGTGGGTGCCAGAAAACTGAGGTGATCCCCCGGAGCGACCCTAAGGTTCTGTCACTGAAGCGAAGGCCTCGCATTCCAGCCTACAGTGGTATATATTGAGGGAGTGGTGCCCCAGGCGGGAGTAATTCAGTGGTAGAATGCCAGCTTCCCAAGCTGGACGTCGCCGGTTCGACCCCGGTCTCCCGCTCCATCTTTTCAACGACTTAGGAATTCTGACCTTTTCGTTCTTACTGCGATAAGCTCCCGTCACCTCGCGGAGCGGCTGGAGGGTGGCCTCAATCACCCTCCAGCCAAAACACTCAATCTCCTCGCGTAGCTACTGTTTCGGAGAGCCTCCTGGTACCTGCTCCCCTAAGATTTGTCACCCTGCAAAGGTGGCTTCCAACGTACGAAGCTCAGCTTCGGTGGGCCGTCATGGTGGAAGGCAAGGAAGGGCTGCGTCAATGGGAGGAGGCGGTGCACATCTTTCTGAGCGACGATCGCGACACGGCTTTCCAGCGGGCTATCGAGATCGGCCACCAGGCGGAGCGCTGCCATGACGAAGGTCGGCGGTGGGTAGAAAGCCGGCTGGCCGAGGTTGTGAGGCTGGATTGTCTGGGCTTCAACCAGACAGAGTTCCGGGTCGGATTGGGATCAGGCAGCGCGACGGAACACCTGTCGTTTGAACATGTGTTTGATCCGGAAGGTCGCGAGCCAGAGCCGCCATTTTAGCGGCACCGGTGGCGAGGCAAACCAGAACGGGAAGGGGGGAGAGAACACATCCCAGCGGTCACCTGACCAGTAGTTGACAGGTCGGGCCTGCCGGAGAAGAAACAACGAAGCGGGGGGCCAAATCAGAGCATCAAAGTGGGCCAAATCAAGTTGACAAACGCACGGTGCAAACTAAGCTAGAATGACTTAGTCATGCCATCCACCGTTGTGACGATCCATGAAGCGAAGACGCATCTCTCCCGCTTGCTAAAGAAAGTGGCTGGTGGGGAGGAAGTCATCATTGCGCGAGGTTCGGTGCCGATTGCCCGCCTGGTGCCGATTGGTGAGGTACAGGGTCAGCGCAGGCCTGGGTCAATGAAGGGCGTGCTGACGGTTGGGCCTGAGTTCTTTGAGCCGTTGCCGGCAGGGGAGCTGGCGGGCTGGGAATAGGTTTTACGCATGCACATTCTTTTGGATACGCATGCTCTGCTGTGGTGGTTGTCGGACGACCCTTCCCTCAGTAAACATGCGCGGCTGGCGATTGCGAACACGAGAAATACGGTTTTCGTGAGTGCCGCGTCAGCGTGGGAGATTGCGACTAAAGTGCGACTGGGCAAGCTGCCTTCCGCTGCGGAGCTTGCGGCGGATTTCGCCACTCATTCCGAGCGGGAGGGGTTTGAGGCGCTGGCCATATCGGTCGGCCACGCCTTGCGGGCGGGCTTGCTTGCCGGGTCTCACAGGGACCCGTTCGACCGCATGCTGATCGCTCAGGCTCAGGCCGAGAATCTGGACCTGGTGAGTAACGAAGTTGTTTTTGATTCTTATGGGATTCGGCGCGTGTGGTGATGTGCGCCGGTGCACTGACTGGAATCACCGGGCGAATCGCCACCGCGGGGCACTGCTTTCCGCTTTCGCCGCTGAAGGGAGACGCCGAGGAACGGAAGGAGTCATAATGGGGGCAATGGCAACCGTTCACATGAGCGAAGCCGAGGTGGCTCGCGATCTCCGTGCCGTGCTGGCCAGGGTGCAGCAAGGCGTCGAGATCGTTATCGAGCAAGACCACCGGCCCGTCGCTGTGCTGAAGGCATCCGCCGCGTCGACACACCCAGGCCGCAAGCTGAGCGAGTGCATAGCGATGGCGAAAGCTTACGAAGCCAGGCTGGGCTATGCACCGGTGCCGGATGAAGACTTCGCCAGGGATGTGCAGGCAGGCATCGACGCCCGCCGCGACTCGTTCGAGCCGCCCGCCTGGGATTAACGTGTGGGCCTAGTCCTCGACTCCAGCGTTTTGATCGCAGCGGAACGGGAGGCGAGCCCGGTGAGCCAGCTTCTCGAGTCGCTCTCCGCCGAATACTCGGAAACCAAGTTCCTGATGTCATCTCTATCTCCGTGATGGAACTGGAGCACGGCTGGCACCGCGCCAACACACCCGAAGCCGCCGCCAAACGCCGCCACTATCTCGATGAAGTGCTGGCTATTCTGCCGGTGGAACCGTTCACGCGTGAAATGGCCGTACTCGCCGCCAGAATCGACGCCGACATGAAAAAGGTGGGGCTCGTCATCGCTACCGCCGATCTGCTAACAGGGATCACGGCTCTGCATTACGGTTATGCGCTCGGAGCCCGCAACGTCCGCCACTTCCGCATGATCCCCGGGCTTCAGGTCCTCAATCTATAGCGGTTCCCGTCCCTCTCTCAAAACGTTCCACAGAGTAGTAAGGTTTACGACTTCGAAGTTGCCTTTGCCTGTTGCGCGCTCTGACGTTATTCTTCTTGTCCTCCGCTTCGCGGCATGACTACTGACCGGTGGCTCCGAACAGCCCTACGCCAAAATGACATGAGTCGCCGACCATAATTGGTCCATTCACCGGTTCGGCAAACGTCAGACGGAGTTTCCAGCCGGGTCTGACGAGCGAACCTGTCAGGCCTTTGGCGCGGCGCTCGTCCCGGGCCGCTTTAGACTCGTGGAGTTTGGTCCAGATGGGGGCGTCGGATATGAACTCGACCTGTGGTGTTTGCCCGAGCGCTAGTTCGACGAGCCGGGCGCAAATTGCCGCTGGCAGCTCCGACTCGCGCGCTTTTCCATTTTTCCTGCGGGCGTGACGTGTGGCCGGTGGCACAAACGGGGTTACGCTTTCCCACTTACGGGAAGGACCGACGAAACGTGCGGGCAGAGGCGTTTTCGCGGGCAGTTCGACGAGACGCAGTGCCCAGGGATCGTTCCGAAGGCGTTTGTCATTTTCCGGGCTGTCTTTGAGATCGCGTGGGCACAGATCCTCACGCCAGGAGATCCTTGCTTCTGACGCTTCGGAAAGGACGCTTTGGTCGCGAGAATCGAACGGTTCGCCACGCCTCCAAACGATCAGTCGCAGTGTTTGATCGGGCTCTGGCCAGACCACAAAATAGGCGTGCTGGTGATCGCGAAGGGGCTGGAGTCCTCCGGTTGCCTTTCCGACGAGGAGAGAATATCGCGGATCGTCTGTTCCGAAGCACTCTTCGAATCGCTTAGTAGCGCGTCCCCGAATCCGTTCGGGGAGCTTGATCCAGCGTTCTGGCTGCGGGTAGACGCGTCCTCCGATGGCGAACTGAAGGTACTTCACGTCTGCCAACAGTACAGATTCGGGATGGTTTGCCATTCGCTCAGGGATAACCGGCATTCGGTAGCTGACGAGGGTGGTACCGGGCGGTACCGGGCTATTTCTGAGGAGCGGGTTGTCCGTATTTGCGAGCAGGGAGTCAAGGCGAAGAGGCTGGCCGGGGATCGGCGCCAATACGGGTGGCATTGCGTCGGGCTCCGTGGTCTCGCACTGGAGGCAGTTTGGCTGTGGGGGCGGAACGTTAGCAGCGATTATCATCCGGCAGAAACTTTCCTGGCGCCCGAAGTAGAGCGTCCGATTCAGCAGTTCCGCGAGCAGGAGTTGCTGATCGTCGGGCAGCTTCAGACCGGGCCAGATCCAGTAAATTGGCTCCTCGCCGACGATTTGATACTGATCGGGAACCAGCGTTGTCTTGCACTGCTTTACTGCGCCGGAGCCTTTGGCCGGATCAGACCAGGCCAGTTTGCTAGTGGGCTGGTACTGGCGGATGGCGGGACCGCGCCGCGGCTCGGCGGGCAAGTAGTATTCCGGGAGCTCGGATGCGAGTGATGTAAGGAGTTCCTGAATTGCAGCGGAATCGGTCTGTCCTGTTTCGCGGCTGAACTGGAACCAACGTGCCGCGAGTGCACGGAGGAGCCGCCAGGGTGACGGCGGCCATTCGCCACGCTGGGCATCGAAGACGCTCTGACGCCACGGTGTGGCATGGAAGCGGCCGAGCGGAAACTCCTGTCGAATGATCACCGACACGAGTTAGCTTTCCTCCCCCGCGTCGTCTTCATCGCTCTCGTCACCACCGGTGGAGGCAGAGGTCCCACCCTTGCCTTTATTAGCATCTTCCTGGCGGTACAGGTCCGCTGCGGGATAGAACACGCCCAGAGGTGACCGATCGGCCGGAAAGTCAGCCGCTGCAATTGCAGCCGCGATGCTGACCGCTGGAACCGATATCGGTTCGCGATCAAGGTGCGCAGATACGGCAGTCGTCTGCAGGTAGCAGCCGCTGCGGAAGCGGAAGGGCTGACTGGTCAACCTCTGGATCTTCCAGAGAGCCAATTCCAGGAGAAGTTGTTTGCGTGCGTCCGTGAGGCCCTGACCTTTCCTTCCGTACGACCGAAGGAGAGCGAGGTCGATGACGAAGGTTGCCACAATATTTCCGGTCTGCTGAGTTACGGAGAAGATGGGTTGTCCAGAGAGTGTCTTTCCAATTCGATCAAACTTAACGCCCGAGCTCGAGACGCGTTTGGCATCATGGGCTTCATGGTGAGCACTCAGTAAGCGGCTGATCTTAATACCTTCGCGGGCGAACAGAATTCCGTGTACCAGGCTGTTGGGATCGTACTCAAATACAGTGCGATAAATATCGCCCCAACTCTCCGGATAGAAGAAGAACTTCTTCTCGCTCAGTTTTTTCAGGCCCATTTCCTGATTGAGGACATCACGAAACGGCTGTCCGTTCAGGGTGCTTTTGGTTCCGATGAAGTACTCCGAAGCAAGGCGGTGACCTTCCGTGAGCGTGGTGAGCACGGTGCGCGTCTTCCCACCGTCTTCGGTAACACAGGCGACGTGGGGGAGGCCTTTGAGATCCGGGTGAAGAGTGGCGCTGCTGGGATCATCGAGACAGACGGTCTCCAGATGATTGGCCATGCTGGCGGCGCTGTCTATAATGCAGACGGTATCGTTGCCATCTTCATAAGTGACCTGACCAATTTCCGGAAATCCGGCCGGCTGGAACCGCTTGAGTTTGCCGACAGGGGTCAGGGTTGCTTGAATTAGGAGACACGCGGCGGTGGAGTTCTGAATCAAATCTGCCGGGGTATTGTGATCTGGGGACATTATTGTTGCTTCTCCTGTCTGTTGGTTCCGTTCACGGTCCAGTATGTAAGAAAGTCTTCACGCACCGCATTCTGGGAAATGGGTATCAGCAGCGATGCGGCGATTTTTGTTCCGTTTGCCTTCAGCGAGGACGGAGGGCTGACGATCTGAATTGCAGCAGCGCTGTAGGACTGTTGGGCAAGGTCAATCGCGGTCCGCCAAATACCCGCCCTTATGGCGGAGACTATGGCCCGAGCGCGCGCCGGATTCGGGCGTAGCTGGTTCTCCGTGTATCTGCCGAGTTCTAACGGAGAGGCGAGCAGAAGTGGGCGGAAGAGCGCCTGAAGGCGATACTCCGGTGTGGGTGCCTGGACTGGCCCGCGAGGTCCGTCAAAGGCTGAAGCCCCGATCCAGCGAATGAGCGTAGTTAGCGGAAGCAAGGCCGCCACTCTTGCGGCGAGTTGATTCTCATTCAGGAACTGCTGGACCAGGTGACGCGTCGCGGCGCTGGAGCTAGCGACCGTCTTTGCATTTTCTGTGTCTGGCCAACGACCGGTATCCACGAGTCGACGTTCCAGGATGTCGCAGAGGGCGTCGTTGGGATTGCCGTTGTGCCATACCGCCGATGGCGTCCGTTCCTTGCCGAACGCAAAGGTACCGGGCTCGGCGCCATATACATTGTGAAATACGCTGTACTTACCAGCAGAAACGGACGCGATAGTGGCAGCGATGTGCTCGGCCGGACCACGTTTGGGCAAGGCCTTCTCGAATACGTTTTGCCTGAGCCCGTATTGCGGTCCACCGAGCAAATTCTTCTTTTCGCGAAGCCCTCGCGTCCGATCGAGTCGCATCTGCGTTTCCGCCACGCTAGTCAACAGATAGCGCCAGGACTCAGGCTCATCTGGCGCCTGACCGAGTTGCAGGAGCGCCTTTTCGACGGGTCCCTGAAAGCCAGCGAATTTGCGTGTCTGGCTGGAGGCCTGGTCTTTCGGCAGCTTGTCGAGCCAGTCCGCGATGCGGGTCAGGTCCGCTGTCGCGCCGGTGTCTTGTTTGGTCAGGACGGGAGTTTCCCGGATGGCTTCGAAGGTGTTGCCGCTGGTGGTCTGCCTGAGGGAAAACCGATGAAAGCCCCTAACGCCCGCCTGCGCACCGGCTGTGAGAGCGGACATGGCGAAATCAGCAGGGGTCCGCGCGGCGCGACTACCGACGCGAGCAAGCCCTCTGCGAAACAGGGAGACTACCTCTGCGAGGGACGCGGGGCTGTCCCAATCCGGCGCCCAAAACTCTGCCCGGACTGTGCCAAGTTCGCCAGGTTGCAGAGGAGCGGGTGGTTCGGTGACAAAAGGGAATGCGCCGTAGGGTCGTGTCTTTGCGCTTAGCAGGCGATTGACTCCCCCGGCGAGGCAGAGAGCGCCTTCGAATGCCAGCAGCCACGACCATGGTGAGAGTTGTCCCTCCCGGGCCACGTCCGAGCCGCTGTTAAAGGTCTTGTTGGCGTGAACGAACCATGTACCGGTTGACGGAAGTTCCGGCAGTTCCACGTCGGTCCGATTTGAGAGGGTTGTCTCCAGCCAGCTTGGCGCGTCCGGATGGCTGCGCAGTTTGCCGCACACCTCCGCGACTTTGGCGAAATCCCTCTTGCCGACGTTGCCCCCAGTCCCGAAGACGGGGTTATAAACGTTGCGCAGCCCACCGCGAGACACGATGTGGGAATCGAGGAGTGCGACATCGGCGAGCGATGCTTTGGCTCTTGCCGGGCCGAGTTCTTTTTGACCCTTCCACCAGCGCCGGTACGGTGTGGGTTGCCATTCGGCGCGAAGGAACGCGGTGATGTCTGCAGCGGTAAGTTCGGTAGCGCACAGAAGGAATGATCGGTTGCGCCAGCATCCACGAACACGGGGCCACTTTGACGTCGCGACTTTGAGCAGCCCGAGCGCCTCCAGATAGCCACCGAGTGAGTCGGCGATAATGCCCGGGAAGTTGACACAGCGCAGCACTTCAGCCATTCAGGAGACCTCCGCGCTTCGTCGCCCGAACGTCAGCAGCGACTATCAATGCTTCGAGATAGGCGAGCCTAAGAGGGCCGAGGGCGCCGGGTGTGTCGCCTTCGACCGGGCCGAGAAGGCCCTGAACCAGTTCCGTCCAACTGATTCCGTGAATGCGGACGGTCCCGTCGTCGAGCCACGCGGCTGGTGGGGCGAATGCAATGTATTCAGAGGGCAACTCGACTGGCTGAGCCAGTTTGCCCTTGATGATCAGCGACTCCTTCGGCCACAGGCGAAGTTTCCCCACAAGACCAAGAGAGGTTCGCACTTTGCCGTGATGGCAAGCGATGAGATAGACGACAAGAGGGGTCCAGCCCGGACGTCCTTCGTCAAGGAAGCGGAGTCCGAGGAGGGCGCTTGCTTCTTCATGACGGAAGGCGGGACGAAACGGCTTCGGCGTTTTATAGGGGAACTTGGCCCATGGGCCTGACTTCCAGTCCGCGATTTCGCAGTCCTGGACTGCCTTTTGCCAGCGGGTGTGTGCCTTTCCGGCGTCGTGCCATTCCGCGGCGAGACGGAGGCTGGATGCGAACTGGGGCGAGAGTTGGAGCGCTGCGGCGATTTCCTCAGCGGCGCTGGCGGCTTCGTTGAGGTGCTGTAAAAGCGGGCACCAGTCCGACGTCTGGCTCCACTGATCGGCCTCGTCGGAGTCAGGCTGGGGGCTGTTAATGACGGCGGCGTCAGCGGCTGGCGACTTGTCGGAGGTGCGGCCCGTCCATCCGAGGGTGGGTGAATATCCGCCGCCTGCGCGGCTGAGCAGGATGGTCATCCCGGCGACCAGGTCGGAACTAAAGACGCGCGTCCAGCGGCGTGTGGCGGTGTCCCAGATCCAACCGGGCGCGTCCTTCAGAAACTCAGTGAGGCTGGCAGTTGCGCCGTAAAGGGGGACAGGACATAACTCCTCTCCCTGAGGTTCTGGTTCATTTGGCTGCCCTTTGAAGTCGCGCCAGAACACATAGGCATTTCGTTCGTCTGTGTCGCGAATGAAAGGAGAGACGTCTGTGAACCCGCCGGAGAGGTCCTGCTCCGTTGAGAAGAGAGCGAGAAAGTCGTGTTGTCGAATTACGGCGCCTGGTTCCGGTGGGTCGGGCAGTGCGACCTGATCGAGCGAAGCAGGGCTCACATCCTGGAGTGCCTGGATCTTCTTTCGGGCGTCGGCGAACTGCTCCTTCGTGTAGGGTTCGGGATCTTTAACGTCGACCCAGAATGCTTTTGCGGCAGGTTGTAGTCCTTCGCGATTCAGGCGGCCGAAGCGCTGAACGAGGCTCGACCATGGCGCAAGTTCCGTGATCATTGTCTGTGCCGAGATGTCGAGTCCGGCTTCGACGACCTGGGTTGCAATGACAATGAGTCCGGCTTCTCGTGCGCGGGCTGTGGATGAGGGTTCGGTGCCGGATGCTTCCTTGCCGCGCAGGGTCGCATCCAGGAATCGGAGGGCATCTGCAAGCGCCTGGCGTTCCGTTTGGCGGAAGCGTGAATGGATGAGCAGTAGCTCAGGCGCCGGCACGGACGCCGTGTCTGCAGGAGACTTGGCCTTTCGCGCTGGCCGCCTTGCCAGGGCTGCGGGCGCGTCGACCTGCAGTTGCTGCATCAGGTCTCGAGCGCGCTGCACTGTGTTGCAGATAACGAGTGTGAGGGTACCTGGCTTGTGTTGCTTTAGCACCTCCGCTGCTGTGAGCACCTTAAGCTTTGCGAGCGGTTTGGCCGCAGTGTAGCGAGGGCCGAGGTCCTTGCGGAGTTGCGCGAGATCCTCTGCAACAGGGAATAGGCCGGGCGGGTTGGTGTAATCGATTGTGCGCAACCAGGAAGGGTCGTGCGTTGCGGACATCCACCAGGTACAGACGGGTTTGCAGGTGCCGAATTTCTGGCGAAAGGCGGTGATTTGGGCGACCGTTGGAACGGCATTTCCCATCAACTGCGTTTCGTCTACCACCCAAAGGGAATCGTTATGGAGAAGGCCGAAGGCTACTGGCCAACGATAGCGACTCATCGCGTAGCCGCGATTGAGCGCGGCACTCAGGATGAGGTCGACGGTTCCGATCAGTATGCATGGCTTTTCGGGGTACTCGATCCACTTGCGCTGCGTTTTGCGGAGAAGCGGGTCGCCCCCGAGCAATTCGACGACATTTACGCTGTTGGTGAGGCCGAGGTTGGTGAGCCATTTGCGGATTTCGCGGGACACCTGCTGTACGAGTGCCCGCATTGGCAGAATGAATACGAGGCGCAGTGGCGTACCGGGGGCACCGCTTACGAGTTTATATAGCCAGGCGAGGCATGCTGCCGCAGTCTTCCCGCCCCCCGTGGGTACGCGGATTACCCTGTCGGACAGAGGTTCCTGTGCCAGTTTTATCTGGTAATCGTGCGGTGTTTGCGTACTACTGCCGACCGCTTTGTTGAAAAAGGCGGAGTAATCCATAGAGTTTAGTGGTGGTAGCCGCCACGCTCATGCGCGTCACGGCTACTGTATCTGATTTTCTCGACGATGGCTAGCAGTTATCGTCGTGCAACGGCACGACGAGGAAAGGAACGCCGGTCGGCAGGATTCGGCGGAGCAGTTGACGGAGGGCCAGGGTACCAGCGTCCCATCCGACGCTGCAGCAGCCCGGTACGGGAGTCGCGGCGAAGTTAGGGAGTGCGGCATGCACAAGCGTAGTATGGGCCGCGGGAACAGCGACGAGATAAACGTATTTCACGGGATATTCCTTTCGAGTGCGCCGCGGATGTCTTCGCGGCGGAAAGGGCTGGTATCCTTGAGTTGCATGCCGGAGACCAGCCAAGGTTTCAGGTTATCGACAAGGGCGCTCGTCTTGTACACGAGCGCCTTTCGTTTTTGATGCGCAATCGCATACTGAGCATTGTCGCAGGACTTTCCTCTAAGTTCAAGCTAAAAATATTTTCCCCATCAACCCCTATACAAACGATACCTAAAACACGTATGCTTAGCTGGTAAGCGTGGCACACCAATTGCAGCTAGGTCTCGTTAGCGAGCGGGATCAAAGTACTAACAATTTCCGGGATGAAGGAATCCCGGCCCCATTGAATTGAAGCGGACGGTCGTAGACTTATGTTGATGACCTTCCGCGTTGTTCTTGAGTTCGATGCTGAAGCTGAGTGCTACTCCGCCGTGTGTCCCGAGCTTCCGGGGTGCGCTTCAGATGGCGCAACTGAGGAGGAGGCTCGAGGGTGGGGTCGTCACTCCGGTCGACTACAAGCATGGAAAGCCGCTGGAGGGAATGGACGAACTGAAGGTCTGGCCAGCGGACCGCGCGCAACTGGCGGTGCAGGCGATTGTTTTACGCGAGAACGGGTACTCCTGCGACGAGGGCGTGCTGTATTACCAGGGCACGAAGCAGCGTGTGCGGGTGCCGATTACCGAAGAGGTGATTACGGAAACGGCGGCTGCGATTCGTGGCGCGTGGGAACTGGCGGAGAACGGGTCGATTCCTCCGCCGTTGTTTGGATCGCCGAAGTGTGGAGGGTGCTCGCTGGCACCGATCTGCCTGCCGGATGAGGTGAACCGGCTGCTGGAGCCGGAGCCGGACGACCGTCAACTGGCGTTGTTTGCGATTGACGGGGGAGAGGCTCCGAAGAAACCGGCGGGACGTGAGATGGGGCAACTGCTGGCCCCGAGGGATGACCTGAAGCCGGCGTATCTGGATACGCAGGGTCTTCGTGTTGGCCGGTCGGGCGGTGTGCTGCAGGTGAAGGAGAAAGACAAGACGATTCAGGAGATCCGCCTGAATGAGATTAACCAGTTGAATGTGATGGGCAACATTCAGGTGACGACGCAGGCAGTGCAGTCGCTGCTGGAGGAAGGGATTCCGGTCTGTTATTTCTCGCAGGGTGGATGGTTTTACGGCATCACGACGGGGATGGTGATCTATCGAAGCTGGTCTCGTATAGGTTTCACCTTCACTTACTTCAGTCCAGTGGATTGCGTTTCGTCCGCATCGACCTGAATCCTCCGAAGCTCCATTACGACCCCCTCCAAACGCCACGGTCGCACATCCACCCAGGCTTTGAAGGTGTACACGTTCCGTTTCCCATCATGCATCCAATGGAAGTGCTGGATCGTTTACTCCACGTAATCGAACCTCACTTCACCCAATAATTGAGACGGCATTGTCGTGCGATGCGATGGTGAATGAGTGCCGAACAAGTCGTAAGTGGTCATCGATTTCCGACGGAGATCATCTCTGCATGCGAGGTGATCGGCGTCAGCTATCTCCGGGTCCGCTGTTCTCATCGCAACGCAACCATTGATTCCACCGGCTTGCCCGCGTGCGCAGCTTAGATCTCCGAGTGGTACGGTGTCTGGGCCAGGAGAGAGCCAGCAATCAGGAAGAAAACGAACGGTAGTGGGCGCAGGGAACTCCTCCAGTCGAGACCTCGCAACCGGGCGGGAATGGGTTGAGAATAGCATTCCCGGCCACGGCGCGGCGTTCTCCGACAACGTTAACCTAAAATCGGCTGGCGGACCGTTATAAACTGGGTTTATCGGGCTGCTGCCGACCAGGGCGGAGCCTGTTCGAATTACATGACCTCAGGACGTCGACTCCAAACTCTGTGCGTGCTTGCGATCTGTGCTGCCTCTGGCCTGGCCTGGACCGCGCGGTTCCTCTTCGCACAAAACGCGCCGGGCGTCACTGCCGTCGCGCTCGAGACCGGGTTCGATCAGCAAGTTCAGCCGTTTCTAAAAAAGAACTGCGTGACGTGCCACAACGCCGACAATCCGACGGCGGGCATTCGCGTCGACCAGCTGGACGCCAGACTGGAAGACCGCCACATCCGCGTGTGGGAAGGGATGCGGCACAGGCTGAGCGAAGGCACCATGCCGCCAAAAGGCCTGCCCCAACCCTCGGCCGCTGAGCGCCAGCAGATGGTCCAGTGGATCGGCCGTGCGCTCGACGTGGCACGTCTGCGACCCGCTCCGAAGAACGGCACAGTGCGACGCCTGACCGTGGCGCAGTATCGCAATACACTGCACGAACTGTTGCTGCTCGACGACGATCTGACGGAAGGGCTTCCGCCTGAAGCCGTGTCGAAGGACGGTTTCCTCAACAACAAGGAGACGCTGCAGCTTTCGCCCCTGCTGCTGGAATCCTACCTGGACATCGCCGAAGACGCGCTCAGCCGGGCCATCGTGGAACCCAGAGCAAAGCCTTTTATTCAGAATTTCCGTATGGACCTCGGAGCGGGGATTAACCCCTCCCCGCTGGCCGAAGAACTCATCCTTGGTGCGAACAGCCTGCTGCTGAAGAACAAGGACTTCACAGTCACCCAGCTGACCCCCGGCAAGCCATTCCCGTTCGAGCCTTACAGGATGCAGACAAGCTACCGGTTCATCGAAGGGTACGCCGGCAACGACACCGTCCGTGGCTGGCGCGAGTACGAGAGCATCTACCACTCCGTTTTCGCCTGCATGCGCGGCAGCCGTGGGTATCCCAAGGGGCTCCCGTACAGCACCGTTCCGCAGGGCCTGTTGCTTCGTCCCTCCATCCCCAACGACGAGCTGTTTCAGGCCGACGGAACTTATGGTCCGAAGGCGAACTTCAAGATCTCACTGCGCGAGCTGCCCGACAATGGGCGCTTCCGAGTTACGGTGACTGCGGCTCGGTATGACGACGGTCTGCTTCTCGATTCGGGAGCGCCCGCGCAGAACCCAGCCAGCATTATCGCGGCCAGTCCGAACAAGGCCCAGACCGTCACTGTCGCAAAAGCCGGTGTGTATCAGGTGGACCTGCACTCCGCGGCTCGCGTGGTGGTCCCGCCAGTCACCTCCCGGCTCACGGAGGGCCTGACCGGCAACTGGTCATTCGATGGTCCGCCACCGCCCAGCGGCAAGCTCGCCGACTCGCCTTTCGGCAAGGCGTTAACCTTTGCTCGCGATGCCGATTCGGTGACCATTCCGCGCGACGCTTCCATGGATATCGGCGCCGGTGACTTCACCGCGGCGATGTGGATCCGCACTCCCACCGGGCCGCTCCGACGCGAAGGCATCCTCTCCCTTGGTGGGCCCAACAACACGCATGGCTGGTTCCTCGACATGCCGGACAACAAGGGCGTTCTGCGTCTGGAAACCGCGGGTCCGGACAACAAAGCAAACGGCTCGGTGTCGTCGCCCGGCGGAACCATTCGCCCCGGTGCGTGGCAGCACATCGCCGTCGTTGCGCGTCGGGGTCAGAAGGAAGCACAGCTATTCGTCAACGGTTACGTGGTGGCGAAAGGCGAAATCGGCCCGGCCAGTCTCGACAATCCCAGTGCCGATCTGCAACTGGGCCGTACGCCGGATGGCCGGCCGTTTCGCGGCGACATCGACGAAGTACGAATCTACCGGCGCGCGCTCGACGAGGGTGAGGTTCAGGGGCTGATCGAGCCAGGCCGACAGCTCGTCAGGCCGCCGCCGGAGAAGCCGCTGGAAATCACGCTCAATCTGGGTGGCCGCGAGTTTTCCGGCACGTTGAAGCAGCCCGCATTCCTGGCTGTGCGACTCCCGGCAGGTCCGCTCAAAGTGCAGGCTGACCACGTCGGCTTCTACGGGCTCGACCGGCTGGTTTTGACGCCGCTGGCCGCCGACGAGGAAGCTGCGAAGCGCTTCGTCGCGTTTGAAAAACGCAATCCCAGAATCGGTGTACACCTCGGTCTGCGCCGCGACTGTGGCAGCACGCTGGCGCCGGCCGGTCCACCGCAGACAGTCGCCGGCAGCACGCTGCGGAAGTTCGTGTTCGAGGGCGCGATTCGCAATTTCCCCAGCCCCGACGTGGAGAAAGACAACGTCAACTACCTGGCCGGTGTCCGCGAGATCGGTGTTCGGAGCGAGTACACAGATGGGCGCGACATGCCGCGGCTGCTGATCAGGTCGGTTGAGTTTGAAGGCCCGTTTTACGAATCGTGGCCGCCTCCGTCGCACCGCAATATCTTCAGCGACTTTGAGCGCAAGGACGACGCCTCGGCATACGCCAGACACATCCTCCACAACTTCGCCACCAGGGCGTACCGGCGTCCGGTGACCGCTGCCGAAGAAGCCAGTCTCCTGTCCGTGTACCGGAAGTCGACCGCCGCTGGCCGCGACTTCCAGACCAGCGTCAAAGACGCGCTGCAGGTGGCACTGACATCGCCGCAGTTCCTGCTGCTGATCGAGAAGAGCACGACGGCTGAGCCCGAGCCGCTCGACGATTACGAGCTCTCCTCCAAGCTCTCCTACTTCCTGTGGAACGGGCCGCCGGATCGCACCACGCTGCGTCTGGCCGCTACGGGCACGCTGCGTTCAAAGCTCGACGCCGAGGTCGCCCGGATGGTGGCCGACCCGCGGTTCTCACGCTTCACCGGCGAGTTCG